>Ga0208566_1001123_pt1 | contig 15970 bp, 14 predicted proteins | sample PL_2010_150m_FD_184159 | JGI IMG/M metagenome (GOLD analysis project Ga0208566, IMG submission 184159) | Freshwater microbial communities from Powell Lake, British Columbia, Canada to study Microbial Dark Matter (Phase II) - PL_2010_150m... | ecosystem: Environmental > Aquatic > Freshwater >...
CGCCCTTATCAACAACAACTTCACGCTTGACTCCGCCAGTGGGGATAGGGGGGCTATCGCCTGAAAATCGAAAAAATCGCAGCGGGGCGATGAAATTGCACAGTAAAAAGTTTATGCAACATTCAGGCTAACAGTGTTTTCTCGGTAAATGAAGACCCATTTTGCATATGGGATATTTCATTGAGCGAGCGGAATTTGGACTTTCTAGAGCAGTTTGACACGGGATATTTTGAATATCTTGCCACTACAGCACTGAAAGATATTGAAGACGCAGAACATAAAAAACACGCGGCACTACTAATGCGCCAAGGCTTGTACCATGGGTTAGAAACTCTATTTTCTTTGCTTGGGGCGCTGATTCAAGCCCCTGATTGTGTCTATGGATGGGTACTTAAGTGCAATCCCGGTGATGTCCGGAAAATTGTTGCGCGCATCAATTGCGAAGATGATTCACTACCTCGGAAACTGGTATTGGATAAGGTCTCTTGGAAAGAATTGTGCAGCATAATTTTCTCATATTCGAATTCGGAGCCAAGTGAAGCTCAAAAAAATGCCGATAACTTTTCTATTCTTTGGCAAAGATTAGCCGCCCACTACCTGAAGGATGAAAACGTGCAGGAGTACAACGGAATTAAGCATGGTTTCAGAATCAGGCCAGGAGGTTTCGGATTACGAGTTGGAATTGAACACGAATATGGCGTTTCCCCACCGCCGGAAGAAATGAAAACCATTGCTTACAGTGAGTTCGGCTCATCGTTCCTCACTCTTGAAAAGGTTCCGACGGATGAAAAGTCAAACCGTAGTTATCGGTCGAGGAAGAAATCATTGAACTGGAGTGCTGAACAAGTGGCGCTCCTATTACAGCTAGTATCGATGTCTTTGAGCAATGTGATCGCCGCTCTGAAAATTTCGAATGGTATACAACCATCTCAAGTGCAATTCGTCCGCCCTACCGAGCCGGATGCATTTGAAAGACCTTGGCAGGTATCTACTGGAGTTACAAGCTTCACAATGGATTATTCAATCAGTGCATCGTGCTTTGAGACAACCACGAAGCAACAGCTTGCTGAGATAGTGCGTTTAACAACTGAGGCTTGCAAACATGACGCATCTCGCTAACCCATGGACATCCCCGGCTTCACCCGTTAAAGGGAAGCGAACATGGGCGTTGGTCAATATGGGTAAATGGTAATTGGCGCGTCACGTTCGAGTTTGAAAACGGCAACGCATTTGTTTTAGATTACGAGGATTATCACTAATGGCTATGCACAATCCACCGCATCCCGGGGCGTTTATTCAAGAGGTTTACCTTACGCCAAACAAAATCAGTTGCAGGGAACTCGCCCTCAAATTGGGCGTTGCCGCATCGACCCTTAACCGCGTCTTGAACGAAGCCAGTGGCGTGAGCCCGGAAATGGCTCTTCGCCTCTCAAAAGCATTAGGGCGTTCCCCCGAAAGCTGGTTGACGATGCAAGACAATTACGATTTATGGCAAGCCAAACAAACCGTGGATTTGGAAAAAGTCTGCAAAATTGAATTCAGGTATGCCTAGCCCGCATTCGCGCGGGACTAGCCGATAAGCGCTCTCTTTACGGCCTGTGGTTTCTTCAACCTCCAGGACTTCGAACAAGCTCGCTGGTAACAACGCCACTCAGGCAAAAAACGCCAACTCCGCCCCCTCCGGCAGCTGAATACCAGTAACCTTGGCTTTTTGCAGCACTTCCCAGAAATAGCGGTAGGTGGCGCGGTCGTGCAGTTCGCCGGCGTACTGGATCGGCCCCCAGTCGGCTTTTTGGGCGGCTAGCAGGATGGCGGCGGCGCTGGCGACTTCGGAATGGTCGGGTTTCATCGCGTCGACGATGGGCTGGATTTGCGTGGGATAGATGCTCCACTGGCGCAGGAAGCCGAATTCGCTGCGCGCGCGGCGGGCGTCCTGGTAGGCGGCGTAGGGATTTTTCAGGTCGAGGGTGACGTTGTGCGCCGGGACGATGCCGTTGCATAGCGCCGCTGCGACCACTTCGCCCTTGGCGCGGGCGATCAGGCGGTGTTCGAACTGGCCGGGGCTGCGCATACAGCTGGCGGGTATCACCCCGTGGTGGCCGGATACGAAGTCCATCAGGCCGAAATCCAGCACTTGCAGCCAGGGCAGCGCGGCGATCTCATGGACATCGCGCAGCGCGCCGTGGGTTTCGATCAGCGCATGGATCGGGATGTCGCGTTTCACCCCGCATTTGGCCGCGCGTTTCTGGATATGTTCGATCACCTCGGCGACCTGCTTGGTTTTGGTCGCCTTGGGGATGGTGATGTAGGCGGTGGTCTCGCCGATGCCTTCCACCAGTATATCCACGTCTTTTTTCCAGTGGCGGTGGCTCGGATCGTGGATGCGCACGCCGGCCATCTTGTGGCAGTTGGCCGGCGAATTCTGCACCCGCACGATCATCTCGGCGTGCTCCTGCTCGCGGCCCGCCGGGGCGCCGTCTTCGCAGTCGCAGGTGATGTCGAAGATCGCGCCGAGGGTGTCTTGCAGCTCCAGGGCCTTGAGGATCAATTTTTCGCTGCCGGCGAAATGCTCGCAGGCGGGGATCGCCGGGAAGGGCTGTTCGCCTTTGAACAGGGCGTCGTTGGGGTGAACGGTATGGCTCATGGGGTCTCCTCGATTAGCGGCGCGGCAGCAGCACCGTGTAGTCCAAATCCAGCACCACGCTGGGGTGATAGCGCAGCTTGCCGCCCTCCTCGACTTGCGGCGCGGCCAGTTCTGCGGGGGCGAGGTTCTTGATGCCCACCATGCGCAGGCGCAAGGCGCCGAGATCGCGGCGGCCCGGCAGTTCCCACTTGTCCAGCACTTCGGAATAGGCATACAGCGTATCGCCGCCGAAGGTCGGGTGGCAGTGGCTGCCGCCGTTGATCGCGGCGATGGTCAGCACGTTCTCCAGGCCGTCGTAGGCCAGCGCCCGGCACACCGAGATGACGTGGCCGCCGTATACCAGGCGCCGCCCGAACTGGCTGTCCTGCATCGCATGGGCGTCGAAATGCACCCGCGCGTTGTTCTGGTAGAGCTTGGTGGCGAGGGTGTGGTCGGACTCGTCCACGGTCATGCCGGCGAGGTGGTCGATGTGCTCGCGCGGCGCGTAATCGTCCCACAGCCAGGGGCCGCCGGTGACCTCGGTTTCGAAGCCGTGGGCGTCGAGGGCGGCGGGCAGGGCCAGCCGTTCCACGGCGACGAAGCCCGGCGTTTCAGGGACAACCGGCGCCGGAGCGGGGCTGGCGGGATTTTTCTTGTGCACCATCACCCAGCGCACCCAGGAGAGAATTTCCTCGCCGTTCTGGTTGAGCGCGGTGGAATGCACCCATACGATGCCGCTCTTGCCGCTGGCGTTTTCCTTGAGGCCGATCACCGTGGATTCCGCCGTGATCGTGTCGCCGGCATGAACCGGCTTGAGGAAGCGCACGTCGGCGTAGCCCAGGTTGGCCACCGCGTTGAGGGAAATATCCGGCACGGTCTTGCCGAAGGCGATGTTGAACACCAGCAGGTCGTCGAGCGGGCGATCCTTGTAGCCCAGCGCATGGGCGACGGTTTTGGCGCTGTGCAGCACCTGGCGCGCGCCGGTCAGGGCGATGTAGAGCGCGGCTTCGCCCTCACCGACAGTGCGCGGGGTGCCGTGGATCAGGGTCTGGCCGAGGCTGAAATCCTCGAAAAAATTGCCGCTGCGGGCCTTGTTCATGGTTGTTCCTCCGCCTGTCGGTTTTCTATCATTTCCTGGATCATCAGAGTGCGCCGAGCCGCCGCCGCGTGCAAGTTCTCCACCAGGCGCCCGTCCACCACCGCCACCCCCATCCCCGCCGCGTTGGCCTCGGTGAGCGCGGCGATGATGCGTCTGGCCGATTCCAGGCTGGCCGGGCGGGGGGTGAAGGCATCGTTGGCATAGGGAATCTGGAACGGGTGGATCAGGCTCTTGCCGTCGCAGCCCAGGTCGCGCGCCAGGCGGCAGGCATACTCGAAAGAATGCATGTCGTTGAGGTCGAGGTGGATGCCGTCGACCAGGGATATGCCGTGGGCGCGCGCCGCCAGCAGGCATTGGGACAGGCTGTGGAGCAGCGGCAGCCGTTCCTGGGTGATGCGCGCATGGAGTTCGTTGGTGAGGTCGGAAGTACCCATCACGATGCAGGCGATGCGCGGCGAGGCGCCGGCGATTTCCTCGGCGCGCAGCACCCCGAAAGGGGTTTCGATCTGCACCATGATCGGCAATTGCGGCGCGCCCGCGGCATCCAGCGCGGCCAGCGCGGCGAGCACGTCCTGGCGGCTCTCGATCTTGGGGAACAGGATCGCGTCGGCGCCGCTGCCGGCCAGCGCGGCCAAGTCGTCCTGGCCCCAGAGGGTGGCGAGGGCGTTGACCCGCACCACGATCTCGCGCCGGCCGAAACCGCCGCGACGGATCGCCGCGACCACATTGCGGCGCGCTTCAGGCTTGTGTTCCGGCAGCACCGGGTCTTCCAGGTCGAGGATCAGCGAATCCACCGGCAAGCTGCGCGCTTTCTCCAGGAAGCGCGGCACCGAGCCGGGTACATACAGCATGGAACGGCGCGGGCGGTAAAGATTATGCATGTTGGCGGCTCCCTTGACTCAGGCGGTGGAACGGGCCATGGCCAGCGACGGCACCAGGCGCTGGCGCATTACCTTGCCGTTCTTGGTGCGCGGCAGGTCGTTCACCAGGTAAACGATCTTGGGCGCCTTGTAGGCGGCGAGATGCTCGCGGGCATACGCGGCGAATTCGTCGGCGCTCGCGGCGCTGCCGGGTTGGAGGATGAGGTAGGCCGCCACCAGCACCTTGTCCCTGGAAAGTTCCTCGCCGGTGGCGGCGCAATCGGCCACCTGGGGATGATTTTTCATCACCCGCTCGATTTCGTGGGGCGAAACCCGGTAGCCGAAGGTGTTGATGATGTCGTCCTTGCGCCCCAGGAACCAGATGTAGCCGTCTTCGTCGAGGCGGGCGTAGTCGCCGGTGAGGAACCAGTTTCCCTGGAACGCCTTGGCGGTTTCCTCGGGCAAGTTCCAGTAGCGCAGGAACAGGCCGGGATCGTCGGCCGGGATGCAGATCATGCCTTCCTCGCCCGGCGGCGCCTCCGCGAGGGTTTCGGGGTCGAGCAGCTTCACCGCGTGGCCGGGCTGGGGGAAACCCGCCGAACCGGGGCGGATCGGGCGGAACTTGTTTTCGGAAAGATAATAAGAGCATTCCGACATCCCCACCGCTTCGTAGATGTCCGCGCCGAAGCGTTCGCGCCATTGGGCGAGCACTTCGTCGGAAAGGTGTTCGCCGGCGCTCATGCAGTGGCGCAGGGTCGGCACCTCGGCGCGGCCGGTGACGGTTTTTTGCAAGATTTGTCGGTAGATGGTGGGCACGCCGATGAAGATGGTGGCGCGATGCTTGGCGATCAGTTTCAGCCAGCCGCCCGCATCGTTCTTGCCCTCGTGGACGATCACGGTCTTGCCCAGATAGAGGGGATCCATCAGCGCGGAACCGAGCACGTAAGTCCAGTTGAACTTGCCGGAATGCACGATGCGGTCGCCCTCTGCGGCGAAATCAAACCAGTGGCAGGCCGCCGGCTCGCGTCCGATCATGGCGCGGTGGGCGTGGAGCACGCCCTTGGGGTAGCCGGTGGTGCCGGAAGTGTAGACCAGGTAGGCGGGGTCGCCGGAACGGGTTTTGTGCGGGGGATCGCATAGGCCGATTTTCGCCAGTTCCGCTTCCAGGTCGAGGACGTTCAGCCCGGCTTCGGGAATGACTTCGCCGCTGCCTGCGAGCAGCACGTGGCGCAGGCTGTCGAGGCCGCCCAGCTTGCCGTGCAGGCCGGCCCACATAGCCTTGTCGGTGACCAGCAGCGTCGCCCCCGAATCCTTGGCGAGGTACAGCACTTCCTCGGCGGTGAGCAGGGTCGAAGTCGGCACCGCAATCGCCCCCTGCTTCATCGCACCGAAGAAGGCGGTGGGAAAGGCCAGGCTGTTGGGCAGGCGGATCAGCACCCGCGCCTCCTTTTCCACCCCCAGGTTGCGCAGCAGCTGGGCGAAACGGCTGGTACTGGCGACGAGCTCGGCGTAAGTGGCCTGGCTGGTGCCGAGGGCGTCATCCTCGACGATCATCGCCACCTGGTCTTCGGTGGGCGTGCCGAGGTGGGCGTCGGTGCAGGCCACGGCGATGTTGAAGTATTCCGGGAGGTTCCAGCGATCGTGCTCGAAATGGGTGAAAGGCATGAGTTTTTACTCCTGATTAGTTGACCGTCGAGACGGCATCCGGGCTGGACTTACAAGATCGCCCCGTACGGCCAGTTTTCCCGGATGACCTGGGCCGGCAACATTCCCAGCACGGCCAGGGCGAACTGGGTATCCTCCGCGGACAACGCCCGCAAGGCGTGGGCGCGCAGCAGCACTTGCAGGGCCTTGCCGAACATCGGCGGATCGAGCATTTCGCCCTCGAACTTGATCGCCCCGCCCAGCAGCGCGTCGGCCTCCACCGCCGCCTTGAGGATGCGGATGTTGCGGGTGACCTCGGTGGGCGAAGGGGTGTACGCCACCTTGCACAGGTGGATGTGGCTGGGGTGGATCGCCTGTTTGCCGGTGAGTCCCAGCGCCGCTTCCTCGCAGGCATGGCGGAATACCACGCGCGATTCGTGGTCGCCGTGCAAGTCCAGCCAGCGCCGGATGTCGTGGGGTTCGACGAAGGTGTCCGGCATGGTGGATTCGCCGATCAGCACTTCCACCCCGCCGATCACCCCCTTGCCGGCGATGCGCGCCTCGAACAGGATCTGGTTGAGGAAAAACTTGAGTTCCTCGGTCCAATGCTCGGGGGTGATGTGGATGCCCATCGCCTTGGAAAAATCGTGGATGCCGAACACCACGTGGCGCACCGTGGAATAAGCCATGATCTCCGGGGCGATCTTCAGCGACTTGGGATGCTCGATAATCGGCTGGATGGTGATGCGCCCGTTCACCCCGGCCAGCCACGCCGACAGGTCGCGGATTTCGGCGGCGCCGTAGGCTTCCCCGGCTTTCGCCAGCATCACCACGTCGATGTGGTCGGCGAGGTCGCGCACCATCTGGATATCCTTGTCGTATTCTTCGGTACGGAAGGGGTTGATGCGCACCGCCACGGCCACGTCGGCACGCTCCAGGTGGGGCAATTCCTGGCGCAGCAGGTCGCGGCTCAGGGCTTTTTGGCGGCAGCCGTCTTCCAGGTCGAACAGCAAGGTATGGGCGTTGGTATTGCGGGCGTGCTTCTTGAAACGCAGCGCCGCCGCCTCCAGGTCTTCGTAAATGCCGAGGGACGGCGCGTACTTCACCGGCGGGTAATACAGCTGGATACCTGGCCAAAAATCCCCAAGTACCGAAGTGGATATCGTCATGCCTGGCTACCCCTTGATGAAGGTTTGCGGATGAGACTTAATCTAAGTTCATCATATAATACCCGACAACGACAGTAAAGAATTATTGTTCCGCTGAACCGAAGAGATCGGCGTTAGCCGCTGTGCATGTTCCATGCGCCGACGAGCAGCGCTCGCTTGGCGGCGGGAACGCTGCTGGGGTGAGGAATCTGCCAGAGAAGGGTGGCGTCGGCGCCGCCAAAATCGCGCGCAGGGCCGGGAGAATAGACCGGCAGAACGGCCAGGCTTGGGCGGCTGTTCTGCCCGACAGCGCTATTTTTTCTTGCTGAGGGCGATGTCCGTCACGCGGCCATAGTGTTCCGCCATCGCTTTGACATCGGAGTTATCCGGGTGCTTGGCATTCAAGTCCGCCAGGACTTCCTTGATCCGCTGGTATTCTTTGTGTTCGAACAATCCCGACAACAAATATAGCTCGGGGGTAAAGTCGGTTGGGGCCATTTCCTTGCGCATGGCGGCGTAATTATCCTCAAACGCCTTGATGTCTTGCGGGGTGGCGATCGCGCGCATCATGATCATGCCGGCACGGTTCTTCACGTCGGGCGAGGGGGATTTGACCAGCTGTTTCACCAGGATGTCGGGGAGTTGCTTGACCTCCGGCTTGAGCGTGGCGCTCTTGCTTTCGCTGGTGCCGACTTCCAGTTGCCCGCTGCCTTGCCAGGTTTCCTGGCGACCGCCGTCAAAATAAACCAGTTGCAGGCGCGCGCCCTGGCTCAAGGTCAGTTTGTCGCCTGCCCGGACTTTGGTAAATGCGGGCGCCGCTTTCCCGCTTTCTTTTTCGCCGGCTAGCGTGACGGCCCCCTGTACCTGGGTCAACATACCGACATCCATGGATAAGGCCAACGCTTCCGCGCTCAGAAAAATCAGCGCGGACAGCAGAAGCTGGGTGGTTCTCGCGATTGCTGGTGCCATCATTGCCTCCTGATTGTATTGGGATACGACAGCGTCATTCTACCTCTTACCCCGAGCTATTCGCAAAGAACCAAAAAATCAACGTAACAGATTGATAAACCGCATATTATTTGGATAACTTTCACAGCGATTGACGAATGGCCAATAGCGCCTGGTTGCGCAGCGTCCTGAGCAGTCCGCGCTCGCTTTCGCTGAAGCTGATGGTGCCGGCATTTTCCTTATCGACATAGATCATCGCCACCGGGACATTGCGGATACACAACGGAAAGAGCGCGAAGGTTTGCACCGTCGTGGCGCGGCGATACCACGCGGGGATGCGTTCGCGCACCGTGGGTTGGTCGATGTCGGCAATGACCACGTCTTCTTCCTTGGCGACTGCGGCTTGAAATACATCGGAGTGCAATACCTCGGCATGGCCGATCAGCGGAAACTTGAAATTCGCCACCAGTGTTTGGATTTCCGCGCCGAAACCGAAGCGTGCCTCCATGGTGTTGCAGTACGCATCGACGGTGCACAGCAGCACATGGCGAAATCCCAGGCCGCGATACAGGGTTTCGAGAATCACGTGGAGGATATGGTTCAATGGGCTTTCCGCCACCAGCGCGTCGCTGATGTCGATGATGCCGGCGGTGAGAATATCCAGTGCAGCTTCCTCGTCGGCATCGGGTTCGTCGCTTAACTCGTTTTCCGCGCCGCCCGGAATGGCGGCACAGCCGCGGGCATTGCGGATATGGGCGTTCTCGTCGGTCTGGCTGATGCGCCTGCCGAAGGGAGTCTTTTGCAGGTTGACCTGGATGACGTTGGCGTACTGGATGACCTCATCCACGGCCTTATCGACGGCATCGAGCAGCTGTCTTTCGGTTAGCGGCAAGCCCTCGGCGAAACGGGTGATGAGGGCGCGAATTTCATCGGGCTCCTCTTCGCAGGAAGTATGGGCAATGGTTTCGCACGCCTGGTTGGCGAAAACCGCCAGCATCCGCAGCTTGTCATGGTTGGATTCGGGTGTTTGCACCGGCTCTTCGGGCAGCGTCCCCATACTGTAGATGATCTGTTCCGGGAAGCGCCATTCGTGCGCGACCGCCATGCCCAGTTCGCGGTAGGAAAATCCCAGCACCTGCGCCGAGGCGGTATCTTCGTCGAGCTGCTGCTTCGCCATCAGGCGGTGCGCCTCTCTATCCTCGGCGGAGAAGTAATGCATTGCCAGCAGCCGCCCGAGGTTGTGGAACATCGCGCAGATATACGCTTCTTCGATACCGCGCGCCATCGCCCGGTGCGAAACCTCGCGGGCGAGGATGCCGCTGAACAGCGCGTGGAGGAACTCGTCCTTGAGGTGCGCGGCGTGCTTGCGGTTTTTCAGGCGGTCGAACAGCAGCAGGGTGAGGGCGATGTTCTTCACCGCATCGAAACCCAGGATGGCTACGGCGCGCGATACCGTACTGATGTTGCCGCCGCCGTACTGGACGAAGGCGGTCGAATTGACCAGCCGGAGCAGCTTGTTGGTCAGCGGGAAATCCTTGAGGATCAGGTTCGACAGCGAGGCGATGCTTTCCTCGTCGGAGGTGGCGATGCGGTTGATGGCGCTGATGGATTCGGCCAGCGCCGGAAAATCGTCCTGATGACGAATCCGGTCGAGCAGGAACAGCAACATGCTCTGGCGGAATTTATCGGATATTTCCGCTTTCGCGGTGTCGCCGGATGTTTGTGCAGGGTTTTCCATCATGGTCGCCTTTTTGCAAGCCTACATCGATTGCTTGATCGCCAGCAGCGCCTGGTTGCGCAGGGTGCGCAGCAGGCTGAGTTCCTTTTCGCTGAAGCTGATTTCGCCGGGGAATTCGCGGTCGGCGTAAATCATCGCGACCGGGGTGTTCTTGATGTTCAGCGGAAACAGCACGAAGGTTTGCGCCGCGACCGCATTGCGGTACCAGGCGGGAATCCGCTCGCGGATTTTCGCATCGTTGATGTCGGTGATGAGGATGTCGGCACCCTTGGAAAGCGCGGCGTGGAACACGTCGGCGCTGAAGCCCAAGGGAAACTTGAATTCCCTGGCGATCTCGACAATCTCGGCGCCGAAACCGAAACGCCCGTTCATGGTACCCTGCCGCCCATCCTTGATGCACAGCAGCACATGCTTGAAGCCCATCGCGCGGTACATGGTTTCCAGGATCATGCGCAATATGTCGTTGAGCGGGCAGCCTTCCACCAGCGAATTGCTGATGTCCTGGATGCCGGCGGCGAGGAGAGTCGGGGCATCCTGGCTGTCGAGGTGATCGGTTGCGTCGGCGGATTTCAGTTCGCCGGAATCGGCCACCATGCGCGTTTCGTTGACGATGGTTTGGGCGTCGTCGCTGCTCTCCGCTTTCGGGATGGCGGATTGCAGCATCCATTCCATCAGTTGCTTGCCGAATTGGCTCTGGCGCAGGTTGATGTGAATGATGTTGGCGTACTGGACGATTTCTTCCAGCGCCCGGTCGAGCGCCGGAATCAGCTCTTTCTCGGTCAGCGGCATGTGGCTGCCAAAGCGCGTTGCAATTTTTTTCAGGCCGCCGGCTTTCTGGTCGCGCGGCAGGTCGCCGATCAGGTCGCATAGGTCGTAGCAAAATTCGGCCAGGGTGCGCAGCCGGTCCTGGTGGGTTTCGGGTTTTTTCACCGGCCCGTCGGGCAGGCGCCGCATACTGTGCACGATCTGCTCCGGGAACCCCCAAGTGCGGGCGATACCGATCCCCATATCCTGGAAGGAGATGCCCAGCACTTGGGCGGAAGCGACTTCCTGGGAGGTTTTCTGGTGCTGCACGCGCTTGCGGATTTCCTCGGTTTCCTCGGGGAAATAAAACACCGCCAGCAGCCGGCCGAGGTTGTGGAACATCGCGCAAATAAACGCCTCCTCGGGCTCCTTGTGGCCGTTGCGGGCGGCGATCACCCGCGCCAGCACGCCGCTGAACAGGGTACGGATGAAATCGTCCATCAGGTGGGCGGCCTGCGGCTTGTTCTGCAGATGTTCGAACAGCAGCAGCGTGACCGCGAGATTGCGCACCGCATCGAAGCCGAGGATCACCACCGCGCGGGAAATGGTGCTGATGGTGCCGCCGCCGTACTGGTAGAAGGACACCGAGTTGACCAGTTTGAGCACCTTGTTGGCCAGCGCGAAATCCCGAAGCACGACATTCGACAGCTTGGTGATGCTCTCGTTTTCCGACGCCACGATCTTGTTGATCGCGCTCACCGATTCGGACAGCGCGGGAAAATCGCTCTTGTGGCGCATCCGCCGCAACAGGAATTCCAGCGTGCTGCGTTTCGATTCATCGGAAAGCGTGGGCGCGCCTTCAGCCGGATGGAGATAGTCTTGCAGCGCTTGCCTCATCTCCCGCGCGGCACCGTAGCGGTCGAGCGGGTTGTGGGCGATCGCCTTGAGGAGGATGTTGCCGAGTTTTTCGTCGATGAATTCGCCCAGCTCGGCCGCCGAGAACAGCGTGCCGGCAGTGATCTTGCCGAAGATCTGGACGATGTCGCTCCCCTGCACCGCGCGGCGCCCGCTGATCATCTCGATCAGGATCAGGCCGGCGGCGAAGATGTCCGATTGCGCCGAAACGCCCTTGCCGGCGATATATTCCGGCGCCATGTAGGGCGGCGTGCCGGCCAGTCCGGCGTCTTCTTCGCGGCTGCTGGACACCCGGATCGCAATGCCGAAATCCATCACCCGCGGCACACCCTGCGCGTTGATCAGAATGTTCGACGGTTTGAGGTCGCGGTGAATAATCCCGTGCTGGTGGGCATGGTCGATCGCGTCGAGTACCTGGACGATGATGTCGAGCGCCCGGTTGAGCGGCAACGCGCCTTCGCTGGCGAGGGTTTCGGCCAGCGTCTTGCCCTCGACGTATTCGAACACCAGATAAGGGTCGCCGTTATGCTCGCCTGCCTCGAAAATCGGGATGATATTGGCGTGGCGCAGATTGCTGACGGTGCGCGCCTCCTGGATCAGCAGGCTGCGCAACATCTCGTCGCGCTCTTCGAAATGGACGGTCTTGATCGCCACCTCGCGCTGCAGGTGCGGGTCGTAACCGAGATAAACCGTGCTTTGGGCACCCTTGCCCAGCGTCGCGACGATTTCGAAGCGGCCGATAGTGTGGAGTATCTTGGAATGCGTCATGATGATCTGGATTGTGACAGATTTTTGGCTGTCATTGGGCAGCGCGCTGGTGTCGGCGATTTTTTCCAATAACGGCTACTCACCGCAGAGACGCAGAGGCGCAGAGAAAACGGGAGAGCAGGAAAACCTAGTCTTTCTCCGTGAAACCTCCGCGTCTCTGCGCCTCTGCGGTAAATCTTTTTTTGCGCCAGCTTGGCTGGCTTAGGTTGATTTTGCGAAAGCCTGTCGCCTTGCTACAATAACCCACAAATTTTATCAACTATGACCCATTACGCAACATGACTCAACCGACCTCCTGGTGGCGCAGTTTTTCCGCGGCCCCCCATCGCATGATGTTCCTGGCGGGCGCCAGCCAGGGCGTGCTGGCCGTGCTGTGGTGGCTGGCCGACCTGCTGGGGCGCTACGGCGGCCTGTATGCGCCGCTGGCATGGCCGCTGCCGCCGCAATGGGCGCACGGCTTCCTGATGATCTACGGCTTTTTCCCGTTTTTCATCTTCGGCTTTCTGATGACCGTCTACCCCAGCTGGATGAACGGCGAAAAAATCCCGCGGCGCCGTTATATTGCGACCTTCGCCTTGCTGGCCGGGGGCTTGCTGGTGTTTTATCTCGGCCTGTGGGCGGGCCGGCCGTTGCTGCTGCTGGGAACCCTGATCATGCTGGCCGGCTGGACGGTAGCGCTGTATGCGCTGCTGTCGGTGCTGCTGAGCGCCGTGCATCCCGACAAACTGCATCCTGCCGTCACCAGCGTGGCGCTGTGCCTGGGCTGGCTGGGATTGTTGGCCTACGGCTTGTGGCTGGCGGGGGTGGGGGACGTTTTCGCGCTGATCGCGCTGAAAGCCGGGGTCTGGTTTTTCCTGCTGCCGGTCTTTTTCACCGTCTCGCACCGGATGATCCCCTTCTTCACCAGCCGGGTGCTCGACAATTACCAGATCGTGCGCCCGCGCAGCGCGCTGTGGCTGATGCTGGGCTGCGCCTACGCTCACGGCCTGCTGGAAATCGCCGGCGCCGAGCGCTGGCTGTGGCTGGCCGATATTCCCTTCGCGCTGACCGCGCTGCATCTGACCTGGCATTGGGGCATCCGCCGCTGTTTCCAGCCGCGCATCCTGGCGGTGCTGCACCTCGGTTTCGCCTGGCTGGGCATCTCGCTGCTGCTGTATGCCGGACAAAGCCTGGCCGCGCTGGCGGGCGTGGCCATCCTGGGGTTCGCGCCGCTTCATGCGTTGACGGTGGGATTTTTCGCTTCGATGGTGCTGGCAATGGCCACCCGCGTCACGCTCGGCCATTCCGGCGGGGAACTGGTGGCGGACGGCGCCACCTGGGGCTTGTTCCTCGGTTTCCAGGGCGCCGCGCTGACGCGCATCGTCGGCGATTTGCCGCTGCCGCTGCCGCACGGCCACCTTTATCTGCTGGCCGCGCTGATCTGGCTGGGGTGTTTCGTGCCGTGGTTCGTCAAGTACGCGCCGAAGTACTGGCGCCCGCGTAGCGACGGGGTGGCGGGATAGGCGGGAGAGAAATTAAAGAGCTTGATTTTCAATCGAACTATTCCACGGATTAACCACCACCAACCCTGGAAACTCAAAATCCTTGCCGTTGCGGGTGACTATCCGTAAATCGTGATGCAGTGCGGTAGCTGCCAGCAGGCTATCCACTGCGGGCAAGGGACGTGCGGCTTCGGCCAGCAGGCGCCCCCATCGGTCGGCTACAGCAGCGTCCACCGGCAACAGATGATCGCCGAACCATGCTAGCAGGTCATTTTCCAGCCACAGGCGCAATTTTTCACGACGGGTTGCATTTGGTAATTTTTCCACTCCTTTGCGCAGTTCCCCCAAAGTCAGAACGCTTAAGAACAGGGCTGAATCCGGCGTAGCATCGAACCATTCCACTACGCACGACTCGGGCTTGGGGCGAACGAGCTCGGAAATGACGTTGGTATCGATGAGGTAGCTCACAGCCCGACCTCGCGGGCTGGGGATGTGTCCCGTTCCAGTTCGAGTTCCTCGCCGCACAGGGGCGATTCGCGCAGGAATGCGGTGAATGAGGGTTTGGGCCGGGTCAGCCGCTGGTAATCGGCATGGGACAGCACCACCGCTGCTGGGCGCCCCCGCAGAGAAATATCCTGCGGCCCTTCGTTAAGCGCTTTCTGAATCACCTCGCTTAAACGTGCTTTGGCTTCTTGCAATTGCCAAGCATGCATGATGTTCTTCCTCTATCAAACTGGTCAATCTAGTCAGTATAGGTAGGGAGGACTGGTTTCGCAAACAGCTTGGAGTGGCTTGCATCTCAAAGACTCAAGCTCTGGGCGGAGGAGGTCTTTAGAAAAGCCGCTGGCACCGCTACAACGTTGCAGGAATCCCTACAGGAAATCCGCCAGGGTGTGCAAATCCAGGGTAGCGAGGAAGCTGTTGAGCGCTTCGTCGAGCACCGATTTCAGGCGGCAGCCGGGCAGGATCATGCAGTCGCTGTTGCCGGGGGTGAAGCACTCGACGATTTCGAGGTTTTCCTCGGTGTGGCGCACCACGTCGCCGATGACGATGTCGCCGGGCGGATGGGCGAGGCGGATGCCGCCGCCCTTGCCGCGCAGGGTGTCGATGTAGCCCCAACTGCCGAGTTGGTGTACCACTTTCATCAGGTGGTTGCGCGAGATGTTGTGGTAAGTGGCGATTTCGCTGATGGTGGACAGTTTATCCGGGTGGCTGCCGAGATAAATCAGGACGCGTAAAGCGTAGTCGGTATAACGGGTTAGTCTCATAGTGGGTTTATTTTACCCCAGCTTGCCGCTTAAACACTACCTCCATATCCTCTTTATGTTTAGCGCGTCAGTTGCGCGTAGAGCAGCGGCAGCTCTTTCGGCAATTCGGAGGGTTTGCGGATCACCACGTAGCCGCCGACGCCGAACAGGTGCGGCAGGTAGCTATTGGCCTTTTCGTCGATGGTCACGCAGAACGGGCGCAGCCCCATGTGGCGCGCCTCGATCAGCGCCATGCGGGTGTCCTCGACGCCGTAGCGCCCTTCGTACTGGTCGAGGTCGTTTGGTTTGCCGTCGGTGAGGATCAGCAGCAGCCGTTGGGTGGCGCGCTGTTTCGCCAGCAGGCTGGCGGAGTGGCGGATGGCGGCGCCCATGCGGGTGTAGAAACCCGGCTTGACCGCGGCGATGCGCCCGCGCACCTCGGCGTTGTATTTCTGCTCGAATTCCTTGATCACGTGAAAGCGGATGTTCTCGCGCTTCAGCGAGGAAAAGCCGTACAGCCCGAAACGGTCGCCGGTGGCGCCGAGCGCCTCGGAAAACAGGAACAGACTATCCTTGATCACGTCGATCACGCGCGCGTGGTCGCTCACCCAGGCGTCGGTGGACAGCGACAGGTCGGCGAGCAACAGGCAGGCAAGGTCGCGGTCGCGGTACTGGTGGGTCTTGTACAATCCCTGTTCGCGGGTAGTGAGGCCGCTCATGCGGTCGGCGGTGAACTGCACGCAGGCGTCGAGATC
>Ga0208566_1001124_pt1 | contig 15967 bp, 16 predicted proteins | sample PL_2010_150m_FD_184159 | JGI IMG/M metagenome (GOLD analysis project Ga0208566, IMG submission 184159) | Freshwater microbial communities from Powell Lake, British Columbia, Canada to study Microbial Dark Matter (Phase II) - PL_2010_150m... | ecosystem: Environmental > Aquatic > Freshwater >...
AGTATAGAGCGAGTCATATTTTTCTAACACCGGATTCAACAATGAATGTTAATAAAGTGAAAGAATTGGGTAATGAACTTATAAAGCGTATTCAAAACGGAGAGGATTTTGGGGCACTCGCTAAACAATATTCCAAAGATACGTATTCAAAAAATATCGGCGGAGATGTTTACTATTTTACAGCCGGTTTAATAAATAATATTGCAATTGAAGATGCTGTTTATGGGACTGAACTAGGAAAAATTTATCCCGAATTAGTTTTTTCCGGTTCAGGTTATCACATAATCAAGATAACAGAAAAACATCCGCGCAGAACATCAATCGCTCTTGAACATATTTTAATTACATACGCCGATTCAACCGGTAAAGTTGATACTGCAAAAGCATTAAAAACAATTCAGGATATAGAATTAAAAATTAAAAATGGAGCTGACTTCGGTCAAATGGCGCAAAAATATTCTCAAGATAAAGGAAGCGCTGTATCAAGAGGTTCTATTGGGTCAATTACACGCGGACGTACAGTAAAAGAATTTGATGAAGCGGCATTCAAATTAAAGAAAGGTGAAATTTCTCCCATTGTTAAAACGCAATTTGGTTTTCACTTAATAAGATTAACTGATGAAACTCCATATCCGACTTACGATCAAGAGAAAGAAGAGCTTAAAGAGATTTACGACCGGATGCGTTATAAAACAGATTATGAACAATTAACTGATAAATTAAAAACGGAATTAAAATATTCCATAAATAGAGAAACGTTTTCTAAGTTGATAGCTAATAGCGATACAACAAAAATCGCTGAGAGTTACTGGAAAAGTAAATTGCAAAAATTAGTTGGAAGCCAAGAATTATTTCGAATCAATAATAATTCTTATCCATGCGATAGTTTGTTCGCTTATATGATCAAACATAGTATTAGCTTAAACACGGATATAAATTCTTTGGTGATTGAAGAAGCTTTAAAAATATATTCCAGAGACGTATCTATAAAAGAAAAAGCTTTGATATACGATAACGAAAATCCCGAATTTGCAAAACTGATTGACGAATACGAAAAAGGAATTTATTTATTCCAAATTCTTGAAGAGGAAGTGTGGTCTAAAATTTCTGTTGACAGTGCAAAAGCTTATTCTTTTTGGATTCAGAATAAACAAAACTATAAATGGAAAAATCGAGTTGAGTTCAAAGAGATCTTCTGTCAATCAGATTCTTTGATGAACAAGTGTTATTCACTTGTAATATCAGGCACTAACTATGATACTTTGTTTGCAAAGTACAATCAAAGAACCGGATATGATAATACTCCCGGTTATCATGGTTTAGTAGATATTGATTCCAATGAATTATCCCAGCAATCAAACGAATTGAAGAACATAGGTGATATTTCCAAACCTTTCCATTTTGAAAAAGGTTGGTCAATTGTAAAACTAATTAAACGCGATTCAGCCCGCTTAAAAACTTTTGATGAAGCAAAAGCAGAAGCAAGCAGTCAATTACAGGAAAGCGAAAGCAAACGTCTTGAAGATGAGTATTTGAATAAACTGAAAAATATTTATAAACCAAAACTCTATTATGAAGAACTCAGCAAAGCATTTAAGAAGTAACAATTATTACATTATAATAATTTTTGCTTTTGCTTTCACTCAGTATGGTTGTTCTAAAGAAGAGAAACCATCAAAGTATGTTGCAAAAGTGAACAAGTCCGTATTAACGGAGGATGATGTAAAATCTGCTTTATCGGAAGAACGTAATAAAGGTATATATAGAGAAGAGTATATCAACAACTGGATACAAACTGAAATTCTATTTCAAGAAGCGGCTAATAAAGGATTATTAAATGATAAAGAGTTCAAATCATTGTTGGACCGCACTAAAAAAGAATTAGCTTCCGCTTTATTCATTAGGAAAATAGTTGATGAGAATAAAATCGAACCGACTGATGACGAAGTAAAAAAATATTTTGATAATAATAAGGATGATTTTAAACTGGTTGATGATGAGTATAGATTTAATGAAATTCAATTTAACGATTATAATAAAGCAGTTGAATTCAGAAATTCTTTACTTGAAACCGAATGGAATCGAGTATTAAATCAATACCGTAATGATCAATCAATCATCGAATTACAACCTCAAAAATTATTATTGAAATATCAGATTCAACCGACTCCATTGCTTCGCGTTATCACAACTTTAGGTATAAACGAAGTAAGTGTTGTCTTAGAAACGGAACCAATGAAGTTCACTGTTGTTCAACTTATTGAAAAGATTGATAAAGATTTTGTCCCCCCGCTCGATATGGTAAAGAATGAAGTAAAAGAAAGATTATCAATCATTAAAAGAAATCTGTATATAAAAGAGTATATAGACAAATTAATCGCAGATCATAATTTGGAAATTGAGAGGTATTCAGAATGAAGAAAATATTTTTAATCCTGTTGGTAATTGCCGGAGCAATAAATGCGCAGCAAGTAATAGATAAAATTGTTGCTGTTGTTGATAATGAAGTCATTTTACAATCAGAACTTGATTTCAGAACTAACATGGAAGCGGCACAAAAGAATCTAAATGCGGCTGATATAAATTTACGTCATCAGATTCTAAATGCAATGATCGAAGAAAAACTGCTTTATGCACAGGCAGAACTTGATTCGATAACTGTTACTGATGATCAAGTGAAACAACGTCTTGAAGACCAGATGAATTATTTTATTCAGCAATACGGCTCACGCGAGAGACTTGAACAAATTTACGGTATGCCGTATGAAAAAATAAAACGATCACTCCAGGATGACACTCGTAAAGGATTAATGTCTTATATGCTACAGCAAAAAAAATTCGGTCAACTTGATGCTACTAGAAAAGAAGTTGAAGATTTTTTTGCAACTTTCCGTGATTCTTTGCCGGACGTACAGGAAAAATTTGTTATACAACATATCTTCCAAAATCCTAAAACCGGAGAACGAATAAAAAAGAAAGCAAAAGATTTTGCTCTATCTTTATTAGATTCACTTAAGAACGGGGCTGATTTTGCTTCACTTGCAAAAAAATATTCTGATGATACCGGCAATGCATCGCAAGGCGGCGATCTTGGTTCCGTTAAAAGAGGTGCATTAGTGCCGGAGTTTGAAGCGGCTGCATTTGCATTAGCTCCAAATCAAATTTCCGGCGTTGTAGAAACTGTTTTTGGATTTCATATAATTCAACTTTTAGAAAGACGCGGCGAATCTATCCATTGCAGACATATTCTTATTAAAGTTAAGAGTGATGAAGAATCTGATCTTAAAGCGATTGAATTTCTAACTGATTTAAGAGACAGTGTTGTTAGAGGTAAAAATACTTTTGAACATTATGCCCGCCTATATAGTGATGATAAAGAAACTGCTAAGTTCGGTGGAGAACTTGGAACGTTAGAAACAAGCCAGCTTGACAAATCTCTTCTTGATGTTATTTATAAATTAAAAGAAAGTGAGATAAGTTTTCCAAAACGGCTTGAAGTAGATAGAAATGTTTACGGTTATCACATTGTTAAATTGAAAAAAAGAATTCCGGCTCATAAAGCAAACCTAGATATTGACTATCCTGAAATAAAACGAATAGCTGAGTATTACAAAAAAAATAAATTGTATTCAAAGTGGATGAGAGAAATAAAAAATAAAATTTATTGGGAAATTAAATTATAACCACGATAATATTTTTGTTCACTAATGAATAATCATAGGAAAAATATTGACGGATCAAAAAAACACACATGATGTACGGACTGTTGAGCAGTTAGCTCATTCGGTAAAACAGGTCAAACAAGAAATTGCAAAAGTAATTATTGGTCAGAATCAAATTGTTAATGATCTTCTTGTTAGTCTACTATCTAGAGGTCACTGTCTGCTTGTTGGAGTTCCAGGTCTTGCAAAAACCTTATTGATAAAAACACTTTCGGAAGTTCTCGATCTTAAATTCAATCGAATTCAATTTACACCGGATTTAATGCCGAGCGATATTACAGGCACTGAAATTATTGATGAAGATCCTGTAACGAAGAAACGTATATTCAGATTTATCCAAGGTCCGGTATTTGCAAATATTATTTTGGCAGATGAAATAAATCGTACTCCGCCTAAAACACAGAGTGCACTTCTTGAAGCAATGCAGGAACATAAAGTAACTGCCGCCGGAGTAACACGCACACTTGAAGAACCGTTCTTTGTTCTGGCTACACAAAACCCGATAGAACAAGAAGGAACCTATCCATTGCCTGAAGCTCAGCTTGATCGTTTCATGTTCAATTTGTGGTTGGATTATCCAAGCTTTAAGGAAGAAATTGAAATTATTAAATCAACGACAAGTGATTATAAACCCGAATTAAAAAAAGTTTTAAGTTCAAGCGAGCTGATCAATTTTCAAAATTTAATTAAAAGAGTTCCGGTTGCCGAAAACGTAATTGAATTTGCAGTTACTTTTGTGAACAACACTCGGCCAACAACAAACAACCAAAATAGTTTTATTAAAGAACATGTTGCTTGGGGCGCCGGTCCGCGGGCTTCTCAATATTTGATATTAGCAGCTAAAACTAAAGCTGTTATGGAAGGAAGATTCACTCCTTCAATTGATGATGTAAAAGAATTTCTAACACCGGTTCTTCGTCATCGTATTATTCCAAATTTTTCCGCTGAAGCTGAAGGTATAAATTCTGTTGAGATAATTAAGAAATTGATCTGATGCGAAATAGAACTCAATTCTACCTAAAAATATTTTTTTTACTTTCACTTGTTTTATTTTTTACTTCATGTAAGAGTGAAAAGAAAAAAACTAAGAATGAAGAGTTAAAACCAAATCAATTTGGACTAAGTGTTGCAAATCTTATTGAAGTACGCGACACGATAGATACCGATCAAACTCTTTCCGATATTTTAATCCCTCATGGAGTAACTCAGCAGAAGATCAATCAAATTGAAAAAGTGGCTCGTGATATATTTCCGCTTCGTAGTTTTAGAGCAGATAACGAATTTTATATTTATGCAAAGTGGGATTCTGTAGAAACCGTTAAATATTTTATTTATGTACAAGACCCGGTGAATTATGTGGTGTTTGATATTGGCGACTCTGTGAATATTTACAAAAAGCAAAAACCGGTTACGATTAGAGAAAGAATAGTTTCGGGAGTGATCAGTAATTCTTTATATCAAACACTCCAAGAAAAAAAGATTGAATCGCAAGTTGCAGCGAGACTGGAAGATATTTACGCATGGCAGATTGATTTCTTTAGAATTCAACCGACAGACAGCTTCAAAGTAATTTATGAACAAATTTTAGTTGATGGTGAATCAGTTGATGTTGGAAAAATCCGTGCTGCAAATTTCTTTTCCAATAATGAAAATCATTTCGCTTTTTACTTTGATAAAGAAAAAGGCGAAAATTATTTCGATGAAAAAGGTAATAGCCTTAAAAGATTATTCTTGAAAGCGCCACTGAAATACAGCAGAATCAGTTCGCGTTTTTCAATGAACCGTTATCATCCAATACTGCATAGAACAAAAGCACATCTTGGAACAGATTACGCCGCTCCTACAGGAACACCGATCATGACAGTCGGCAACGGAGTAGTATTAGAAGCAAGTTATACAAGCGGTAACGGAAATTATGTTAAAGTTAAACACAACGCTACTTACACAACACAATATTTACACATGTCGCATTTTGCAAAAGGAATTCACCGCGGAGTTTCAGTTTCTCAAGGTCAAGTTATTGGTTATGTCGGAAGTACAGGACTGGCCACTGGTCCGCATGTATGTTTTCGTTTTTGGAAAAACGGAAAACAAGTAAATCCGTTAAGAGAAAAATATCAATCATCAGGTCCAGTCGGTAAAAAATACAAACAAGAATTTGATGTAGTCAAAAATGATTGGATGAAAAAATTAATATCAGCCGAAAATAACTTTTCAGATGTTGCTGCTCAACCGAAACCAAAAAGCTGAAAGCTGATTGCCGATAGCTACTCTGCATTTTCTTGCACCATTATGAATAATTATTCATTAAGCGATTGACCGAAATTTGCCTCACTAAACTTTGAATTAATTTTTTTTAATCTCCCATCAAAATCATTGCATTGAAAAAATTAGTTTCATAGTTTTGCATCACTTTATAAACTTAAGGATATGTTATGAAAACAGAATGCCCGGTATGCGGTGCGCAGATCGAACTCGCTTCTGATGCAGTTCAAGGTGAATTAATTGGGTGCCCCGATTGCGGAACTGAATTGGAAGTAGTTTCTGTTAATCCACCGCAAGTAAAAGAAGCACCTCAAGAAGAAGAAGACTGGGGTGAGTAAATTGATCTGGGTATTAGATTCAACTTTACGCGAAGGCGAACAAACTCCGGGTGTTTATTTCGATAAACATATAAAACTTGCAATAGCAAGTCTACTTGATGAAATCGGTATAGACATTATCGAATCCGGCCACCCGATGGTTACATCCGAAATTCATGCTGCTGTAAAATCAATTGCACAAAAAGGATACAAAGCAATAGTTGGCGCTCACTCGCGTTCACTTCAGGGCGATGTTGATCTTGCTCTTGAATGCGGTGTCGGATTCCTCGGAATTTTTTATTGCGTTTCAGATGAAAGATTAACAACAGTTTTCAAAAAAGATTTAGATGCTGCAATCAAACAGATTACAGATGTAATTAAATATGCAAAATCACAGAAACCGGATTTATTAATTCGTTACACACCTGAAGACACAGTTCGTTCTCAATTTGAAAATGTAGTTAAAGCCGCATCTGCTGCAGTTGAAGCCGGAGCAGATATTATTAGTGTTGCAGATACAACAGGTTATATGGTTCCGGGAACATCTAGAAGTATGTATGATTATATATCACGATTGATTCAAGAATTAGACAAATTAAATTTACATCCAAGAATTGCTGTACATTGCCATAACGATCGCGGTTTAGCACTTGCTAATGCACTAGATGCATATCGAGCCGGTGCAAGTATAATTGATGCCGCAGCTTTAGGTTTGGGTGAACGAGCTGGTATAGTTGATCTCGCTTCGCTTTTAGTTGTGTTAACTGTAGATTATAATGAAACTAGATGGAATCTTTTAAAACTTGTTGAACTTTACGATTTAGTTAGTAAACATTCCGGGATTCCAATTCCGGCAAACTTTCCGATCACCGGAAAGAATGCTTTCACACATTGTGCAGGTGTACATACACATGCGGCTTCGATCAATCCAATGCATTATGAAAGTTTGAATCCCGAAATTCTTGGGAGACCAAGAAACTTTGCACTTGACCATATGTCCGGCATTGCTTCATTACGTTATGCATTAAAATTGATTGATGAAAACTTACTGGATGAATCGCATCAAATGGATGTTCTTAAAGAAGTAAAATCTGTCGGTCAGCGCGGTCGTACTGTTGATCTTGCCGAACTTAAACATATCGTTGATGCAGTTAAACATCATAAGACATTCAATAGCTGAGATAATTTACTCGGCTCTACCATTTTAAATTTATTTGAACTAGGAGAGTAAAAATGAAAATCGGGTTGCTTCATTCGTTGATTAGAAAAGATGAAAAGTTTCTTATTGATGAATTCAATAAGGTAAAGGGAATTGAATTAGTTATGATAGATGACCGTGAAATTAAATTTAATATCGGTAAAGATAAATTTGATCTTGATATTGTTGTTGAACGATGCATCAACCACTCAAGAGCATTACATGGTTTGAAATTATTTCAATCAGCCGGAATTAAATGTGTTAACACATATAATGTTGCAACCATTTGCGGCGATAAGCTTTTAACATCATGTGCATTAGCTGATCATAACGTACCACAACCAGAAGTGCGAGTAGCATTCACAGAAGAATCGGCACTTCAAACAATTGAAGAGATGGGTTACCCGGTTGTACTAAAACCTGCTGTTGGTTCTTGGGGAAGATTGCTTTCAAAAGTAAATGACCGCGATGCAGCTGAAGCAATCTTGGAACATAAAGCTGTCCTTGGTTCATATCATCATTCGATTTTTTATATGCAAAAGTATGTTGAGAAAAAAGGGAAAGATATTCGCAGTTTTGTTGTTGGTGATAAATGTATAGCAGCAATTTATAGATCTTCTTCTCACTGGATTACTAACACAGCACGCGGCGGTGTTGCAACCAATTGTCCGGTTACAGATGAATTAAATGATATCTCGGTAAGCGCAGCAAAAGCTGTCGGCGGTGGAATTGTTGCAATAGATGTTTTTGAAACTGCAGAAGGATTAATGGTAAACGAAGTGAACTATACCATGGAATATAAAAACAGTATCACAACAACGGGAGTAAACATTCCACAGAAAATGGTTGAATATATTTTGCAAGTTGCTGAAGGTAGAAAATGAAATTAAAAGTTTCGATCATTGGTGCTTCAGGTTATACAGGAGGAGAGTTACTTAGACTTTTACTATTTCATCCTAATGTTGAAGTGAATCAAGTTACATCCGAAAGCTATACCGGAAAATTTGTTTACAAGATCCATCCGAATTTGCGCAAGTCTACAATGCTGAAATTTAGTTCGGTAAATGAACTCCAATCGTGTGATCTTTTATTTTTATGCTTGCCTCATAACAGATCACAGAATAAGATTGATGAATTTAAAAAGTTTGCGCCAAAGATTATTGATCTCAGCGCTGACTTCCGCTTAAAAGGTGCTAACGAATATGAAAAATGGTACGGGCATAAACATGCGCGTCCGGATTTGTTGAACGAATTCGTTTACGGTATTCCTGAACTTCACCGCGAAGAGATGAAGAAAGCAAATTACATTTCAAGTGCGGGATGTAATGCAACTGCCAGCATACTTGGTTTGTATCCGCTTTATAAAAATAATTTAGTTGAATTAGATAGAACTGTAATTGAAGTTAAAGTTGGATCGAGCGAAGGCGGAAATAAAGGAAACGAAGGATCACATCATCCGGAGAGAGCAAATGTTGTGCGGTCTTATCAGCCCACACAGCATCGCCACACAGCAGAGATGCTTCAAGAACTTTCATTCGGGCAAAAAGTTACAATTCACTTTTCTGCAACAGCGATTGATATGGTTCGCGGGTTGCTTGCTACTTGTCATGTTTTCTTGAAAAATGATCTTCAAGAAAAAGATATTTGGAAAGTTTACCGTGATGCATACGGTAATGAACCGTTCATAAGAATCGTTAAAGAGAGTGAAGGCATTTATCGTTATCCCGAACCGAAATTATTGATCGGCACAAATTATTGCGATATTGGTTTTAAGAAAGATGAGTTTTCTAACCGCCTTGTTGTTATAAGTGCGATTGATAATTTAATGAAAGGCGCAGCAGGTCAAGCGCTTCAAGCATTTAATTTAATGAATGGTTTTGATGAGCGGACCGGATTAGAATTTCCGGGACTTCATCCAATCTGACGAAGTCATTCTGAGGAGTGAAACGACGAAGAATCTCAAGATAGGTTTGTTTGAGATCATTCATTTAGTTCGAGACTAGAATATGTGCAGATTACTTTACGTTAATTCAAAAAATAAATTTTCATGTTCAGAGTATCTCAATAAGTTTTCAGAGGTTTCCAAGAACAGTAAAGAATTTCAAGGACACGGCTGGGGATGTGCGTATTTTCAAAACGGGAAATGGAATTATTATAAAAATGTAAATCCTATTTGGGAAGATGATCTTTCGCAATTCGGCGATTCAAATCGCTTGATTGCACATGCCAGAAGCGCATTCAAAGATGAAGGAATTATGGTTGAAAATAATATGCCGTTCTATGATGACAAGTACATTTTTATTTTTAACGGTGAACTTAGAGGTGTAAAAATTAAAGAGGAAGGAAAAATAGGCGCAGAGAAAATTTTTAATTATATAAAAAAATTTGATAAAGGCAGTATCAAAGATGCTTTAATGAAAGGGACAGGGATAATTAAAAGGAAATCTAGTTATATCCGTGCGATGAATATTATTATGACTGACGATAAATCAGCGTATGTCTATTCTCATTTCAACGAAGATGAAGACTATTTTACGATGAAGCTTATAAAAAACGATAACATGTTAATTGTCTGTTCAGAAAAATTATCAATTGAAAATGATTGGGCATCGATTCAAAATAATTCATTAACGGAGATCCCATGCTTTTAATTAAGATTGGCGGAGGGAAGGATTTAAATCTTGTTGGGATCGTAAAAGATTTAGCCACGATCAATGAAAAATTTATTGTTGTGCACGGTGCTAATGCATTAAGAGATGAACTTGCGCAGAAATTAAATATTCAGAAAAAAGTTGTAACGTCATTATCCGGTTACGATTCTGTCTTTAGTGACAAGAATACTATTGACCTTGCTATGATGGCTTATGCCGGACTTAAGAACAAACGCATTGTAGAATTGTTTCAACAGAATGGTGTTAATGCAGTCGGGCTTTCCGGCTTAGATGGAAAAGTTATACAAGGTAAAAGAAACAGTGGAATTAAAGTCCGCGAAGGCGGAAAAACATTATTGCTAAGAGATTTTTCCGGTAAACCGAAGGCGATTAATAGACAACTCTTAGATTTGTTATTAGATAATGGCTACACACCTGTTCTTACCGTTCCATTGATTGATGAAAATAATTTCGCGATAAATTCCGAGAACGATGACATCATTGCTTTACTTCAAAATGAATTCAAAGCCGAAAAAATAATTTCGCTGATTGAAGCGCCTGGATTTTTATTAGATAAAAACGATCCTTCATCACTTGTTTCAAAAATTTCTAAAACAGAATTAAAAGAAATGGAACAAAAAGTTGATGGAAGAATGAAAAGGAAAATTCTTGCTTTAAGAAAATTGTTCGAATCGGGAGATACAACTGTTATTCTCTCAGACGGCAGAACTGAAAATCCAATTAAAGATGCATTAAATGGAAAGGGAACAACAATACAATGAAAGACTACAAAGCAATCACCCAGCAATATGAAATTGATGTTTACCCTCGCCGCGATGTTGTACTAGTTAGAGGAAAAGGAGCGCGCGTATGGGATGATCAAGGTAATGAATATATTGACATGGCTGCGGGGATTAGTGTAGCTAATGTTGGTCATTCTAATGACAAAGTTGTTGAGGCAATTTCAAAACAAGCGGCAACCCTTATTACTTGTCCAAACACTTTTTACAATGATACAAAAGCAATTTTTTTGGAAAAACTTTTCAGTATTGCACCTAAAAATTTAACTAAAGCATTTCTAACGAACAGCGGTACCGAAGCGATTGAAGCGGCAATAAAATTTGCACGCTTGAATACCAAGAAAACAAAATTCATTGCAGCAATGAAAGGTTTTCACGGCAGAACAATGGGTGCGTTAAGCGCAACTTATAAAAAAGAGTACCGCGAAGGATTTGAACCGCTTGTGCCGGGTTTCTCTTTCGTTCCTTTCAACAATTTTGAAAAACTTGCAGAAGCGGTTGATGATGATACTGCGGGAATTATTCTTGAACCGATCCAGGGCGAAGGCGGAATTAATATTGGGCAGAAAGAATATTTCCAAAAAGTAAGGCAGCTTTGTAATGAAAAAAATATTCTTCTAATTATTGATGAGATACAAACCGGATTTTGCAGAACAGGAAAAATGTTTGCAATAGAGTATCTTGGAATCGAAGCAGATATGATGACGCTCGCAAAATCAATCGCCGGCGGATTTCCGATGGGTGCATTACTTTGTTCTGATAAAATAGCAGTTGAAAAAAGTAAACACGGCTCAACCTTTGGCGGCAACCCGCTTGCATGCGCTGCGGGAATAGCTGCAATAGATTTTATGCTTGAAAATAAATTGTGGGAACAAGCCAAAGCAAAAGGAAAATATTTCAAAGAGAAATTGGAAAAACATCCGCTCTCAAAAGTCCGTGAGATTAGAATCATCGGATTGATGATCGGCATAGAATTAAAAGATAAATCCCAGCCAGTAATACTTGAATTACTTAATCATAAAATACTTTCTTTACCTGCCGGAACCACTGTATTACGTATGCTTCCGCCGTTGGTAATAAGTTATGAGGATTTGGATACAGTTATAGAAATATTAGTGAAAGTACTTGCCTAAAATGTTCAGAGTTTAGTTGCAGAGTATTTAATACCGTATTTTACTCTACACCCATCGTTCTACATTCTATGTTCCGTTTTGCTTTCTAACCTCAATTCGTTTATTTTTCCCGTGCAAAAAATGAAATATTTCTATGATATTTGATTACATACCTATTATTCTAGTAATAATTGTAGCTGCTGCTTTTGGAGGAATAGTTGTTTTTTCCTCAACTCTTTTTGGTCCACAGCGTCCCAATAAAGTGAAACAGATGACTTATGAAAGTGGTAAAGATCCTGTTGGTTCAACTCACGAAAGAATTTCGATTAAGTATTATCTTGTTACAATGATGTTCATCATTTTTGATATCGAAGTAATTTATGTTTATCCATGGGCGGTACAATTCAAAAAATTATTTTCCGAACTTGGAATTTTTGCTTTTATGCCAATGCTTATCTTCTTAATTGTACTTGAATTGGGATTTCTTTATGTCTATATGAAAGGCGGATTGAAATGGGATTAGAAGCTGTACTTCAAAAGGATGGATTTTTAACAACAACAATAGATGCAATTGTTGCATGGTCTCGCAAAAGTTCTGTATGGCCAATGCCGATGGGAATTTCCTGCTGTGCAATTGAAATGATAGCTGCCGCAGATCCGAAATATGATATAGCAAGATTTGGTTCCGAAGTAATGCGTTTTAGCCCGCGTCAATCCGATCTTATGATTGTAGCCGGAACCGTAACATATAAAATGGCACAAGTTGTTAGAAGAATTTATGATCAAATGCCGGAACCAAAATGGGTTATTGCAATGGGCGCTTGTACTTCTTCCGGCGGAATGTACCGTTCATATAGCGTTGTGCAAGGGATAGATCAATTTCTTCCGGTTGATGTTTACACTGCCGGCTGTCCGCCTCGTCCGGAAAATTTATTAAATGCATTAATGACAATTCAAGATAAAATTGGAAAAACCAAAGCACGCGATTTTCAAAACAGATCACTTGCTGAACTTGAACACTCTCAAAACTGACCGATGAATACCAAAGAACTAATTGTTGAAAAAATAAAAGAAAAATTTGGCGAATCCGTAGAAGAAGTCTCAGATTTTAGAGACGATCTCTGTATTACAATTAAGAAAGATCAAATTGTTAATCTTGGAAAATATTTGAAAGAGGATCCCGATCTTCAATTCATCATGTGTAAAGATGTAACTGCGATTGATTGGGCAACACGCAAAAAAAGATTTACAACAGTTTACCACATCTATTCTTTCAAATTAAATTACGCGTTAAGACTTAAATCGAATATTGATGACAATCCTCCAACTATAGAAACTGTATCATTTGTTTGGCAAAGTGCAAATTGGTACGAACGCGAAACATGGGATATGTATGGAATTAAATTTATCAACCATCCCGATCTTAGAAGAATGTATATGCCCGAAGGATTTGAATACCACCCGTTGAGAAAAGATTTTCCTGTTCTGGGTATTCCCGGTTCTTTGCCGCTTCCTTTTAAGGCAGAATAGAATGGATAGAATTCAACAAATATATAACGACGAAAAACTTCTTAAGAAACTTCAGGAAGATCAAAACCTCACTATCGAAGATGTTCTTGAAAACGAAATGGTGATCAATATGGGTCCGCAGCACCCGGCAACACACGGTGTACTTCGACTTGTGTTGCGGCTCGATGGTGAAACTGTTGTTGGAATTGTACCCGAACTCGGTTATCTGCATCGCGGTTATGAGAAGATGGCAGAAAATATGAGCCACATCGAATTTATTCCGCATACAGACCGTCTTGATTACACCGGAACAATGTGCAACAATGTTGGTTACGTTCTCGCTGTAGAAAAACTTGCCGGAATCGAAGCGCCTAAACGTGCGCAATATATTCGAATGATCGTTTCGGAACTTTCCAGAATTGCAGCACACATGGTTGCAATTGGAACGTTTGCAATGGATGTCGGCGCTGTAACGATGGTGATGTGGACATTCCGTGAACGCGAAAAGGTTAATAGTATTTTTGATAGAATTGCCGGTGCGAGATTCACTACAAGTTATACACGCATCGGTGGTGTTGCTTCCGATATTGATGATCAAGCATTTGCTGAGATTAAACAGTTCTTAGCCGAATTGGAACCGGCATTGGTCGAGATGGATAAACTGTTGCTCTCTAATAGAATTTTTATTCAACGGCTTGAAGGTATCGGTATTTTACCTAAAGAAGATGCTATTGCACTCGGTGTAACCGGTCCCAATCTTCGTGCAAGCGGAGTAGAATATGATGTACGCCGTGCTAAGCCATATTTGTTTTACAATGAAATAGATTTTAAAATTCCAACATTCTCTCAAGGTGATTGTCTTGCTAGATATTTCCAGAGAGGTGATGAAGTAAGAGAGAGTATAAAAATTTTGTATCAATGTTTGGATAAAATACCGCAAGGCGAAGTGATTGCAAACAATCCAAAGAAAGTTCTTTCTCACAAAACAGAAATCTATTCCAAGATGGAAGAACTTATTCACGATTTTATGATTATCAATTTTGGAATTAATCCACCGATTGGCGATACATATTTATCTGTTGAAAATCCGAAAGGCGAGTTAGGATTTTATATTGTAAGTAACGGAAGCGGACAGCCCTGGAAATTGAAGATTCATTCACCATCATTTTGCAATCTGCAAGCTGTATCGCAGTTATGCAAAGGTGCTATGGTTTCCGATGTTGTTGCAATCATTGGTTCACTTGATCCGGTAATGGGAGAAGCGGATAAGTAATCTAAGAGTAAGATTAAGAGAAAGAGTAAGAAAAGGTCGAATTTAAAATGGGTTTCAAATTCACAGAAGAAAATATTACAAGAATAGAAGCTGCAAGAAAAAAATATCCAACAGCACTTGCTGCTGTTATGGATACTGTTTATATCGCTCAAGAACAGAATGGATATATCAGTAACGAAGTGATGGAAGAGATTGCAAATGTTCTTGGTATTGATAAAGTAAATGTTCTAAGTGTTGTAACATTCTATACAATGTATCATACTAAACAAATGGGAAAGTACCATGTTCAAGTCTGTACAAATGTTTCGTGCATGCTTCGCGGTGCCTATGAAATTTGGGATGGTGTAAAAGATAAATTAGGACTTGATCACATGAAGGTTTCTACTGATGGAAAATATTCTCTTGAAGAAGTTGAATGTATGGGCGCTTGCGGTTATGCACCAATGATTGCAGTGAATGAAGACTACTTTGAAAATCTGAATAAAGAAAAAGTTTTTGAAATTTTGGACTCGCTTAAATAATGGAAAGAATAGTTCTTCCCCAAATAGAAAATCTCAATCAGATAGAAGTTTATCTTGCTAACGGCGGATTTGAATCCGCTAAAAAAGCATTTGCAAAAACTCCCGATGAAATTATTGATGAAGTAAAAAAATCCGGATTACGCGGTAGAGGCGGAGCGGCTTTCTCTGCAGGATTGAAGTGGAGTTTCATGCCGAAGACTACAGATAAGCCGAAGTATCTTTGTGTTAACGGCGATGAAAGCGAACCCGGTTCATTCAAGGACAGACAAATTTTTGAAGATAATCCGTTTCAACTTATTGAAGGAGCAATCATAACTTGTTATGCAATCGGTGCTAAGGTTGCATATCTATACATTCGTGGTGAATATCATAAATGGATTAAGTTGATGCAGAAAGCTGTTGATGAAACTTACTCTCGCAGATTTCTCGGTGATAAGATGAAAGAAACATTCGGTATAGATTTTAGTTGTGATCTTTTTATTCACAAAGGTGCGGGCGCTTATATTTGCGGTGAAGAATCATCCTTAATGAATTCGATCGAAGGGTTGCGTGGTTATCCGCGTGTTAAACCACCGTTTCCGGCACAGCGTGGATTATGG
>Ga0208566_1001125_pt1 | contig 15949 bp, 12 predicted proteins | sample PL_2010_150m_FD_184159 | JGI IMG/M metagenome (GOLD analysis project Ga0208566, IMG submission 184159) | Freshwater microbial communities from Powell Lake, British Columbia, Canada to study Microbial Dark Matter (Phase II) - PL_2010_150m... | ecosystem: Environmental > Aquatic > Freshwater >...
TAAAAAAATGAGTGTGGGTGTGGGTGTGGGTGTGCGCCTTTGCATAGATTGTGTATTTTTCCTCCAAGTTATCTGTTTTAATGTTCGGTTACAAAACCGAGGGGTCTCTACGTATTTTATATCGGGCCCAAATTCATTAACTTTATGGTTCTGAACCAAGTTAAGTCGTAAACGCCATGAAACAAATGTATGCCTTGTTAGGCCTCCTGGTCCTGCTTGGGTATGCCCCGGTCAAAGCACTGGTCAATCAGGCAATTGAACAGGGCGTAACAACGCCGATCCTTTCGGTTACCCCGAAGAACGGTGAATTTGGTGGTGTACAGATAGGTGTTACCAAAACGCTCAACTTCACTATTAAAAACACAGGCATCTCTGTGCTGAAAATTAAAAAGTTAGAAATTGTTGGAAGCAGTTTCACATTGACCGACACAAATACTTATCCATTCGAAGTTATTGCAGACAGCGGCTTTGCATATTCCGTGGGCAACAGTGGAAAATCCCTGAAATTCTCCGTTAATTTCAGTCCGACCGACACCGGCGTTACAACCGGAAAGGTTGTCATTACCTATGGTTTGTATAGCGATGAAACCTATGAAATTCAGTTGACGGGTGAAGGTTTGAGCTGCAGTGCAGCCGCAGTTGCCCAAAAAGGGGAAAACCGGGCATCCAGACTGAACTCCTGGTACAAATATACGGCCGACAAGTTTTCTATCGTTGAAGTCACCAGTTGTCACTCCAACCAGCTGAATACCAGTACAGATCCGTCCCGGAGGCTTTACTTTTATGTTTATGACGGTTGTGGCGGTCCCCTCATTCCCGAAATCGATGAATGGACAGGTACCTGTCCCTATGACCGGGAGGCTGTGCCGGTAATGCTGACCATGAACCCCGGTCAGACCATCTATATTTTCTGGCCGCTGTTTTACCCAAGTTCACCCTACGCGACTGAAGGATTCTGGTTCAATATTAACGTTTACTATCCGACCGATGGTGACGTATGTGAAAATGCCATTCCACTCACCCTGCCTGTTATCAATCACTTTGGAACTACCGTCGGTTATAATAAGGACTATACTTACTCGCCATGCTCAGCCTTTTCGAATTATATGGGTGGGAAAGATAAAGTTTACACTATTACAATTGAGGATGGTTACCTGATTGGCAGCATCCTTGGTGCATACGCATCAATCCACGTTCTTGATGTTTGTCCGGTAACTGAACTTACGAAAGATCATTGCAAGGCATTCGCGGGTGGTTCGAATGGTGGTCACTTCCGGAAGAAAATTGATGCAGGCACTTATTATGTTATTATTTCAAACTGGCCACCGCCGCAAACCGTTGACTATCTGCTCAATTTGAGTTGGGAAGGTATTTCAGCCGTTGAAAATGATAACCTGACCAGTAACCTGAATGTCTATCCGAATCCAACCCATGATAAGTTTACGGTAGGGATCACCAATGATGCAGTAACCGATCTGACTCTCGAACTGGTTAATATCTCGGGGCAAATGGTATACCGCAACCAGGTAAAAGCGGTATACAGCCTAAACCATGAGATCGACGTCAGCCAGTTTGCCAGGGGTGTTTATTACCTGAAAGTCAATAACGGTAAAGAGTTAAAGATCAAGAAGGTTGTTATTGAATAAATTGGTAAATGATAACGTATTTTTTGGCATCGTTGACAAGTGGCTCATAATCAGGCTAATTATTTTACCAACAATAACAGGATTTGGGATAGTATTGGCAATTCCCTTAGATATCAGGCACGATCTCCCCGGCTGAGGAGCTTTATTTGAGAGGGGAAGGAGGGGCTGTTATAGGGCGGTAGGAGTGCCAAGATTATGAAACACTTACCTCATCAAATGCCTTAGTGTTTATTGTTGATGCCAGATTGTTGCCAAAACAATCATGTTTATCTACCTTTGATCATCCCCCATGTGTTTGATAAATATTTTTTAACGAGTAACCTATGAAACAACTTGTTATTATTTTCTTACTCGCCAGTCTTATGCTAGGGTGTAAGAGCGAACCGAACCAGGTTTGCACCATTTCGGGTAAAGTATCCCATTACGATGCGAAAGAACTTTACATGACTCTCGATGGTTTAAAGGATACGCTCCGGGTCAATGAAGACGGGATTTTCTATAAGGAGTTCGCTGTTACCTCCCCGATGGACGGAATCCTGCAGGGGACCAATATTTACCTTTACCTATATTTTGAACCGGGTAAGAACCTGGAAGTAAATTTTGATGCCACCGCTTTCGATTCAACGGTGGCATTTGGCGGAAACCTCGCTCTGCCCAACGAGTACCTCCATGAAAAAACTGTGTTAGGTTCGGAACAACAGAAACGGTTTTATAAGATATACAAACCACCATATACACCAGCTGATTTTATGTCTACACGGGATTCGCTAAGCCGGGTGGAGTATGCCTTCCTCGATAAATTCAAGGTGGATCATTATGGATTTTCAAAAACTTTTTATGAACGCGAAAAGAGGGCACTGGAGTACAGAGTTTATTTCGACATATATGGTTATCCAAGAATGGTCGGACCTGACATCCAGGATACGACGAAAGTTCCTGCCGGCTGGTATGATTTCATGGATAAGCTGAACCTAGATGATCCGTCACTTCTTGAGATAAGATGGTGCATGTACTTCATTAACCTCTATGTGGGGGCCGAATCCCTGAAAAAAGCAAAGATTCCAACGAAAGGATGCTCTGACAACCCCGATTGGCTCAGGGCAGAGTTCGCATTTGTGAAGGAAAAATTTACCGCGCTGGAATTTTTTGACGTCATTTTGTTTCATATTCTCGTACAGTACATGGACAATGAGGGATTGGGAACTGCCGGGATCGAAGATCTGGTGACCGAATACCTCTCAAAATCAACCAATGAGAAGTTGAAAAAGAATTTACAGCAATTGTGCGATAAATGGGCTCCAATTGCCTCTGGCCATCCAGCACCTAATTTCATCCTTCCGGATAATAAAGGGCATAACGTTTCTCTTAGTGACTTTAAGGGAAAATTTGTTTTCATCGACTTCTGGTTTACGGGATGCGGCCCCTGTAAGGTTGATATTCCTTATTTAAAACAGATCTTAGATGATTATAAGGATAGAAATATCGTTTTCATCAGTATTTCGGTCGATAAGAAAAAATCTGATTGGGAGAAAATGCTCATAGAAGGGTACATAGAGGATAACAAGCAGGTTCTCTTTGAAGAAAAAACCAACTGGATACACCTCCATGATCCTCAGATTAGAGAGGTTGCCAAGAATTATCTGGTATCTGGATACCCGACTTATACATTGATTGATCCGGACGGTAAATTCGTAAATGCTCGTTGCGAGAATCCCGCAAGGCCCAACAAACTCCGAATTTTGCTGGATGCACAGCAGGGACTGTAAGTACCCTATGGTCGAGCTTGAATTAATTCTTTCAAAACCCATGACTGAACGGGCAACAATTTCGTTTCCGATATCCATTCTGGTTGAGTTGTTCCGATATCTCCGAATAATTGATGTCACTGCCATAAAAAAGCCCCGGCTGATTAGGCCGGGGCTGATTGTCTATTGAATACTCCCTTAACAGCTACATTTAAACTGCCGACGATACGATAAAGTTAATATCGTCCGTCTACTATATAACTCTTTGTATAATGCTTATAATCCATGCAATTCATGAAGCATCTTTTAGATGATTTTCTCGAGTTTTATTAGCTGATACCCGAGGGAAGACGAGCCTGCCACACCCACACCCTTTCTTTTTCTTTTTTTTACGGAGGTTGTCACCCCGGCGAAGGCCGGGGCCCCATCGCTGACCACGAATGCCTGCCTTGTTTTATAACGGGAAGGCCTCAGAGTAGCGTGACGGGATCCCGGCCTTCGCCGGGATGACAATGTTAACGCCCTGATTAATGTCGAAGTAAGATGAACAGTTGGAGGATTAAGGATACTCAAGTTTCGCATGTCTCAGTTAAGCCGCACGGGCGTTGAGCTGACAGGGAAAAGGGATGCTGAAAGAATCATTTCAAATGGTTATACAAGCATAGGGGTTACGTGACAATCCTCTTTGGAGGTGATTATGATTTCTTTTCCTAATGCTACTTCCATCTTTACAATGCTATCTAAAGTAAGGTTATGCAAACCAGATAACCACCTGCTTACTTCGCTCTCATGTTTTCCAAGTCGCTTGGCGAATTCTTTTTGAGACCAGCATCTCTCCTTAAGCAGAGAATATATCTGTTCTGTTATCGCCAGATTCTTTGAGACAAATTGACGGTTTTCAGGTTTAATTCTTTGCCTGATTCGTCCTGCAACGTCTTGTTTAGCTTTCATAATTCAATTTCTAATCCTGGCAGGTAAACGATGTCGGTTCTGTCTTTGTTCCAGGAGATTTCGTTTTCAATAAATAACTGATTGATTTTTTGTGTTATACGATTGGCTCGCTTGATATGGGGCCCAACATTAGGACAATCTTTCGCATTCGTTTTGGTTTTAACTCCACCATTAAATAAAAATACCACGCTTTCATTCACCCTGAGGCAGTATAACCTCAAATTGTTAACCAGGATTTTATGCATTCTCATAAATGAAGAAGGCGGAGGTAGTGCCGATACATCCGCTGTTATGGCCTCATTTCGAAAATTGGAATTCGTCCAGTCTTACTATGGTCGCAAAATTATTCATTTAGAAATTATTCCCAATAATAATTAACATAAAAGTTAATCGAACTAATAGAGAGATCTCTGGGATTTTGTCTGGTTGGTAGGCCTCCACTGTATTTTCACTGTGCTGGCGCTTCCGGAGCGTCCTTAGACGTATTGCATAATGACATCTGTTTTTGGATATAGATGCAATCCGTAACCATAATGGAAAAAACATACGACAAATAACCCTTGATCATGCCCCCAGAACCATTAATTTAACCGCGGTAAAATCCAAACCCTGCATGAAATGAGAGTGCAAAGAAATGCATCTTCCATCGTCACAATAGAAGAGCCCGGGCCATCAGTCGACCTTGGCCTGTTGATACCCCTGATCGAAAAATACAAGACAACAAAAGGCAACATGATTTCTGATGCCATAGATGAAGTCCTGATTTTGAACTGGTTTTCATTTTGAGTAACTTTGTCGACTACAAATTGGTACCCGTGAACGCAATCTCTCATGTTTTCTTCCTGTTTCTCATCTTTCTGACCATTTCCCCAAACAGTTTCAGTCAGTTTCAGCCGACTCCTGTCAAACGATCGAATAACCAAATCACCATTAACGGGAAGAATTTTTATCTTCATGAAGTTCTGAAAGGCCAAACCCTCTACGGAATATCGAAAGAGTATCAGGTGAGCGAAGAGGAAATCAAGAAGTTAAATCCGGATCTGAATAAGAAATCTGTTTTTCCGGGTATGGTTTTACGTATACCAGATTTAGGAACGACGACAACACCCTCTGCGGGTAAGGAGGAGTTCAAATTCATCACGCATACAGTCCTGCCCAAAGAAACCTTTTTCTCAATTTCCAGGCGATATGGAATTAAGGTCGACGAAATCAGGGAGTTGAATCCGGAAGCAAAATGGGGATTGAAAACCGGTCAGATTATTAAAATACCTAAGGATAAGATCACTATTTTGGAGAAAACCCCGGTTACGGAAGAAAAAACGGTGAAGACAGATTTAGAGGATCCCAATCAGGCATCAGTTAGGGAAAGGGCCGAACAACCATGCCGGGTTAGACCTTTTCCCCATGAAAATGAAAATTTTCAACTTGCTATCCTACTGCCGCTGAATATAACGCAAAATGACACCTTAAGCTATTCAGATACTTTAAAACCAGAACACTTCCGGTTTTATGAATTCCTCGAGGGAATATATCTGGCCATTGATTCGATGAGACTCGAAGGCTTAAATCTGACTGTTGAGGTTTTCGATACAGAAAGAAATCCGGAGACCATCATGGGGATCATTGAAAACGATAAACTTAAGGAGGCCGATCTGATCATCGGCCCGGTTTTTCCCAATGAAATTGAGATTGTTGCAGCGTTTGCCAAAAGCAAACATATTCCAATGATATCTCCTTTATCCACCTTTGATGTGGTTAAGAGCAATCCTTATGCCTTTCAGGTCAGGAATAAGCTTCCCAGGCAAATTGAACTTGCGACGACCTATTTAGGATCAAAATACAACCAAAATGTTTTGGTCATTGGCCGGATCTCGGAAAAGGGAAATCCTGAATTCACGCGTTTCCTTGGATACCTCGGTCTACAAATTAAAGAGCACGATCCCGCAAAAAAGGCCACCTTTAAAACGATTTATTATAGTGAAACCTCGCGGAATTTTATGAATGCAGATTCCCAGACAATCCCATTTGAGGGTTATTTATCCGCGTCTTCGCCAAACTATATCATTCTTCCATCTGAAAATGAGGTTTTTATTACCGAAGTAATCAATGAGCTTCATCAGATGTCGACTACGCGAAATATTCATGTATTTGGTTTGAATCAATGGGTTTTTAAAGATCTGGATTTGGGTAACCTGTATAATGTTAACCTGGAGCTTTACAGCGATTTTGAGGAGGAACCTTTTGTGGACTATACCGATCCGAGCGTTCTCAATTTCTGCCGCAAATACAAAGAAAACTGGAATATCGAACCTTCCAAGTACAGTTTTCAGGGTTTCGATATTGCCTATTTTTTCACGAGGGCTTTGTTCCAGTTTGGTCGTAATCTAACCTCCTCGGTTCCTTGCTGGACTGAATACCTAAATCATCCTTCCATGCTGACTCCCATGAGGTTTCAATCCAATAGCAATGCCAATGGTTTTGATAACCTTGCAGTTACCATTATCCGGTATCAGAAGGATGAATTACTCAGAAAGAAGGTTAATTAATCTCCCAGCGTAGCCACCATTACTGCTTTGATGGTATGCAGGCGGTTTTCTGCCTCGTCGAAAACGATAGAGTTTTCAGATTCAAAAACCTCCTCGGTAACTTCCATGCCATCCAAGCCAAACCGCTGGAAAATTTGCTCACCAACGGCAGTTTCACGGTTATGAAATGCCGGCAGGCAATGCAGAAACTTAACACCCGGATTGCCGGTCATTTCCATAACATTGGAATTAATCTGATAGGGCTTTAGCAGGCGGATGCGCTCTTCCCAAACGCTGTCCGGTTCTCCCATGGAAACCCAGACATCGGTACAGAGGAAATCGCAGCCTTTTACCGCCTCCTGAACATCTTCTGTCAGGGTTATTCTTCCTCCGGTATGGGATCCGACTTCCCGGCATGTTTTCACCAATTCATCAGTTGGAAACAAGAATTTTGGTGCAGCAACCCTGAAATCCATGCCCATTTTCGATGCGCCAACCATCAAGGAATTGCCCATATTATTGCGGGCATCACCGAGGTAACAGAAAGAGATTTCATTGAGCGAACCACTGAAATGTTCGATCATGGTCATAAAATCTGCCAGTATCTGAGTAGGGTGAAACTCAGTGGTCAGGCCGTTCCAAACCGGGACCCCGGCATATTTTGCCAGTTCTTCCACGATGGATTGTGCATATCCGCGGTACTCAATTCCGTCGTATAAACGGCCGAGCACGCGGGCTGTATCTTTCATCGACTCTTTCTGCCCGATCTGAGAGCCTGACGGTCCGAGATAGGTAACATGGGCACCCTGGTCCATAGCGGCCACCTCAAAAGCACAGCGGGTTCTCGTTGAAGCCTTTTCGAAAATTAAGGCGATGTTTTTGCCCTTCATCCGCTGCTGTTCATAACCGCCATATTTTGCCGCTTTCAGATCAAATGACAGATCAAGAAGAAAGTCGATTTCTTTTGGAGTAAAATCCAATAATTTCAAGAAACTCCGGTTTCTCAGGTTGTAAGCCATGTCTGTGTGTTTTAAGTTTTTTGTTGATATTTTGCCATGTCCACGGGATCATAATCCATCGTTATCTTGGATCCGTATGATTTATCCTCCAGCTTGAAAGCTTCTGTAATCACTGCTTTTTGGCCTCCATGCTCCAAAAATTGCAGGCAGGCACGGATTTTTGGCGCCATGGATCCTTCGCTGAACTCACCGGCCTCAAGATACTTTTTGGTATCTGCATAATTCAGAAATTCAAGCGTTTCCTGATCGGGCCTTTTATAATTCTTATAAATAAAAGGCACATCGGTTAAAATATAAAATTCTTCAGCACCAACCCGGCCAGCCAAAAGACTGGATGCCAAATCTTTATCGATAACGGCTTCAGCAGCACGCACTTTTCCTTCAGCGTCAAAATACACGGGAATTCCACCACCTCCTACCGCAATGGTAATGACTCCCTGCCTCGCCAGTGTCTTTATAACATTTTCATTTATGATCTGTACCGGTGAAGGAGAGGGGACTACCCTTCTCCAGCCTCCAGCCGTCTTTATCTCTTTTTTAAAGGTCCACCCTTTATCAATGGTCAGCTGATTTGCCTGATCGTGAGAATAAATTTTACCGATCCGTTTAGTCGGGTTTTGAAATGCCGGATCATTTTCAGCAACAACCACAGCAGTAACTAACGTAACTATTTCTTTATCAACATTATGCTTGATGAGAACATTACGCATCATGCGCTCGATCATATAGCCGATACCGCCCTGGCTATCAGCAACACAGATATCAATTGGCATCTGAGGAATATGATAGGTTTGTTCCCCGGCGTCATTACGCATGAGAATATTTCCAACCTGTGGCCCGTTCCCGTGCGTGATTACGAGATCATATCCCTGATTAATCAAAAAAACGAGGTTTTCAAGGGTATCGGTTGTATTCTGTTCCTGTTCCTCAATAGTTCCAGCCTGATTTTCCCGCAATAATGCGTTTCCCCCTAAAGCAACCACCGCTAGCTTATTCATAATCTGCGCCAATATTAGAGTTCGAAATTAATCATATTTTCCAAGGTATTCACCCGAAAAAGGCCTGATCAACCACCGCTTCAGGTAACTCAGGTATTAATACCGAACGGGATATTCTTATAATTTTTCTATTTTTGTTGAGGCAGGTCACCTAGTATTCACGCACCACAGGAGGGAATCTTTATACATGGTTTCATCAGCAATCCCCAGGAAAAAGAAAAAACAGGCTGTCGAAAAGAAAAGGAAGCCTGTTCACGGGAGAATCAAGTTGGTTCTCGGGCTATTTTTCCTTTTCATGGCTCTATTCGCCGGGATATCCTTTATTTCCTACCTTTTCAGTTGGAAAGCCGATCAGAGTTTTCTCGATACAGAACTAACAACCAACCTCGTTAATCCGGATATTCGGGTTGATAACCTGGCCGGAAAAGCGGGTGCCATAATCAGTAACCTCTTTATCTATAAATGGTTCGGTATTTCCTCGTTGATTCTGGTGGCTTTATTTATGTTATATGGAATCGCACTGCTGGGTTCACGGATTTTACCACTGGGCCGCACAACCAAATACGGTCTGATCGCGATGATATGGATCTCCGTAATGCTTGGTTATGCCCTTCCCCAGGAGGCCTTTCAGTTCGGTGGCGGTCATGGTATATCAATAGCAGAATGGCTAAAGGCACTCATGGGTTCGGCCGGAACACTGGTCGTCATTGTGGTTACCGGACTGGCATTCCTTGTTTTATTATTCAGATTGACTCCTGATCATTTCAAGCATGCAGAAGTAAACAGATTTGTTGTACCAGTTCCTGAAGAAGATGATTTGGCAGACGATGAATTCATTATAACCGACATAAGCGAGGAAGAAACTCTGATCCAGGAAATTCCGGATCCGCAGATGACTGTAACGGATGCTGCGGAAGCAAATGAAGATAAATTTGATATGCGTGCACCGACAGGCGACTATGATCCTACATTGGAACTATCCGGTTATCAGTTCCCCGGTTTCGACCTGCTCCGTGATCATTCCATCGGGCACCCAAAGGTTTCGGATGAGGAGTTAATAAGCAATAAGAACAAAATCGTTGAAACCCTGGCTAATTATAAGATCAAAATCGAAAAGATCAAAGCAACCATCGGTCCGACGATAACCTTATATGAAATCATACCTGCCCCCGGGGTTCGGATTTCCAAAATAAAAAACCTGGAAGATGATATTGCGCTGAGTCTTTCTGCTCTGGGGATCAGGATCATTGCGCCAATACCTGGCAGGGGCACTATCGGGATTGAAGTCCCCAACCGGAAACCGGAAACCGTATCCATGCAAACGGTGCTGGCTTCCAGGAAATTTCTGGATAACGACTTTGATCTCCCTATTGCACTGGGGAAAACCATAAGCAATGAAACATTCGTATTCGACCTCACCAAGATGCCACACCTGCTTGTGGCAGGGGCAACCGGACAGGGAAAATCGGTAGGGATCAATGCCATTATTACTTCATTGCTCTATCGAAAACATCCGTCACAGCTGAAATTTGTAATGATCGACCCAAAAAAAGTTGAACTCACCCTCTACTCAAAACTCGAAAAACACTACCTGGCTAAACTTCCGGATTTTGATGAACCGATCATTACCGATACTCAACATGTTATTCTTGTATTGCAATCCCTTAGTGCTGAGATGGATAAAAGATACAATCTACTGAAGAAAGCTGAGGTCAGAAACATTAAAGAATACAACGATAAATTCATCAAGCGGCGGTTGAATCCCGAAAAAGGGCACATGTTCATGCCGTATATCGTGCTGATAATCGACGAGTTTGCCGATCTTATCATGACAGCCGGCAAGGAGATTGAGATTCCTCTCACTCGTATTGCACAGCTGGCCAGGGCTGTTGGTATTCACATTATCATTGCCACCCAGCGGCCATCCACCAACATCATTACCGGTACAATAAAAGCAAATTTCCCGGCACGTATTGCTTTTCGGGTCCCTTCGATGATCGATTCACGAACCATTCTCGACAGTCCCGGAGCCAACCATCTGGTGGGCCGGGGCGACATGCTGGTATCCATTGGTGCCGACCTGATCAGGGTACAATGTGCATATATCGAAACCGATGAAGTTGAACACCTTACGACATTTATCGGCAATCAAAAAGGATACCCGATGGCCTGGCCGCTCCCGGAACCAAAAACCGACAGCCAGGATGAATCCAGAGAGGTCAGTACGGATAAGCTCGATGAACTCTTTGAAGAAGCGGCACGATTAGTGGTCACCACACAGCAGGGATCCACTTCATCCATCCAGCGAAAATTTTCAATCGGCTATAACCGAGCAGGACGCATCATGGACCAGCTGGAAGCCGCAGGAGTGGTTGGACCTGTGGATGGCAGCAAACCCCGGCAGGTTTATTACCACGATCTTTACACACTGGAGAAGTTCTTAAATCAACGTAGTTAAATTGTTAATAATGAATAAATTAACCACCATTCTCTTCTCGATAATTATTCTTCCGTTTACTTTACACGGACAAAATCCGGCCGATACAAAATCCCTGATGGATCGTGTCTCAAAAAAATTGCAATCGTATACCACTATTAAGGCAGATTTCAGCTTTACCTTATCGAATCCTGAAGAAAAGATTAATGATACCCATGAAGGATCCCTGTTCATGAATGGGTCGAAATACCGGTTGAGCATTATGGGAATCCTGGCTCTGTGCGATGGTGAAACTTTATGGACGGTTAATCAAGAACTGAAGGAGGCGAATATTATTGATCCCGATGAGAATGAGATGTTTAATCCCAAGAGTATCTTCACCCTGTATGAAAAGCATTTCAAATATGAACCGGTGGCGGTTGCCGGAGATAAAGTAACAGTTGACCTGGTCCCGACTGGTAAGGAAGAAACCTATTTAAAGATCAGGATGGACATTTTAAAATCAAAAGATCAGATTGACCAGGTCACTTATTATTCAAAAGATGGCAATCAGTACATTATCAAGATAAAGTCTTTCTCATCCAACATTCCGGCTGACGACAGGATGTTTATTTTTAACATAAACCAATTCCCAGGAGTTAAAGTTTTTGATATGAGATAGATTAACCTAATTCCAGACACCATGGTACCTGCCCTGCTGATCCTGTTCTACCTTCTTGCTTCGGCCCTGATTGTTTTTTTCTGCAACCGGTTTAAATGGATGAATAACGTGGGGGCCATTCTTTGGGCTTATGGTATCGGCCTGGTTATCGGGAGCCTCCATCTCCTTCCCGAGGGATCGGTTAAAGTGCAGTCATCTATATCTGATATTACTGTACCGCTGGCCATTCCATTATTACTCTTCTCTCTGGATTTTAAAAGATGGGTTAAACTCGCAAGAGTAACCTTCCTTTCCATGCTTACTGCCCTTGCCGGGGTGATAATTGCAATAACTATTGGATTTTTCATTTTCAGGGCAGGGGTTCCGGATGCCAATAAGGTTGCCGGGATGCTGAGCGGGGTTTACACGGGAGGCACTCCAAATATGTTTGCCTTGAAAACCGCCCTTTCTGTGGATAATAACCTCTTTATCCTTACCCAGACTTACGACATGGTGATCTGTGCGGTTTACCTGATGCTACTTATTTCGGTAGGCCAGCGGTTATTTCATCTGGTTCTTCCCCGATTCAAAAAGACCGAAGCAGCCGACAAGGTTGGACTTGAATTTGAGCAGGAGGCAGAATTTGACTCTTTTACCGGTTTTTTCCGTAAAGATAATTTCTGGCCGGCCACAGGAGCGCTTGGTGTTGCAGCAATTATCATGGCGATTGGCGTTGGGGCTATGGAACTGACTCCCCGGAATTCAAAAATGATTGTTGTCATTCTGACCATAACCACGTTGGGATTGGGAGCCTCATTTATTCCGAAAATCAACCAGATAAAAAAATCCTTTCAGCTGGGAATGTATCTGATCGTAGTTTTTAGCATGGCTATTGCTTCCATGGCCGATATCAAGATGCTGTTTACCATGACCAACGGGTTGTTCTTTTTTGTGTTTATAGCTGTCTTTGGCAGTCTTGTGATACAAGTCTTTCTTAGCAGACTGTTAAAAATAGATGCGGATACCACAATAATCACCAGTACCGCTTTTGTTTTCTCTCCACCATTTGTACCGGTTGTTGCCGGGGCGCTCAAGAATAAGGAAGTGATCATTTCCGGTATTACTGTTGGATTAATTGGCTATGCCATAGGTAATTATCTGGGAGTAACGTTATCATACGTTCTCGGTCTTATGATGTAGACAGATATGAAGTCAATCATATATTTGATTTAATTCCATATGGAAAGGCAGGAAAAACTCAAAGCACTTAGGAAATTAATGACAGACCAGGGGCTGGACTGTTATATCATACCGGCCTCAGATCCGCATCAGAATGAATATATTCCTGCATGCTGGCAGTTTCGTTCGTGGCTTTCAGGATTTACCGGATCTGCAGGAACCCTAGTGGTAACAGCAGATGTTGCAGGTTTATGGACCGATTCGCGTTACTTTATCCAGGCGGAAAAGCAGCTGGAAGGAAGTGGCATTGAACTATTTAAGCTGAAAATCCCCCATACCCCGGAACATATTCCATGGCTGGCCTCAACACTTCCCTCAAATTCAAAAGTCGGTATTGACGATCGCTTCTTTTCCCTCCGAATGGTTCAATATATCCAGGATGTTTTGAATGGGGCCGGACAACAACTATCGACAGGCATAGATTTACTGAGTCCGATCTGGATTGATCAGCCACCTATCCCGGCTAATCCTGTATTTATTCATGATATTAAATTTGCGGGTTTATCCCGACAGGAGAAAATCAGGAAAGTGGTTGAGGAAATGAATGAATTAAAAACTGACTATCACCTTATTACAACTCTTGACGACATAGCCTGGCTGCTCAATCTCCGTGGCAGTGATATCTCTTTCTGTCCGTTCTTTATCAGTTTTTGTATGGTTACTTCCAATCATACCCACCTTTTTATCAACCAGGATAAAATCCCTGCTTCGGTCTCTAAAGCATTGTCAGAGGATAATATCTCCATTCATCCCTACGAGGCGATATCCCGATTTTTAGAAAAACTCCCAAAAGGATCGACCATTTTCTTGTCACCTGAGAAGGTCAATCATGCTCTGATACAATCGATTCCATCCGATGTTATACAGAAAAACGGGATGAATATCACAACCGGGATGAAAGCGATCAAGAACCCCGTTGAAATTGAGGGTTTGAAACGGGTGATGGTGAAAGATGGCATAGCCTGGGTTAAAACTCTGCATTGGATTGAACAACAGGTATATTCCGGTATTACGGAATCCGAATGGTCTGTTGCATCAAAAATCGCGGAATACAGATCGGCTCAGCCCGAATATCAGGGAGAAAGCTTTCAGCCCATATCCTCTTACGGATGGCATGGTGCTGTGGTACATTATAGTGTCACTCAGGAAGAATCCCTCAACCTCCGACCTGAAGGGATTTTCCTGCTCGATTCAGGCGGACATTATTCAGATGGAACCACCGATACCACACGAACCGTTTCTTTATCAACTCCTGATAGCCAGCAGAAATCTGATTTTACCCGTGCTTTAAAAGGCACTTTAGGAGTCTCCATGCTCAGGTTTCCAAAGGAGACCAAAGGATTCCAGATGGACATTCTTGCACGTAAATCATTATGGGACATTGGCTTGAATTACGGTCACGGTACCGGGCATGGGGTTGGTTTTTTTGGGTCGGTGCATGAAGGACCTCAAACCATCGGCACCTCCGCATCCGGATATCTGAACATTTGTTTGGAACCGGGTATGGTTACAACGGTAGAACCGGCCATCTACCGTGAGGGCAGTTACGGAATGCGAACCGAAAACATGACCCTTGTTGTGGAGGATCTGAACAACGAATACGGCGTTTTCTACCGGTTTGAGACGCTTACTCTGGCTCCGATAGACCGGCGGTTGATCGACAAGAATCTTTTGACACCGGCTGAACTGGACTGGCTAAATGCTTACCACCTTCGAGTTTATGCTGAACTTGCTGATTATCTGACCACTGAAGAGCAAATCTGGCTGACAGAGGCAACTAAACCGTTATAGCTATTGAGTATGGATCTGCTTATCAAGAATATCAGGCAATTGATTCAGATTATGGAGCCAGGAAACTTGTGTGTTGCCGGTAATAAGATGAGCCATCTGAATCTGATTGAAAACGCCTGGCTGGCAATTAAAGATGGGTTAATCGCAGATTATGGCCCGATGGATTCATGCAGGGTAAAATCAGAATCAGAGATAGATGCAAGCGGAAAGATCGTTATGCCGGCATTCTGTGATTCCCATACACACCTGGTTTATGCAGGCAGTCGTGAGCAGGAATTTGTCGACCGTATCCGCGGACTCTCCTATGAAGAGATCGCCCAAAGGGGAGGCGGCATCAATAATAGCGCCATCAGATTGCGCCAAGCCTCTGAAGATGAACTGTATCAGGAGGCATTAGTCCGGATAAACGAGATTGTCAGTCAGGGTACCGGAGCTGTGGAGATCAAGAGCGGTTACGGACTGGATACAGAATCTGAACTGAAGATGCTAAGAGTCATCCGAAGATTGAAAGAAACAACCCCGCTTACCATAAGATCCACATTTCTTGGCGCTCATGCTGTTCCACCGGAATTCGCAAATAACCAGGATGGGTATGTTAATCTGATTTTACACGATATGATTCCCAAGGTAGCTGCCGAAAATCTGGCTGATTTTGTTGATGTGTTTTGCGATCGGGGCTTTTTTACTGTTGATCATACGGCCAGGATATTAGAAACTGCGGCCAGATACGGTTTGCGTCCGAAAATTCATGCCAACGAGCTCGACTTTTCCGGAGGTATTCAGGCTGGAATAAAGTTTAATGCGCTATCAGTAGATCATTTGGAGTACACCGGGTGAAGAGGAGATCCGGGCTTTGCTCGGGAGCCGGACCATGCCAACCCTGCTGCCGGGCGCGGCGCTTTTCCTGGGATTGATCTGGCCCCCGGCAAGAAATATGATTGATGCCGGGTTGCCTGTA
>Ga0208566_1001128_pt1 | contig 15906 bp, 19 predicted proteins | sample PL_2010_150m_FD_184159 | JGI IMG/M metagenome (GOLD analysis project Ga0208566, IMG submission 184159) | Freshwater microbial communities from Powell Lake, British Columbia, Canada to study Microbial Dark Matter (Phase II) - PL_2010_150m... | ecosystem: Environmental > Aquatic > Freshwater >...
GCCCAGGGAGCCAGATGTTACAGTCTTCGAACCGACGGGAATTTGGTAACGCGTACCAGATCTCGATGGTTTGACGACTATGTATAAGCACCTTCTTCACCAGCCGGTGGAGAAGGTGCTTCTTTTTTGGGTTGGGCCCTTCGGCCATCACCTTCTCGAAGTTGTCCATGATGGATGCCAGCATCTCCCGGTCGATGGCCGGTAGCTCCAGCCGCTCCCGCCTGGCTTCCAATCCCCGTTTTTCACCCTCCAACTCCTCCATCCGGGTGCGAAGGTTCCGGACCTTCTCGTTGCACAATTCCGCCTTCAGCGTCCCGGCCTCGAAAGCCTCGAAGTACCGGTCGATGGCCCCCTGGGTCTTGGCCATCTGACTGTCAATCCGGGCGATCTCCTTCTCGAGGTCCGGTTTCTCGGCTCCAAGCCGCTTGTTGGCTTCCTCCCAGACCCGGGCCATGAACTGCTCGTCCCGGAACATGTTCTTTACGTCCTCAATGATTGCGGTTTCGAGGAGTTCGGCCCGCACATAGTCTTGCTCGCACTCGTGGTCGTTGAAGCGCTTCGAACAGACGTAATACGGGATGCGGACGCCATTCTTGTATCCGCCACCCCCGAACATATGGCTCTTGCACTTGGCGCATTTGATGATCCCGGTCAATAGCCGCTCGTCTCCGTTGTGGAATTGACGCCCCTTTGACTCCTCGTGGCGTTCCTGGAGGACCTCCTTGGCCTTCTCGAAGATGATCTCGGATACGAGAGAGTCGTGGTGCCCTTCATATAGAACCTCGCGCCAGCGGATCTTCCCCACGTAGACCGGATTTCTGAGCATGTGGAGGACGACTCGCCGGCCCCACTTCCGGCCGTTCCGGTTCCGGTTGCCGGCCTCATTGAGCTGCTTACAGATCGCGGACGACCCTTCTTTCCCGAACGTGTACATCTGGAACATCTTCCGGACGATAAGCGCCTCGTCCTCTTTGATGACCAGCCCCTTCTCCGGATCGAGCAGGAAACCGTAGGGAACGTTCCCGCCCACGAAATTACCGCCCTTGGCCTTCTTCTCCATCCCTACCTTTGTCCGCTCGACGATAGTGGCGTGCTCGAACTCGGCGAAGACGCCCAACATCTGGAGCATCATCTTTCCGGCGGCGTTGGCGGTGTCGAACGGCTCGGTGATGCTTTTCAGCGCGACCCCGTTCTTCGTGAGATCGTCCACCATTTGGGCGAGCTCGCGGACCTTGCGGGACAGGCGGTCCACCCGGAAAACAAGGAGGGTATCGAAGGCCCGGGCCCCGACGTCATAGAGCATCTCTTCGAGCCCGGGCCGGTTCATGTGGGTTCCGGATTCGGTGTCCCGGTAGAGTTTGTGGAGTCGCCAGTCGTCCCCGTATTGCGCCTTGCAGAATGCCTCCAGCCGCTCTGCCTGGGCTCCGAGGGAGTATTTCTGGTGGTCCTCGTCGGTCGAGATGCGGGTGTAGAAGGCGACTCGGGTCACCTGGTTGTTCCCGCCGACATTTTGCGTCTTGGCCACGGTGGCTCCTAGTTGCCCACTTTGCGCAGCATGTTGAGCTTCTTCAGGCCGTTGCCGGGGACCTCGTAGCTCCAGAAGGTCCACCCGTCCACCTCGCGGCCCGTTACCTCTTTCCCGGCGCGGGAAGGGCTGTTGAAGGTCTTGTTGTTGACCGTGATCGTCCCGTCCTCGTTGACCTTCGCTTTGTGCTCGGTCCCCTTGTACGTGACCACCAGCTCCTTCGGGGCTACCTTGAGGGAGGCCAGCGCGGGGGTGCGCTTGCCATTCTTCTTCTCCACCGGCGTCTTCGTTGCGACCTGCGCCTTCTTGCCGGAGCCCTTCTTCGCCGGTTTCGGTTTTGCCTCCGGTATCACCCAGGTCTTCCCGTCCGCGCTCTTGCTGGCTTTCTTTACCGTGGCGTTCTGCTTCTTCGTCGTCATGGTGTTACGCCTCCTTCCCGCCTTTGCGGTCCATCTTGAAAATCTTCGCGGCGTTTCCACCGGTGCGGATGCTGCGCGCGTAAGAAATGGCTTCTTCTTTGGTCAGGAAATGAAACACCCATCCCCCCGTGGAGCACCGAACAGTTACTTGGTAGGTCATCGCCCCCTCCCTAGTTGTCCAGCTCGTGGATCGTGCGGGCCTTCTGGAATCCAACCCACTCCCCGTTGAGCCCGAGCCCCCGGGCCGCCAGCTCTTCCCGGGCGATCCGGTTCAGGTCGATCTCCCCCCGGGCGACCGCCGCCAGCACCTTCGCGTCGGCGATCTGAATGAATCCGATCTCGTCTACCGTGAACGATCCTGCGGTATATCCGGCCTTCTTTTCCATCCTCCTGCCTCCTTCTAACTTATTGTTTTTTATCGTATTTCAATCTTTTCATGGACACTCCTACCTCGCTGGGTACCCCGAATCAAGGCAATTAATTGATCTTTCATGCTTTTTTTCTGGGCCTCTCCGGGGTAAAAGGCCCTTTGGACGGCAAGACCGTGACATGCCACATAAGTATTTGAAATGATTGGCATAAACTACGGCAAGAAGGGAGGCTTGACGCCTAACTTACAATGGGCATAATGTTGGGTCTTATCTCCGGGCCGGAGGCGGTACGGTTTGCGGTCGCCAGTCGGGCAAGATTCACTGGTAGGAGGAAATTGGTCGCGTTGTCCAGTACGGAAACCCTAACCCAGCACAAAAGATAACCGCTTGAACGGGTAAAGAATTTCCTTTTCAGGATGAGATGTGCCCGACTGTTTGGGAGATCGGTTTAGAATTCAGAATCAAGGATTTCAGCGGCGTTGATTTGCTTCCTGTGCTCGAACTGAAGGGATACCTGCGGTGAGGTGACCGGCGCGCGCGGTTTCTGATCTTCGAAGGTCGACCCGGCGTCCGGCCACACACCCCGCTCCAGGTCCGAGGCTTGGCCTCGAACTGTGCTTAAGGACTCCATACATGGAAGTGACTGACCGGCTGAGGGATCAGGAACACGGGGGCCCGCCGTTTTCCCTCGCGGAGGCGGTTATAACTTCCCTCTCCCTGCGCGATCTATACGGAATTCGTCGGCTCTATCCTAATGCCCTATCTGTTGACGACGCGAAGGAAATCCATCGCCTTCTGGTCGAACACCTTAATGCGGCGCTCGGCGATCCCCGCTTTCATGTCATCCGTGACAGTCTGTATTGCGAGCCTTGTTTCGAAGATTCTCTGATGGAAGGAAAACTGAGTCTGATTTTTGCGACACTCGTGGTGCAGTGTCCCAATGTCCAGACAATGGGGGACAGCGAAAAAGCGATCGCGGAGAGCATCGATCAAGGCGTCACATGGTGTCATGAAAGATGTTCTCAGAAAATTCAGGATCTCTTACTTCAACTGTTCGAGATCAAAAACCATGACTGCATCATTCCAAGTCCCAAGGACGATCCGTCTCTTACTGACACGCCCCGATCACCGCGGCTAAGGACTTCCGGCTTTCGTAAGATTGAGAATGCATCCGTCCGGACCAACCAACTTTCAGGAGAAGGCATCGACGGCGTCTACTGCGTGGTCATCACCAGAGAAGGAACTCACTTCGCAAACAAAGCGCGGTACGAGAAATTGGTCAACGCAATTGACGAATGCGACATGTTCATCGACGGCATGACCCGGAGAGTCAGCTGCCGAGATGGCGAGCAAAAGCCGCGCACGGAGAAGCTTACGCCGAAGGAACTTGGTATCCTCAGCGATTTCATACGGGTGGGAAAGCCGATGCGGCCTTACGATACGAAAACAGGCAACGGCTGCGCCAGCAGTAGCTCCGCCTACAGAATGTTTGAGAAAGCCCGCAGAAAAGTCGACTTGAAGCTTGGCCGCTACGTGTACCGCACCTTTCGCCTTCACAAGAACCCAAGTGACCGAAAACTCAACGCCCACGAATTCGCACCGCCCGACGACTTGGTTTACTGCCTGATTCTTCCCGCCTGATAGGATCGTCACCGCTTCTTTCGCTTCGCTCCCTTCTCGCTCGCATCTCGCTCCCTCTTCGCTCCCGATCCGGATGATGGAAATCATGGCGGCCTGAAAAGGTCGTCTGTTTTTCTCGCGGATAGGAGATGACCGCATGGCGAAGGAATGGCGGTGTAAAAAGTGCGACACCCTTCTGGGTATCAAAATCGGCGCACGTTTGCACCTCCGCTACAAGCAGGTGCAATACGTCGTGGACGGAGGTGACTACAACGTGATGGCTGTCTGTCGGAACTGCTTTTCTGTGAACGATCGAAATGGTGAGGAGGAACCGCCCCCATCCGGGGCCGCGAAGGGGTAGCACCCCAATTTTAACAACCTCGAGGTGCTCGACGCCCTGATTGGCCCGTAAGAGGCGCCAGACGCCCGGCCGGAAAGGCCAGGCGTCGTGGCAAGCCTCTCGAGAGAGCGGGATCGTGAAAGGCTCGAACAGGAACTTGAAACCGGCGAGTACCAAGAGCTGCTGCGGAATCTACAGCGCAGGGATCCTTTCCTTCGGCAGTTTCAGAGTTGGGCGGACGTCATCGCCTTCATGCGCGAGGGGACCTCGACCGATCCACGCAAGGATCAGGTGCTGCGACCGATTCTTGCGTCGCACGCTGCGGATCAGAATCCGCAATGGCGAACGATCCTCCTCGTCATCTTCTGGCCTGGGCTCGTATCGATCCACTTTCAGAAGCGACTTTGGGACAAGGATCGCGATGAGCTTTGGCACAACATAGTCTGGACCTTCCTCCAAGTCCTCTGCCGGATAGATGTGAACCGTCGAACCGAGCGGCTGGTCCAGAAAGTCTTCAACGATACGGTCCACCGCCTCCACGATGAATACCGCCGGAATTGGGATCGCGCTGACCGTGAGGTTGCGGCGGATCCAGAGGAATTGGAGCGTCTCTCCGGTGCCATCAAGGAGTTCGACACCTCGGCGATTGAGCTTCAGGAGGCACAGGCAATCGGGATCCGCCGCCTCCGTGAGCACCTGGACTCCGGCCTGATCACAGAAACGGACTATCTCCTCCTCGTCGGCACAAATGTCTACGGCAAACCGGTAGTCGACTGCGCCCGGGAGATGGGCCTTTCCTACGCGGCCGCCAGGCAACGGCGGTCGAGGGCAGAGGCAGCTATCCGTCGGTTTTTAGGGAAGAAAGACGAACGCTGAAGACCCCATGTCACACATTTTTTCCGAAAGGGGCCTTTACCCGACAGAGGCAATTCAAATCGCCCCGAAGGAGGTCGGGAAGGAATGATGCGCAAAACGGAAGTGAAGGATCTGATCCGGGATCTCTTCGAGGAGGAGGCACTCGTGATCGGCGGCCTGGTGGCCGTCCACAAGGTCGAGGACGACGTCATCTGGCGGCTGATCAAAAACCTCGACGTAATTCGGCGGAAGATCCTGCGACGGCTGGACGACCAGGACCCCGATGACGAGGGCGGCGGGCCACCGAAGCGGCCCAACCTCAAACCCCACCCGGCGATCGAGGATTTCCTCCTGTCGCTGAGGAGGGAGTAGGAGATGGCGGCGGCGAGTTCCATCGAGCTGAAGCGCCACTACCGCGAGATGTCCCCGAAGGAAGTCGACGACTTAGTCGCGGGAGTGGCGGACCTGATCGTGGACTTTCTCAAGAAAAGACATGACCCCGTTAAACCGGACGAACCCAAGCAAGAGCAGGAGGTCCTGGCATGACCCTACCGACCGTATTCCAGAGACGCCGCAGCGACTCCGGGGCCCTCGTGGACGACCTGTCGTTTCTGATCCAAGAGCCGGCTGACGTGTACCACGTCAAGCGGGCCAAGTACCTGTCAAGCCACCAGTTGGCAGAGTTCCGCCGAAACCCGCTGCTGTTCCACAAGAAGGAGCAGGGGCTGGTGACGGACGAGGACCGGCCTGCGTTTCTCCTCGGACGGGCGGCGCACACGCTCATCCTCGAAGGCCGCGAGGCCTACGAGCGCGAGTACGCCGTTGGAGGCCCAGTGAATCCGAAGACCGGAGAACCTTTTGGCAGCCGGACGAAGGCCTTCCAAGAATGGGCCGACGCGCAAGGCAAACCGGTACTTACCGACGATCAGGTGGCGCTCATCGAGAACTTAAACACTGCCATCCACGCCCACGAGCATGCCGCGGCGCTTCTGACCGACGGTGTCGCCGAAGGGGTGATCCGCACGGACTACTTCGGGGTGGCGTGCCAGGCGAGGTTCGACTGGCTGAACCCCCAGCGCGGGATCGTCGACCTCAAGACCTGCGACAGCATCGACTATCTCCAACTCGACGCACGCTCCTACGGATATGCACATCAGATGGCGTTCTACCGATCTCTTCTGAACTGCGTCTCCGAAACGGTCGTGCCCGCCTACCTCATCGCCGTTGAAAAACGCGAGCCATTCCGGTGCGGCGTCTGGCGGATGGGAGAGGACGTCCTCGGGATCGCACAAAAGGAGAACGAGGAGGGGATTGCCCGCCTCAAGGAGTGTCGGGCGAACGACCGGTGGGTGAGTGGCTACGAGTATATCCGCGTTTTCGACTGGATCTGAACTGATTCCCAATTGAAGGAGGTGATTTTCATGAAGTTGCTGGAACAGGTTATGAGCGGGAAAACCCCCGCGCCAAGACGGGTGATGCTCTACGGGGTGCAGGGTGTCGGTAAATCGACCTGGGCTGCATGTGCGCCCAAGCCGATCTTTCTCCAGACGGAGGACGGGCTGGGGGAAATCGACTGCGACAAGCTCCCCCTTTCCACGACGTACGACGGGTCGATGAAGGCCTTGTCGGCGCTGTACATGGAACCGCACTCCTACCAGACAGTCGTTATCGATTCCCTCGATTGGTTGGAGCGGCTGATCTGGGTGGAGGTCTGTCGGAAGCGGAATGTCGAGAGCATCGAGGATATCGGCTATGCGAAGGGTTACATCTTCGCCCTCACGCAGTGGCGGGAGTTCCTCGAGGGACTGACCGCGCTGCGCAACGACAAGGGAATGGCGGTCATTTTGATCGCGCACGCGAAGATCGAGCGGTTCGAAAACCCCGAGACAGAGTCGTACGACCGGTTCGTACCGCGCCTGCACAAGCTCGCGGCAGCGGTGGTGCAGGAATGGTGCGATGAGGTCTTCTTCGCCAGCTACAAGGTCTACACCAAGCAGACGGAAGAAGGCTTCAACCGCAAGAGGGCCCAGGGAATCGGCACCGGCGAGCGGATCATCCGCACGCAGGAGCGCCCGGCCCACGTGGCGAAGAACCGCTTGAACCTGCCCGAAGAACTTCCGCTCGACTGGAACGCCTACGCCCAATATCTGACCCAAGGAGGGAAGTGATCATGGCAAATCTGAACGGTTTCAACGCAGCCAACGTCGACCCCGCAACCGACTTCGAACCGATCCCCGCGGGGAAGTATCTCGCCATCATCTCGAACTCGGAGATGAAGCCGACCAAGAGCGGGAGCGGCACCTATCTGGAGCTCTGCTTCCAATTGATCGACGGGCCGTTCAAGAACCGCTTGCTCTGGTCGCGTCTCAACCTGAGCAACCCCAACAATCAGGCGGTCCAGATCGCGCAGGGGGAGCTCTCCGCCATCTGCAGAGCGGTCGGCGTGATGCAGCCCAAGGATTCCGCCGAGCTCCACAACCTGCCGCTGCAGATCAGCGTGAAATGCAAGAAGCGCGAGGACACCGGGGACGTCGTGAACGAGATCAAGGGGTACGCCAAGAAAGAGGCGGCCACGGGTCAGCCCCAGCAGGAGACGACGAACACGCCGCCTTGGGCGCGGAAGTGATCGAACTGGAACTACCGTTCCCCCCGTCGGTGAACCACTACTACCGACACGTGGGTCCGAGGACGCTCATCAGCCGCGAGGGGCGCAGGTTTCGGGAAAAGGTCTGTGCGCTCCTCGCGGGGATGGGGGTCGGGCGTTTAACTGGGCCACTCCAGGTCGAGATCGAGGTCTACCCCCCGGACCGCCGCCGCAGAGACATCGACAATTTGCAAAAGGGTCTCCTTGACGCGCTCGAGCACGGCGGTGCGTACCGGGACGACAGCCAGATCGTGAAGCTAACAATCGAGAAGCGCGAGTGTGTCCCCGCTGGCCGAACGATCGTGCGAATTAGGGAGATATGAATGCTCGAGCTTCGACCCTATCAACACGAAGCGGTGGATGCGATCTACCGCCATCTGCGGGAGCGAGACGACAATCCGTGCATTGTTCTGCCCACAGGATCGGGGAAAACGTACGTCATGGCCACGGTTTGCCGGGACGCCGTGGGGCGGTGGGATGGGCGCGTGCTGATCCTCGCCCACGTGAAGGAGTTGCTCGAACAGACGAAAGAGAAGATCTACCGGGTCGCGCCGGAGATGGGAATGAAGACCGGCGTCTACTCCGCGGGCTTAAAGAGCCGCGATACCGGGTATCCGATCACGATCGCCGGCATCCAGAGTGTCTACAAGCGCGCCTGCGAATTTGATCCCTTCGACCTTGTCGTCATCGACGAAGGGCACATGATCCCACCGGATGGTGAGGGGATGTACCGGACCTTTCTGGAAGACGCCCGGAAGGTCAATCCAAACCTGCGCCTGATCGGGCTCACCGCGACGCCCTTCCGAATGAAGAGCGGGATGATCTGCGCGCCGGGAAACGTCCTGAACCGCGTCTGTTACGAGATCGGCGTGAAGGAACTGATCGTCCAGGGATATCTGTGCCCGCTCATCACCAAGGCAAGCCGGGAGAAGGTCGACACGTCAGGCCTCCACGTCCGTGCCGGGGAGTTCGTGGCGGACGAGGTCGAAGACCTGATGAATACCGAGACCCGAGTCGCGTCGGCCTGTGGTGAGATCGTCGAGCAGACCGCTAAGCGCCAGTCGGTGCTCATCTTTGCCTCGGGGGTTCCGCACGGACTGCACATTGCCGAAGTGATGCGCGAGATCTCTGGTGCAAAGGTCGGCGCGGTCTTCGGCGATACGCACGACTTGGAGCGCGACCGTGTGCTGTCGGACTTCAAGGCCGGGAAGATCAAGTACCTCGTCAATGTGAACGTGCTGACTACGGGCTTTGATGCCCCCAACATCGACTGCGTGGCTATGATCCGGCCGACGCTCTCCCCCGGGCTCTATTTTCAAATGGTTGGTCGTGGATTCCGGCTTAACCCCGGGAAGGATAACTGCCTGGTGCTCGATTTCGGGGGGAATGTGCTGCGGCACGGGCCGGTAGACGACCTCCGCATCCACGAGCGGGACGGGCGGGGGAGCGGAGAAGCTCCCGCGAAGGAGTGCCCGGAGTGCCGAAGTTTGATCGCGGCGGGATTTTCGATCTGCCCCGACTGCGGACATCAGTTCCCTGAGCCGAATCGACGCAAGCACGACGTTACCGCTTCCACGGATGGGATCCTCTCCGGCCAGGTGACGACCAAGGAATACCCAGTCCAGGAGGTTCGATACTCCGTTCACCACAAGAGAGGTGCGCCGGATGACGCCCCGAGGACCCTGCGGGTGGAGTATCGACTGGGTTTCAACCAGTACCAGTCCGAGTGGATCTGCTTCGAGCATACGGGTTGGGCGAGGAAGAAGGCGGAAAGCTGGTGGCGCCGGCGGTCGAACGCCCTCGTCCCGGAGTCGATAGAGGAGGCGGTCGCACTTGCGGAGGACGGAGCCCTCTGCCAGACGATAGCGATTACAGTCCGCAGCGTCGCCGGCGAGGAGTACGCCAGCGTTATCGGATACGAGTTGGGGGAGAAGCCCGCATGGCGCGAGCCGGGGTGGGATGAGGACGAATCGGGTCAACTCGAACCGAACCATGCCCATGTTGGCCCCGCAGCTGCCATGGCGGCAGGAAATGAGGACATTCCCTATTGATACCGATCAGGACGGAGCATCTGGTTAATGTTGCGCTGCGGTACGCCGACCTGGGGTACCCGGTCTTCCCCTGCGCGCCCGGCGGCAAGGTACCCATCACCCCGCACGGCTTTAAGGATGCCACCACCGATGCCGTCCAGATTGAGGCGTGGTGGGAGAAGACGCCGGACGCCAACATCGGTGTCCCGACGGCTGGGCTTCTCGTCGTCGACGTGGACGACGTAGACAACCCCTGGCCGGCGGATCCCATTCTGGCGGAGGAGATGACCTGCGCTCCGATGTCGCTGACCCCACGGGGTGGTCGGCACCACGTCTTCCGGCAGCCGGATGGAAAAGTCTGGAAGAACACCGCGGGACGAATCGCACCGAAGGTCGACACCCGGGCTGATGGTGGCTACATCGTCGTGCCCCCCTCGGTGGTGGACGGAAAGATGTACCAATGGGCAGAGACGTTCGAACTGGACGTTGCGCCAGAGATGCTGCCAGAGCCACCCGCCTGGTTGGTGTCCCAATTAGACGGGGCGGGCGACTTGTTCACGAGGGGGAGTACTGGCGACGCCGGAGATGGCCAGTTCCCGCCCACGGTCGCGCAAGGTTCGCCCAAGGGCCCGGATCCCCCCCCGGATGGCAATCTGATCCCATCGGGGACAAGGAACGCGACCCTGGCGCGTCTGGCGGGAACTATGCGCCGGGTGGGGATGACACAGGACGAAATCTTCGCCGCCCTGGCGCAGGCAAATGAGGACCGATGCAGGCCACCGCTTTCGATGCGCGAGGTCGAGAAGATCGCTGCCAGCATCTGTCGGTACGAGCCGGACCAAGTGGCCGTCGCCGTAGTAGAGGACCACTGGGTGCAGGACCAGCAACCCGAACCGTCGACCGACGGCAACGCCCCGGCACTCCCCGACCCTGGACCGCTTCCTGAAGAACTCTTGCGCGTGCCAGGGTTTGTCTCGGAGGTCATGGACCATTGCCTCGCGGTTGCCCCGTACCCGAACGTGGTGATGGCATTCTGCGGGGCGCTTGCGCTCCAGGCGGTGCTCGCCGGGCGCAAGGTCCGCGATCCGGGCGACAACCGGACGAATCTCTACCTCCTGGGTCTCGCGCACTCCTCCGCGGGCAAGGACCTGCCGCGCAAGGTCAACACCGAGATCCTGCACGCCATCGGTCTGTCGAGTCAGGTCGGTGGGCGGTTCGCCTCCGGAGAGGGGGTCCAGGATGCACTGTTCATGGAGCCGAGCATGCTGTTCCAGACCGACGAGATCGACGGGATGCTCCAGTCGATCAACAAGTCCAAGGACGCCCGGCACGAAAGCATCATGAATACGTTATTGACGATGTACTCGTCGGCGAACTCGGTGTTCCCCATGCGGCGCAAGGCCGGCAAGGATGCACCGGGAACCATCAACCAGCCCCATCTCGTCATCTTCGGCACGGCGATCCCGAACCACTACTACGAGGCGCTCTCGGAGCGGATGCTCACCAACGGCTTCTTTGCACGGATGATCATCCTCGAATGCGGCAAACGCTCTCCGGGGCAGGAACCGAGCATCCGGAAGCTGCCGGCGCGTGTGTTGGAGGTTGCCAAGTGGTGGGCAGATTTTCGGCCAGGTACGGGAAACCTTCAGAACTGGCACCCCGTCCCGCGGGTCGTCCTGCATACGGATGAGGCCAAGAGGATCCTGATCGAGACCCGCCTCGAGGCGGAGGAGGAGTACGACAGGGCGGAAAGCGCAAGAGACGCAGTTGGGACGACGGTGTGGGGTCGGGTGAGCGAACACGCCCGCAAGCTGGCCCTGCTCTACGCCGTGAGTGAGAACCACGAACAACCGGAGATCGGCAGGGCGGCTGCCGAGTGGGCCAAGCGGTTCGTCATCCACCAGACGAGGCGAATGCTCTTTATGGCGCAGGCCTACGTCGCGGACAATCCCTTCCACGCCGAGTGCCTTAAATTCCTACAGAAATTGCGCGAGGCTCCGGGGCAGGAGCTTCCACACAGCATCTTGCTCAAGCGGATGAAGATCGGTTCCAAGGACTTCCTCTCTCTCGTGGACACGCTCGAGCAGAGCGGAGACATCATGATCCGTAAGCAGTCCACCTCCGGCAGAGCGGGCCGCTTCTACCGACTTGCCGACTTGTCCGTCTTGGATTAAGGCCGTGAGCGCCGAGCAAGGGGTGAAAGATGTGGCTGGGAAAAAGGCGAGGGGTGAAAGAAGTCGGATGAAAAGATCGGCTCCGGGGGTGAAAGAAGGGGAAAGAAGGGTGAAAGAAGGCCGGGGTGAAAGAAGGGAAAGAAGTTTTGAAAAGTCCTTGCACATCAAGCCGCTATCTTCTTTCCCTCTTTCACCCCATCTCGCAGGGGGTAGGTATTTTACCTCTCTCTCTCTTCTTTCTCTCTTTCACCCCCTCGCGCGTATATCCCCCTGCGCGCGCGTATATGCGCGTGTGTGTGAGGGGGGGGTGAAAGAGAAAGAAGGCAAGAAGTCCCGAAGGGCGGAGGTGGCCTAGATGCCGCGTTCCCCGAGAGGGCACTTCTTGCGCGCGGCAGAGCTACGGACGCTGGTCCAAGCCCCGTGTTGGATTTCACATAAATCCGCAAGGTGGTTTTCACGCAGATCCGCGTTGAGTCGGGTTGTTTTTCCCGCATTGCGAGGGGTACTCCCCGCCGTCGATGTGGTGGCACAGAGTGAGAGGAAGAACAGCAAGGAAGGGGGCGCCGCAGATGGCGCCCCCTTCCTTGTCTGTGGTCAGAACATCGGATCGTCACCGCCGGCGAGGTCGCGGTATTCCCGGAGCCCCGCTCGCAGTTCTCCGATGTGGAAGACCAACAGGTTCGCCTTGCGCGCGAGGGGCGACGGTAGGTCGCCGAGTGCGGCGAGTTCGAGGGAGTAGAGATCGGGGTTCTCCGCGATGAGTTGGTAGGCGGCGGTGGCGAGCGTGGCGTCCAGTGCGGCGAGGACGCCCAGTTCGGGCGCAATCCCCAGTTCGTTATGTGTGGGGCGCAGCAGATGCTCTTCGCACGCGTCCATCACATCACCTCCGGCAACGCGGCATGGACGTGGTCGATTGTGACGGCCTTTGCGTGCCCCAGAGCGGCGGCGATGAGGGCGTGGTGGCACAGATTGTTGACCTTGCGCGCCAGTCCTTGGGTTGCCTGGAAGACCGCCTCGAGTGCGGCGGGCTCGAAGAGTGGCAGTTGGGTGCCGGCCAGGCTCAGACGGTGGGCGATGTAGGGGGGCATCTCGTCGCGGCCCAAGGCGGCGTAGTGGTAGCGGACGACGATGCGCTGGGCGAGCGCTTCGTAGACCGCCATTCCGAGGCGTCGTCTCAGCTCGGCCTGTCCCACCAACAGCATGCAGAGACGGTTTTCCGAGTCCATCTGGTAGTTGGTCAACAGCCGCAGGTCTTCGAGCACGTCGGATCGCAGATTGTGCGCTTCGTCGATGACGAGTACGGGGCGGCACCGCGCCTCGGCGCAGAGGCGGTTGACCTCGGTGCGGATCTGGCGGTAGAGGGCGGCTCGGGAGCGTTCGGTGGGCAGTCCCATCTCCCAGGCGATGGTTTTGTACAAGTCCATGACGTTGCCCGTGGAGAAGGCGATGTAGACGACGCGCCACAGGCCGGTGTGCAAAGCGGTCAACACCTTGCGGCAAGCGCAGGTCTTGCCGGAACCGCTCTCGCCCGTGATCAGGCCGATGCCGCGGAGTTCGAGGAGGTGATTCAGGCGGGCGTCGATTTCCTGGTTTGCCGTGGATGGGAAGAGTTCTTCGGGCGCGATCTCCTTGTGGAAGGGGTGCCGGGTGAAGCCGAAGTGTTTGCGGTACATTTAGCGGCCTCCTTCGTTTTGGTCGGATTCGGGCGGGAAGTTGCGCAGGCGCAGGCCCGAAGGCGGCGGAGTGTCCGGGCCGTTCCGAGGCTCCAGGGCCCTGGTGGCATGGTTTCGTTTGACGAAGCAGTTGGCATAGAGATCGACGCGCTTGGCCGTGCCGGTTTTATTCTGCTTGTGCCAGACCTCGACGGGCTGTCCCAGCCGGGCGGGGTCGAAGCGCAGGGTCACCGTCTCGCCCACGAGGGCTGCGTCGACCTCGTAGAGCACGCCGCGCAGGCTCACGGTGCGGTCGCGCTGCACGCGACGTTTGGCTTCAAGCAGGAAGAGGGTATCCAGGTCTGCGTCTGCCGGGGGTAGCCGGAGCGCATCGGCACTCATGGCCCAACGATCCAGCGGGGCGTCTCCGGAAAGCCCCTTGTGGGGCGCCTGGTGGTACTCCCCCTCGATCCAGCCCCACAGCGCCCGGTTGATGGCCTCGAGGCTCCTGGTGTCCTCGGGGGAAAGCCGTGGCAGAAACTGCATTCGCACGGTGCGGAAGAATCGCTCGATCTTCCCCCGCCCTTGGGGGGTATAGGGCCGGCTGTGGATGAGAATGATGCCGAGCTTCGCGCACACCAGTTCGAGGTGGTGCGAGCGGAACGCCGCTCCGTTGTCGCAATAGAGACGCGTCGGAATGCCGCGCCGTCGGACGGCCTGCCCGAGCACCGGCAGGAAAGCGCCGACGGCCTCGGAGAAAGCGAAGGCGCAAAAAGGCACGACGCGGGTGGCGTCGTCCAGGATCCCGATGAGGTAGGCTTTGTGCCGCCGTCCGCCCTCGACGGCAACCTGGGGGCCGTGCATGACGTCGGCCATCCACAGCTCGCCCGCCTTCTCGAAGCAAAAGCGCCGGCGGTCGTTGCCGTTGGGCTCTTCGGGGCGCTTTTGCATCAGCCCGGCGCGCGAGAGGAGTCTGTGGACCGTCGAGTTGGGCAGCGCCATCTCCTCGGGCACCGTTCCCGTGGCGCGCGCCTTCTCGATGACCAGGGCCACCGACAGGGAGTGCTCCTCGTCCTTGATGCTGCACAACAGGTCCGCGACCGGGCCGGGGATGCCGCGGGAGCGCCCCAGATCGGCGCGCGGCCTGGGGCGCAGCGCCTCGAAGCCCCCACGCCGCCACGCCGCAAGCCAGTCGCGAAGGGTCTCCTCCGCCACGCGGGTGCGCCGCGAGCAGGGGATGTGGTAGCTACGCCCCGCCTTCTCGCGCAGATTGGCGTAGAGCCCCCGCTGCCCCGGCGGCCAGTTCACCAGGTCGGCGATAAGCCCGTAGCGGAACAGCGCGATCTCCTGGCTGTGATTTTGGTCCAACTCGTCCTTCATGGTCGTTGCCTCCTTTTTTCCCGGGTCTATTCCGGGTTCTGGAGACGACGATTACCACTCCCGCGCCGGTTCGTCCGGCCCCGTCTTGTGTTGGCGGTGTTCCCGACGTCGACGCCGGGGCTTTACGCGGGGACCGAATCCGAGCGGCGGGGGCAAGGCGCCAAGACGCGCCGCAGCCACCTCGCGCAAGGCCACAAGCGCCGGCGTCGTGCCGAGAACTTTGCGTGCCTCCCACACCGTGGGCGAACATCCGGCGAACATCTGCGGCATCAAGGTCACAATCGCCAGCAGCGCCGCCCGCACCGGGATGAGACGACGACGCACCCACCGCACCGCGGAAGACAGCGATATCTCGATCGGCCGCAGAGCATCGGCGGCGGCCTCGACGCTTTTGCTTGCCTCCACGATCGCGACCACATCCTCGACGGCCGCAAGGTCGCCGCTGAAGCGACTCGCCAGACAGTCGGGCAAAAGGCTATAGGTTGTGTGGGATTCGGTGCAGCGGAAACGGGCGATCCGCATCCCGACAGGAGAGACCCGGGGATAGGTGCCGTTGCGGTGAAAGTGACAGCCGCCGCGCGGATGCGCGGGACAGCGAACAAGGGTTGCTTCCCGCCACGCTTTTCGTGTAACGTATTCCTTGCTGGTGAGGATCGTTTGATGGCGTATCTGCACCGGCCCCGTGGCCCGCATGGTGGCAGCCGTGGCGGGCCACACTATTCTGACCGCAGCAAACGCCGATGTCACGCTTTACGAAACAGGACGACTTCCCGCATCGGACCACCGGCAGGGCATCCCGCAATCGAACATCTTCCCAACCGATTCCTCGTGGGCGCAAACCGGAACGTCAGGGGCGGTGAATCACGAATTAACGTGAGAGCCTACACTCTCCCTTG
>Ga0208566_1001130_pt1 | contig 15888 bp, 14 predicted proteins | sample PL_2010_150m_FD_184159 | JGI IMG/M metagenome (GOLD analysis project Ga0208566, IMG submission 184159) | Freshwater microbial communities from Powell Lake, British Columbia, Canada to study Microbial Dark Matter (Phase II) - PL_2010_150m... | ecosystem: Environmental > Aquatic > Freshwater >...
CCGAGATCGACGACAGCTTGTTGGCAAGCATGACGCGTTGGGAGGAACTGGAAGCCAAGCAGAAAGACACCTCTCGATGAGAGCATGGCGAGTCTGCCTGTTGATCCTGGCAAGCTGGGCGCAGGCAGTGCTAGCCGCCCCTCCGCCCTCCTTCCAGGCGCTGGTGGACGCCACCCCCAGCGGCGGCACGCTACGCCCATCCCCCGGCGTTTACGCCGGGCCGGTAACGGTCAACAAACCGATGGTCATCGACGGCGGCGGCAAAGTCACCCTGGACGGCGGCGGCACCGGCTCGGTGCTGTTCCTCGCCACCGGCGGCGCCACGGTACGCGGCTTGATCCTGCAAAACACCGGGCAGTCGCATGACCGGGTGGATGCCGCCATCACCATCAGCGGCGACGACAACCGCGTCGAGGACAACACCATCGCCAACGCCCTGTTCGGCATCCACCTGCGACAGGCCAACCGCAACCTGGTGAAACACAACCGCATCCGCTCCAAGCCGGTGGAGGCTTCATTGCGCGGCGACGGCATCCGCCTGTGGAACAGCGTGGATAACCGCATCGAGGACAACGACATCGACGGCGTGCGCGATCTCACCATCATGAACTCGCCGCGCAACCGCATCACCGGCAATTCGATCCGCAATGCGCGCTATGCCATGCAGTTCGTGTTTTCCCCGCACAGCCTGGTGGAGAACAACGCGCTTTCCGGCAACATCACCGGCATCGTGGTGCTGAACTCGGACAACGTGGTGATACGCAACAACCGCATTTTTCACTCGATGGAAGTCAGCAGCGCCGGCGTTGCCGTCAAGAAAAGCGGCGAAGTCATCGTGGAAGGCAACGAAATCGTCCATTGCGCAGTCGGCGTGTTGACCGATTCACCGGTCAACCCCGAGGAAAAACTCATCCTGCGCAACAACCGCATCGCCCACAACACCACCGGTATGCAATTCTACGGCGAACGCGGCGGCCATATCATCCACGGCAACAGCTTCGAAAAAAACCTGTCGCAAGTCGTGGTGTTCGGCGGCGGCAACGCCACCGATAACGACTGGTACGGCAACTACTGGGACGACTATCAGGGATTCGACCGCGACAATGACAGTGTCGGCGACAAACCCCACGAACTCTACGCCTATGCCGACCGCATCTGGATGGAATTCCCCAAAGCACGTTTTTTCCGCAACTCGCCGGTACTGGAGCTACTCGACTTCCTCGAACGCCTCGCCCCCTTCTCCGCTCCCGACATGCTGCTGCGCGACCCGGCGCCGCAATTTCGCAAACCGAAACAGCCAAGGTAGCGCTGATTTATTCACAGTTGCCGAAGCTTGATGCCACCATTGCCTGAATTCGACACCTCAAAACAAACGACGCCACCATTTCAAACATAAGTTCACATCGTATCAATAAGTTATATATAACACTTGAAATATACCACCACTCCCCATTGTTCGACGGGAATATTTCCCCTATAATGCGCGCTTTCTTAACGCGCCCGTAGCTCAGCTGGATAGAGTACTTGGCTACGAACCAAGGGGTCAGGAGTTCGAATCTCTTCGGGCGCGCCAAAAAATAAGGGCTTACAGCGATGTAGGCCCTTTCCTTTTGTACCCCTTCCGCAGCAATTCGCGCCCGCCCTCTGGCTACGGATGCGCCGGCGCCACCCTCCAATACCGTTATACGCTTGCCGCACTGAAGAAAATGACCGGTTCTTTATTCGATCTCAATGAAGCGTCCGGCCAATCCCGCAGCATTGCTTGAACTTCTTGCCGCTGCCGCAGGGACACAATTCATTCCGTCCGACTTTGGGCTGTTCCCGCTGCCGGGGCGTTGCTTTTCGCTTCGATAGCCAATAATTGTAAATTGCCACTATTGTCTGAGGAAGGGTGTCGGCACATTCTTGCCAGACTTTTTGTTCTTCTTCTCCCGGCACATATTCCTTTCCCTGTCGCTCTGCTTCTTCCTTGAATGCACCGGATAGGTAAAGGATAGGAAATGTCAGCTTTTTCAGTGGTTCGTTGCCGGGTTGCAACCATTCCTGGGTCGAAAGCGACCAGCCCAGAATATAGCCCTCACACCAGCTTTGGTAATCCAGCTGCTTGTCGCTAGTACTATTGGATTTCAGGATCAGTCGAGGCGGCTGATTATTTTGCAGGGCGCTGACCACAGCGTTGTAAAAGCCCATCAGCGAGGCCATGAATTCCTTCGCTTGCGCCAGGGATTCATATTCAGGCGCGTTTCCCAGTGCCTCCGGCATCCATAGACTGGGGGTGATGATGTCCGGGCCGCTAACCACGGCGCACAGGAAACCTTGAAGCGTATCCAGCCGCATGGCCTTGCCCTTGAATACAGGGGATGCGAGCCAGTTTTCCAATTGCTTGAGTTCGATTTCGGTCATGGGAAGGGATTGCCTGTACCAGTGATTCGTTAATGTCGCCCGGCACTTTACCCTTTTCCGACATTTTTCTGTATAGCGAATACGGGGGTATTTAGAATTTTGTGTATACGGATTTTGAGTTAACGTTGGTCATGCTGGGTCATTTGATGAGCGCAGTGAGATGCACCGGCATGGCCCTCCTACGAGTTTATGCGTTTGCCCAGCATAATGGGGCGTTCAGGTCAACTTGCAGGTCCACTCGTCGAGAATCACGCAGGCTTCCTCGCTCGGATTGTGTGGATCGCGCAGCGCGTTGATCTGGCAAAGATATTCGTTGCCGAACGCATCTTTGAGATTGGCATACGGACTCGGCCCGTAAGGCTCGAAAGCGCTGGAATCGGCGAAAATAAAATCGTATTCGCCGTTGACGAAGAGTTCCAGCTTGCCGCCGTGGTTCGCCCCGTAATCATGCCAGCAGAAATTGGTTTCGCAACCGCTCAGCGCGGGGGACATGCGTGACAAATTCCAGTCCTGCCAGGCGACCATGATCGGGTCGATAATTTCCTTGTCGGCATATTTCACGGCGAGTTCACTCGCCGTTTTGAAATCCAGATTTTTACCGGTGTAGCGGATGTGCGCTTGTCTCAATTTCATTCTCCTCGTCAAGGTAATAATCATAAAACCTGGGCAGAATCGAATCCGCCCCCAGCAGAGGAGGTTCCTGGAAATCTTTACCGTCCCCTTTGCTTGAGATGCTGCCTAAAAGCAGTATGGCACAATACCTGACAAATTCAATCAACATATAATCTGAGTTCTCTTTTATCCGTTTCCCAAACCAATGAAACCATGACAAAACCTCCGGCCGGCAAGCTTTTTCGAGCCGATCTTATTCATCTCAACACCATGCCAGCGCCACTCCCCCCCACTCCGTGGTATAGCCCGGCGACTTGTTGCCGCGGCGCATCCGCCAGCGCTTTTCGACCCCCGCCCCGGCCAGGAATAGCGTGTTCTGCCCCATGCGCCGGTTGATGCTGTCCAGCGTCTGCATCAGCCGGGCGGATTTCTCCTCGTTCTCCGCCAGCGCAAACAGCGATTGCTGCACGCTGTCGGCGCGGCAAATCTCCATCAGCATCACCCCGGCCTTGGCGTAACGGTAGCCCGGCCGGAAGATCCGCCGCAGCCCCCACTGCGCCGCCCGCACCAGGCGTGTGGTGTCGCTGCTGGCGGTGGTCAGCGGCAGCACCATGCTGTTGCTGTATTGCGGATCGTCCTCGCGGTGCGGGTTGGTGCGGATGTGGACCTGGATCGCGCCGGCGACGGCATGTTGGCTGCGCAGTTTTTCCGCCGCGCGGCTCACGTAAGTGGTGATTGCCTCGGAGAGTTCCTGCTGGGAGGTGACCGGGGTGCCGAACGAGCGGCTGGAAATGATCTGGCGGTTCGCCGGGGTAAGTTCTTCCAGCGCCAGACAGGGGATGCCGCGCAGTTCGCGCACGGTGCGCTCCAGCGTCACCGAGAAACGCTGGCGGATCAGCTTGGTGTCTGCGCGCTGCAACGCCAGCACGTTGTGGATGCCCATCCGGGCCAGGCGTTCCTGGGTGCGCCGGCCCACGCCCCACACCTCGCCGACCTCGATGCCAGCGAGCAGATCATCGAGCTCAGGCGGCGCCAGCGTGCCGAAATCGCACACGCTATTCCATGCCGCCTGTTTCTTGGCGACATGGTTGGCCAGCTTGGCCAGGGTCTTGCTGGCGGCGATGCCGACGCACACCGGCATCCCCACCCACTGACGGACGCGCTGGCGGATGTCCTGGCCGTAGCGGGTCAGGTCGCGGTGTTCCAGCCCGTCCAGATCGAGGAAGCATTCGTCGATCGAATAGACCTCCTGGCGCGGCGAAAAGGCGGACAGGATAGCCATCACCCGGTTCGACATGTCGGCGTACAGTTCGTAGTTGCTGGAGAGCGCCACTATGCCGTGCCGGCGCGCCAGATCGCGCAACTGGTACCAGGGGGCGGCCATCTTCACCCCCAGCGCTCTCGCCTCGCTGGAACGGGCCACCGCGCAGCCGTCGTTGTTCGACAGCACCACCACCGGCCGGCCTTCCAGGGCGGGATTGAACACCCGCTCGCAGGAGACGAAAAAATTGTTGCAATCCACCAGCGCGATCGGCATGGTTCACGCCTTCTTGATGATGTGGGTGACCACGCCCCAGATCGCCATTTCCTGCCCGTCGTTCAACTCGATCGGCGGGAAATCGGGGTTCTCGGCCACCAGCATGACCTGCTCGCCGCGCCGGTAAAGGCGCTTGACGGTGAATTCGCCGTCCACCGCGGCGATCACGATATGGTCGTGCTGCGCCGCGACGGCGCGGTCGACGACCAGCATGTCGCCGTCGGCAATGCCGGCATCGACCATCGAACTGCCCTGCGCGCGCAGGAAAAAAGTGGCTTCGGGGTGCTGGATCAGTTCGCGGTTGAGGTCGATGCGCCGCTCGACGTAATCGCCCGCCGGCGACGGAAAGCCGGCGCGCACGCGGTGCGCCATCAGCGGAAAAACACCAAGAGGCGGCTGAAGCGCTGCCGGTTGCGGGGACAAGCTGGACATCAGCGGTATTTGCGGCACATCCCCACCACCAGCCCGAACAACTCCAGTTGCCCCTTGGGGCGGATCACCGGGTAGGCCGGGTTGGCGGGCCGCAGGATCCAGGCGTTTTTTTCCCGGTCGAGGTGTTTCAGGGTGAATTCGTTATCGACGATGGCCACCACCATGTCGCCGATACCGGCGTTGGCATTCTTTTCGACCACCACCACGTCGCCGTCGTGGATCCCGGCGTCGATCATCGAGTCGCCCTTGACGGTGATCAACACCGTCTGCGACGGGCGGTTGACCAGGTAGCGGTCGATGGTCAGCGTGTCGTGCTGGTCGTCGTTGGCCGGGGTAGGCATCCCGGCGCGCACGCTGTCGTAGATAGCCCGCTCGAAAAAGCGCGGGCTAGGCTTGAGGCGCTTTTCCGGGGTGCTTTCCAGGTAGCCCTGCAACTTGAGGCGCGCCACCAGCGCGGCAATCGGGCTTTTCGAGCGCAGCCCGAGCAGCGTCATCATGGTGGCGTAGGACGGCAACACGCCGTGCTCGGCGTAATAGTCTTGCAGCTTGGCGAGGTAGTTCAGATCGTTTCCCATAACTCGCACAATAATGGAACGATCGTTCTTTTGTCAAGATAAAGACAAGGATTGCAGCACCATTCATGGACGGATAGTGGGCGAGAACCGATAAAACCATTACACTGAACCACCGAATTTTAATTGGCGACCGCCGGTAATTTCGTGATCTCCCCCAAGGTGTTGCGGGAATAGGCAAGCTGGAGATTTATGGACGAGGATACACTCCAAGGAAACGGCCTGGCTTTCCGGTTGGCCGAAGACAGCCGCAAACTGGCGGCGATTTTCACTCCCGTCGAAAGCCAAGCTCCGCTCGACAGGGCCTGGATTTTGCAAAAAATCGCGGCCGAGGGCTATGGCGAGCTATTCCTGTTCGAGCCCGCATTGGCGCAACTGCTCAGCCAATATGCGACGGCCACGGCACCCTTTACCCTCGAAATCGGCGAAGCGCGCGACGCCAGCGCAACCGTGGAAATTTCGACCGACAGGATGTCGGCTTACCTGAGCGTCACCCCGCCTTGCGGAGGCAACAGGGTGACGCGCGACGACATTGCGCGGGTACTGGCGCAGAAACAGGTGGTTTCCGGCGTCCTGGACGAAAACATCGGCGCGGTGTTGACGTCCGGCGAGGCCAGCAAACAACTGATTGCCCAAGGGCGGGAAGCGGTCAACGGCGAGGATGGGCGGTTGCAATGTCTGGTTACGATGGCCAAGGATCACCACCCGCATTTTAATGAGCAGAACGTCGCCAATTACCGGGATTTGGGCGGCGTTGCCACGGTTCGTCAAGGCGAACGCCTGATGCAAAGAATACCGGCCACGCTCGGGCAGGGCGGGGAAAACGTGCTGGGACAGGCAATCCCCGCCAAACCCGGTAAGGACATGATGTTCGCAGCGCACCTCGCGGGCGTCGTCAACGACCCCGAGAACCCGGATGTCCTTCTCGCCGAAACCGCCGGCCAACCGGTGTTGGTGAAAAACGGCATCACGGTGGAACCGGTCGTTGTCATGCGGGCTATCGATCTGACCACCGGCAATCTGGCCTTCGACGGCTCAATCAACGTGCTCGGCGACGTTCGCGAAGGCATGACCGTCAAAGCCACCGGCGACATCCATGTCGGCGGCACAGTCGAAGCCGCCACGCTGATTGCCGGCGGCGATGTGGTTATCAAGGGCGGCATCATCGGCCATGCGCCCGCACGCGAGCAGCCGGGCGCAAAGACGCCAAACATTGCGAGCGTGCGTTGCGGCGGGGCATGTTCGGCGCTTTTCATCGAAAATACCAACGTCGAGGCCGGCGACAGCATCCTGGTGGATCAGTTCGTCATGCAAAGCGAACTCGCGGCGCTCAACCAAGTCGTGGTCGGCAGGCCGGGAACCGGCAGCGGCCGCATCATCGGCGGCCTGATCGAGGCGACCCTGCTGGTGCAGGCGGGCATCATCGGCTCGGATGCCGGAATCCATACGCGGGTGATGGTAGGTAGCAACCCCTTTCTCCACGAAAAATTGCGGCAGGCCGATACCGAACTCCAGGCCACGCTCAAGGAATTGGCAGAAATTGCCAAGCTGGTGGATTTCATTGAAACCCACCCCGGCCGGGTAAAGCCGGAAATCGCCGAAAAAGCCGGCAATACCCGCCTGGCTTTGGAGCAGAAACGGGATCAGCTGCTGGAAAACAACCAACAATTGGCCGCCCAGATCGAGTTGGCCGAGAGTGCCAAGGTGGTCGTGGAGAAGAGCGTGTTCAACAACGTGCAGATCGAGATCAACGGCAAATTTCACCGGGTGGAACACCAGTGCAAAAGCGGCACGTTTACCCTGAAGGAGGGTGAAATCGACTTTAGTTATGTAACGGGTGCAGCCTGATTGCAATACCGGTCATGCAGCATGACCTTGCTGCTTCTGGGCGGCATGGCGTTGCCCTTCGCGCATTATTCGTGCAGATATTTCCGGCACTTCTTGTCGGCTTCGAGCAGATGGGACATCAATAGTTCATGCAGCAAGAACGCCATCATGTCGAACCACATTTTTTTGTTGCCCTTATCGCAGGAGTCAAGCAACTCCTTGGTCTGCCTTATCAACTTGCGATGCTCGTGCCGATGTGCCGCCAGATCTGGACACCCGTTCCGGGCAAGGATGCATTCCTCATCTTCACAATGCTTCCGAAGCTTCTCCACGATTTTCTTGAATAATTGGTTTTTCTTTTTGTCTGAATCCTTGCAGCTATGCCACATTTTATTTACCAGGTCGAACAACTCCTTGTGCTGATCGTCTACCGTTGAATTCCCTACGCTGAAATCGTCCATCCAAACCACAAATTTTCCCATACTGTCCACATTCCCGAGCGAGCCGAAAATATCCGAGTATGAGAAGGACGCATGACAAATTGATGATCATGGATAGCAGTTGCGAAATGCGCCGGCAAGCGTAAGGTGCGTCCCACACAGCAATCGCAGAAGATCTCGGCGGAACCGCCTAATCGGAATTACTTGCCAGACCTGGCCGCCACATCGCGCAAAAACACCGCATATTGCACCCAGTCGCTAACCGGGCCGGTGTGGGAAAACACCACGATGCCGTGCTTGTCCAGCACATAAGTGGTGGGGAAGACGGTGGCGATATCGCGGTCCTTGACCTTGCCGCCGCCGGCCAGCTTCAGAAATTCATCCTCGCTGTTTTTCACCCCGGCGTCGTAAAGCGGTAGCTCGATACGCTGCGAAACCAGCCAGCGCCGCGCCTCGGCGGCACTCTCGCGCACCGGCAGGAAGACGAAGGCGATGTCCGCCGCGCCCTTGAGTTGCGCCACCAGTTGCTGCAAATCGGGAAGTTCGCGTTTGCAGGGATTGCACCACGAGCCCCAGAAATGCACCACGGTCGCTTTGCCGCGCCAGTCGGAGAGTTTCAACGGCTTGCCGTTATCCGCTGCGAACGCCAGGTCGGGAAAACGCATCCCGCGCTTTTTGCCGCTGGGCGCCCTGCCCGCCTCGGCCTTGCTCTTGTACGGCCCCCACAGGGTCGGCCAGGTCTTGTCGTCGAACACCCGCTGGTCGTCGACGGCATAGGGTACGCATTTCGCCTCGCTGAGTTTCTGGCAGGATTCCAGCGCACCGTTCAGGGCCGCTTCGGCACTGGCGGCATCCGCCACCCAACCCCACGCGCCGCCGGGCGCAAGCGCGAAAGCGCGATGCGGATCGGACTGGAGAAACGCGTTCGAATAGGTTTCGCGCGCCTGTTCGCCGACGTGGGGAAGCGCGGCGCTGTCGCCTAACTGGATGCCCGCGCTCCCTACCGGTGCGGCAAGCAACGCCGCCAGCAAGGCAGCACCGAGTTTCCCCGCCAATCTTATTCCGTTTCTCGATAGAAACGCGAAGAACACCCTCTCCCGCGCTGCCGCGCACCCCTCTCCCGCTCGCGGGAGAGGGGCTGGGGGAGAGGGAAAATAAATGCGGGTTATATCGAGAATTGGAATTAGACCGGCCATCCGCTCAGTCTTTCGTAAACGAGAACATCCCGTCGCGACAATCGACCTTGATCACATCCTTCGGCCCAAAGCGCCCACCCAGAATTTCCTTCGCCAGTGCGTTCTCCAGGTTGGCCTGGATCGCCCGTTTCAGCGGTCGCGCACCGAAGATCGGGTCGAAGCCGGCGCTGGCCAGTTCGCTCAACGCGGCTTCGCTGACTTCCAGCTTCATTTCCATCTGCGCCAGGCGCTTGTCGAGGTATTGCAACTGGATGCGGGCGATCGATTTGATGTTGGCTTCGTCGAGCGCGTGGAACACCACCACTTCGTCGATACGATTGATGAATTCCGGGCGGAAGTAGGTCTTCACCTCGCCCATCACCGCCAGCTTGATGACCTGGTAGTCGTCGCCGGACATCTGCTGGATCATCTGGCTGCCGAGGTTGGAGGTCATCACGATCACGGTGTTCTTGAAGTCCACGGTGCGTCCCTGGCCGTCAGTCATGCGCCCGTCGTCGAGCACTTGCAGCAGCACGTTGAACACGTCGGGATGGGCCTTTTCCACTTCGTCGAGGAGGATCACGCTGTAGGGCTTGCGCCGCACGGCTTCGGTCAGGTAACCGCCTTCCTCGTAGCCGACATAGCCGGGCGGCGCGCCGATCAGGCGCGACACCGAATGCTTCTCCATGAACTCGCTCATGTCGATGCGGATCATGTGTTCCTCGGAATCGAACAGGAAGCCGGCCAGCGTCTTGCACAGTTCGGTCTTGCCGACGCCGGTCGGGCCGAGGAACAGGAACGAGCCGTAGGGCCGGTTGGGGTCGCCCAGACCGGCGCGCGAACGGCGGATGGCGTCCGCCACCAAGCGCACCGCTTCGTCCTGGCCGATCACCCGTTCGTGCAGCTTGTCTTCCATTTGCAGCAGTTTGTCGCGCTCGCCTTCCATCATCTTGGACACCGGGATGCCGGTGGCGCGCGACACCACCTCGGCGATTTCCTCGGCGCCGACCTGGGTGCGCAACAGCCGGTGGGCGGTCTGCTCGGGCGCTTCGCTGGTGTCGGCGTGCTTCAATTGCGCTTCGAGCTGGGGGATGCGCCCGTATTGCAGTTCCGACACGCTCTGCCAGTCGCCCTTGCGCTTGGCGGTTTCCATCTCGACTTTGAGCCTGTCGAGTTCTTCCTTGATGTGCTGGCTGCCTTGCACCTGGGCTTTTTCGGCTTTCCATACTTCTTCCAGGTCGTTGTATTCGCGCTGCAATTTGATGATTTCCTCATCGAGCAGGCCGAGGCGTTTTTTCGAGGCCTCGTCCTTTTCCCGCTTGACCGCCTCGCGCTCGATCTTCAACTGGATCAGGCGGCGGTCGAGTTTGTCCATCACTTCCGGTTTGGAGTCGATTTCCATACGGATGCGCGCGGCGGCCTCGTCGATCAGGTCGATGGCCTTGTCGGGCAGGAAACGGTCGGTGATGTAGCGGTGCGACAATTCCGCCGCGGCGATGATGGCCGGATCGGTGATGTCGACGCCGTGGTGCAGTTCGTATTTCTCCTGCAAGCCGCGCAGGATGGCGATGGTGTCCTCGACGCTGGGCTCGTTTACCAACACCTTCTGGAAGCGGCGTTCCAGCGCGGCGTCTTTTTCGACGTATTTTCGGTATTCGTCCAGCGTGGTCGCGCCGATGCAGTGCAACTCGCCGCGCGCCAAGGCGGGCTTGAGCATGTTGCCGGCATCCATCGCGCCTTCCGCCTTGCCGGCGCCGACCATGGTGTGGAGTTCGTCGATGAACAGGATAATGCGGCCTTCGTCCTGGGCGACCTCCTTCAGTACCGATTTCAGGCGCTCCTCGAATTCGCCGCGATACTTGGCGCCGGCCAGCAGCCCGGCCATGTCCAGCACCAGCACGCGCTTGTTCTTCAGGGTTTCCGGCACTTCGCCGTTGATGATGCGCTGCGCCAGCCCTTCGACGATGGCGGTCTTGCCCACGCCGGGTTCGCCGATCAGCACCGGGTTGTTCTTGGTGCGGCGTTGCAAGACTTGAATGGCGCGACGGATTTCATCGTCGCGCCCGATCACCGGATCGAGCTTGCCGAGGCGGGCGCGCTCGGTCAGATCGAGGGTGAATTTTTTCAACGCCTCGCGCTGTCCTTCGGCTTCCGGGTTCTGCACGTTCTCGCCGCCGCGCACCGCATTGATCGCCTGCTCCAGCGCGGCGCGATCCAGCCCGTGCTCTTTCAGCAGGCGCCCGGCCTCGCTCTTGTCGCCGGCCAGCGCCAGCAGGAACATTTCCGAAGCGATGAACTGGTCGCCGCGCTTCTGCGCTTCCTTGTCGGTGACATTCAACAGGTTGCCCAAATCGCGCGACACCGTCACATCGCCGCCGTGCCCTTCCACCTTGGGCAGGCGTTCGATGGCTTTTTGCAAGGCCGGCTTCAACGCGCCGACATTGACCCCGGCGCGCTGCAACAATGAAAGCGTGCCGCCGTCGTCCTGGCCGAGCAAGGCCAGCAGCAGATGCTGCGCTTCGATGAACTGGTTATCCTGGCCGATTGCCAGGCTTTGGGCATCGCTGATGGCCTGCTGGAATTTGGTGGTGAGTTTGTCCATGCGCATCGTACTGTCCTTTCGAAAATGACCTTATTGCCCACCAAGATGGGGCAACCGGGACACTTTTCAAGTAGGGATTTTTTCCACAAAACCAGACGATTCAACTAAACTTCACCCCATAAACGACCTTGGGAGAAGAAATGTTCAATCCGTCCGAGTTAACCCAGCCGCACATCGAAGACCCCATCGCGCTGGAGGAATACAAGGATGTCCTGGCCGATCTCGCGCCGAAAATCGAACAGGACATCGCCCGCCTCAAGCACGCGCCGGACGACCGCGCCATCATCGCCAACCTGTTCCGCGCGGTGCATAACATCAAGGGCGATGCGGCGCTGTGCAAGGTGAAAATGGGCGTCATCATCGCCCACCCTATCGAAAATCTGCTGGGACGCTTGCGCGAAGGCAAGCTGGAATTCACCGAACTGCTGGGCGAAGTCATCCTGGTCGCGGTAGACCGGCTGGAGTTGGCGGCAGAATCCTTGATCGCCGGCAAACCGGTGGCGCACCTGCGTTTGGTCGAACTGGCGCAGGGCCTGGAAGAATTGAACGATGCCGCGCCGGAGCAGTTGAACGATGCCGCCAGCAATGTGATCCAGGCCGTGACCGGATTCCATCCGCCGATGGCCAAGACCGCGGCCGCCGAAAAAAGACATGCCGCACCGCGCGCCGACCAAAGCCAGTCTGCCGACCTGCGGTTTTTCCATGCGCTGGCGCATCGGTTCGAAATCCGCTCGCCGCACTTCAAGGGCCGCACCGCCCGGATCACCCGCCTGGCGCTGGAAACCAACCAGGCCGCCGGCCGCCCGGTCGACCCGGTACAATTGCAGGCCGCCATTTACATGCACGATGTCGGGATGATGTTCCTGCCGGAAATCGTCTGGCTCAAGGTGGGTCAACTGACGCCGGACGACAAGAAAACCCTCGCGCTCCATCCCAGCTACGGCGCCGGCCTGCTGGAACGCATGAACGGCTGGAAAGCAGCCGCCCAAATCGTCCAGCAACACCATGAAATGCCCGACGGCGCAGGCTATCCCGCCGGGCTCAAAAGCAGCGAGATCTGCCCTGGCGCGAAAATTCTGGCGATTGTCGATGCTTTCGAATCGGTCATGCTGAAACACAGCCACCGCGGCCATAGCCGTTCCATGCTGCGCGCCATCGCCGAAATCAACGCCTGCGACAACCAGTTTGCGCCGGAGTGGGTAGGCCCTTTCAATAGCGTCGTGCGCAGGATGATAGAAACCTGAGCAGATTCGTTCTTGCTGGTGTAATTCATTGAAAATAAAAAACCTCACCGCCATTATCGCCGTTTCACTGACATTGGCTTTCCTGCTGCTCGCCTACGTGCTGCTACAAATCCGCCTGGACGGGCAGTTGAACCCGCACCAATCCTATTATCTGCAATGGGCGATCAACATCGTCGGCGCCGCCTTCTTCGTCGTACTGCTGATCGGCAGCTATATCCGGCGCACCATCGTCGCGCCGGTCGCGCAGCTGGTCAAACACGCCGAGCAGGTCGCCGCCGGCAATTATGCTGCTCGTAGCGACATCCAGGCCGACAACGAACTGGCAGCGCTGGCCGCCGGCTTCAACGAAATGTCCGCGGCCATCGAAAGCGACATAGCCGCGCGCCAGCGGGTCGAAGCGGATTTGCTGGAAGCCAAGAATGCGCTCGAAGCGCTGGCCCACCGCGACGGCCTCACCAACCTGCCCAACCGCCGCCACTTCGACGACAAAATGGAAAAAGAGTGGCGCCGCACCCAGCGCGCCCAGCAACCGCTGGCAGTGCTGATGATGGATATCGACTTTTTCAAGGGCTACAACGACCACTACGGCCACGGCGGCGGCGACGAATGCCTGAAGCAGGTCGCCGCCGCGTTGGCCCATGCGCTGGTGCGACCCGGCGACCTGGTGGCGCGCTACGGCGGCGAGGAATTCGTCGCGATCCTCCCGGCCACCGAACTGGCCGGCGCGTTGCTGACCGCCGAACGCCTGCGTAGCCGGATCGAAGAACTGGCGCTGCCCCACGAACGCTCGCAAGCCGCCGGCCATATCACTCTCAGCATCGGCTGCGCCAGCATGGTACCGTCCCCGGAATGCGCTCCGGCGCAATTGCTAGCAGCCGCCGACCGGATGCTCTACCAAGCCAAGACCCAAGGCCGCAACCGGGTTTGCGGCTGAACATCACTAAATTGAGGAATATCCCATGAACCTGACCGCTGCGATTGAAGCAAACATAGCCGCCGCCCTGGCCGAGGATCTCGGCGGCGGCGACCTGACCGCCCAACTCATTCCCGCCCCGGAAACCGCCCGCGCCGCCGTAATCAGCCGCGAAGCGGCAACCCTCTGCGGCACGGCCTGGTTCGAAGGCTGTTTCAGGAAGCTGGATAAGCATATCGACATCCGCTGGTTGGCCCGCGACGGCGACGCCATTGCCGCCAACCAGCTGCTCTGCGAAATCCGCGGCAACGCGCGCGCCATGTTGAGCGCCGAGCGCCCGGCGCTGAATTTCCTGCAAACCCTATCGGCCACCGCCAGCAACGCCCGCCGCTACGCAGACGCCATCGCCGGCACGCAGGCGCTGATCATGGATACCCGCAAGACCCTGCCGGGTCTGCGCCTCGCCCAGAAATACGCGATCAAAACCGGCGGCGGCGCCAACCAACGCAACGGACTCTACGACGGCATATTGATCAAGGAAAACCACATCGTCGCCGCCGGCGGCATTCCCCAAGCGCTGCAACAGGCCGCCGCGATTGCGCCGCCCGGCGTTGCGATTCAGATCGAAGTGGAAAACCTGGCGGAATTGCGGCAGGCGCTCGATGCCGGCGCCAAACTGGTGCTGCTGGATAATTTCACCCTGAAACGCCTGCGCGAAGCCGTCAGCATCGCTGCCGGGCGCGCCGTGCTGGAAGCTTCCGGCGGCATCACCCTGAAAAACGTGCGCGCCATCGCGGAAACCGGGGTGGATCGTATCTCCATCGGCGCACTGACCAAGGATGTGAAGGCGGTGGACTTGTCGATGCGCTTTATCGGCTGAAAATCCGAGCAACCCGGATTTTCGTAAAACTTTCCTGGTACCCCGCGTAGGAGCGCCTTCAGGCGCGATAAACGGTGGCAAGCTGCGACCGGTTGAATCGCGCCTGAAGGCGCTCCTGCGTGAGACGGTCAAATCCCCCGCATCGCCCACCACCACCCGGTCAGGGTGAAAAACGACAACAGCAGCCCCACTGCCACCATCAGGTTGGCGAGGGGCGGGTCGAGGTCGTGTTCGGTGGCGATGATGCCGGCGGTGATCATCGGCGGCATGGCTGCCTCGAACAGGGTGACCTGGATCACCTGGCCGCCTGCCCCGATCAGCTCGACATACAGCAGGAACAACGCCAGCGGCGCCAGCAGCAGCTTGAACAGCAGGCCGATGGCAAGGTTGCGGCTATTCCCGGCGAGATGTCCGAGGCGCAACTGGAACCCCACCGACACCAGCGCCAGCGGCGCCAGCGTATCGCCCAGGCGCTTCAACACCGTCACCGCCCACCCCGGGTAATCGACCGGAATCAGCGCCAGCGCCGCCAGCAGCGCGATGAACGGCGGGAACAGGACAATCTTGCGGATGATCGCGCTGGCCGAAGTGGCGCCGGACGAGTACAGGTTGGCGAACAGGATCCCCAGGGTAGACAAGGTCAGGAAGGAACCCAGCTGGTCGGCGATGATGCCGGTCGCCAGCCCTTCCTTGCCGTAGAAAGTCTCGATCATCGGCAGGCCGAAGAACGAGGTGTTGCCCAGCCCGCCGGTCAGCATCAGCGCCCCGATGGTGGCGCGCGGCAGTTTCAGCGTTTTGCCGACCGCCCAGAAAAATCCCGCCGCCAGGGCGAAATGCAGCCAGGCCATCGCCGCGGCCAGTCCGTAGCTGGGGTTCCAGCGCAGGTCGTGGACATACAGCAGGGTCAGCGCCGGCAGGGAAATGTGGATGATGAAACTGTTGAACGCTGCCGGCGCGCGCTCCGGCAGCTTGCCGGCACGGCGCAAGACCATGCCGAAGATAAAGCAGGCCACCAGCAGGATCAGATTACTCACCGGTGGCCGGCTCAACCCTGGATTGGAAACGACAGTTCACCGCAGAGGACGCGGAGGACGCTGAGGAAAAGCAAGACATAGGTAAATTATCACTACTGTCCGGTTAATAATCGAATAGATTCAATTGGTTGCTGACAGGCAGATCGTCAAAGCTCAGCAAGGCATTTGTAACCATTTGATCTATTGGTGTTTTATCGAACATATTGACCTCTAAAAG
>Ga0208566_1001131_pt1 | contig 15861 bp, 17 predicted proteins | sample PL_2010_150m_FD_184159 | JGI IMG/M metagenome (GOLD analysis project Ga0208566, IMG submission 184159) | Freshwater microbial communities from Powell Lake, British Columbia, Canada to study Microbial Dark Matter (Phase II) - PL_2010_150m... | ecosystem: Environmental > Aquatic > Freshwater >...
GTCCAGGGAGAGACGCTCACCATCTTCCTGCGGGAGAACCGGTCCGTGGTGACGGGCGGCAAGGATGGCGGGCGCGTCCGGGCGGTGATCAACCCCAAGGGGATCATGGAGACGTCGCCGAAGTGACCGACCCGGAGCGGACGGGACAGGACCTCCGCCCCCACCGGCGGCGGGAGGACCGGGAGGGGAAGTCCCTCGCGGTGGAGGGACTGCATAAGCGTTACCGGCGCCGGGAAGTCGTCAAGGGGGTTTCCCTCGAGGCGCTGTCCGGAGAAGTGGTCGGCCTGCTCGGCCCCAATGGCGCCGGGAAGACGACGATCTTCTACATGATGGTGGGGTTGGTCCGCCCCGACGAGGGCGAGGTCCGGTTGAACGGCGCCGTCGTGACGGACCTTCCGATGCACCGCCGCGCGCGGATGGGGCTGGGGTACCTTCCCCAGGAGCCCTCCGTCTTCCGGAAGCTTTCCGTTCGGGACAACATCCTCGCTTTCCTCGAGGAGACCTCCCTGTCTCCGGGGGAGCGTCGGGAACGCTCCGAGACGATCCTGCGCGATATGCGCATCGGGCACGTCTCCGACACGATGGGGTACGCCCTGTCCGGCGGGGAGCGGCGCCGCGTCGAGATCGCCCGGGCCCTGGTCCTTTCCCCCGATTTCCTGTTGCTCGACGAGCCGTTCGCCGGGATCGACCCGATTTCCGTGGCGGACCTTCAGCAGGTGATCCTCGGATTAAAAGCGCGCGGGATCGGGGTTATAATGACGGATCACAACGTGCGCGACACGCTCAAGGTATGCGATCGCGCGTACATCATCTCCGAGGGGGAGATCCTCCTCGCGGGAAAGCCCGGTGAGATCGCCGCGTCGGACCGGGTGCGGGAGATCTACCTGGGAGAGAGTTTCTCGCTCTGACCGGCGAAGGGGCATCGATGGCGCTGGAACTCCGACAATCTCTTAAACTCAGCCAGCAGCTGGTGATGACCCCCCAGCTGCAGCAGGCGATCAAGCTGCTGCAGCTGTCGCGGCTCGAACTGCAGCAGGCGGTGCGGGAGGAGCTGGAGGTCAACCCCGCGCTCGAGGAGGGCAGCGAGGAGACCAGCGAGGAAACGGGCGGGGAGGAAGCCCCGGCGGCGGAGGTGTTCACGCCCCCGACCCCGGAGGCGGGGCCCACGCCGAAGGAGGGCGACAGTCTCATCGACCGCGTGGACTGGGAGTACTACTTCAACGAAGGCTCCCGCGACGGACGCGTGGATCGTGACACCGACGACGAGGACGGACGTCCCTACTACGAGAACACCCTCACGCGCCGTCCCAGCCTCACCGAGCACCTCGAGACGCAGTTGCGGCTCCTGGACCTCTCCGACGCCGAGCGCGATGCGGAGTTCTACCTGGTCGGCAACATCGACGAAAACGGGTATCTGAAGACGACGGCCGAGGAAACCGCGCTGGCGCTCTCGCTTCCGGTCGAAGAGGTCGAGCGCGCCATCGCGATGGTCCAGACGCTCGATCCCCTGGGGGTCGGCGCGAGGGATCTGCGGGAATGCCTTATGATCCAGGCCCGGGAAAAGGGCGCGGCGTTCGAACTTCCCCTCCGGATCCTCGCGGACCACTTCGACCTCTTCTCGAGGGGGGATGTGGCCGGGACCGCGCGTCGGCTCAAGCTCCCGAAGGAGGTCGTCAAGGAGGCGTTCCAGAGGCTCGTCACCCTGTGGCCGAAGCCCGGCCGGGAATACTCGGGAGACGACGTCCACTACATCACCCCCGACGTCTACCTTTTCAAGGTCGACGATCAATGGGTCATCACCCTGAACGACGACGGGCAGCCGCGGCTTCGCCTCTCCTCCTACTACCGGCGGCTGCTGACGGGAGACGCCGAGGGGCTCCCGAAGGAGGATCGGGAGTTTCTGAAGCAGAAGGTCAACGCGGCGCTGTGGTTCATCAAGAGCATCGAGCAGCGCAAACGCACCATCTACAAGGTCGTGGAGAGCATCGTAAAGCTGCAGCGCGACTTCCTCGAGAAGGGGCCCGGCCACCTGCGGCCCCTGACGCTGCGGGACGTCGCCGAGGACATCGAGATGCACGAGTCCACCGTGTCGAGGGTGACCAGCGGCAAGTACGTGAACACCCCCCACGGGATCTTCGAGCTGAAGTACTTCTTCACCTCGGGACTCAACCGGGAGGGGGGGGAGGAGGATATCGCCTCGAAGTCCGTGAAGGAGAAGATCCGGGAGATCATCCATGCCGAGGGCGAGAGCAAGCCGCTTAGCGACCAGGATCTGATGCGGCTCCTCCGGAACCAGGGGATCCGGATCGCCCGGCGGACCGTAACAAAGTACCGCGCGGCGATGGGGCTGCTGGCCTCGTCGCGGCGGAAAAAACAGTTCTAGTTTAGTGCAGCGTCTCGCGAATATCCTGGCATTCGAGCGCCGCTGCATCCGCTCCAGCTTCGTTGCGCAAGTTCGACGTACTCTCCCGGTACGCCTTCACTTGCGCGCCTTGCCGGCGCGGCGCATCGACGCTCTCGATGCGTCAGGCTATTCGCGAGACGCTACACTAAGCTCCACAGCACCGATTCTGCGGAAGGAGGGGCAACCGTGAACCAGATCAATGTGACGTTCCGGCATGTCGACCCGAGCCAGGCATTGAAGGATTACGTGGTCGGGAAATTAGGGAAGATCGATAAAGTGGTGGAGAAGTCGTTCGACGCGCACGTCACCTTGTCCGTCGAGAAGTACCGCCACATTGCCGAGGTGTTCCTGACGGCGCGGGGGATCACCATCAAGGCGTTCGAATCCACGGAAGACCTGTACTCCGCGATAGACCTCGTCTGCGACAAGGTCGAGCGCCAGTTGAAGAAGTACCGGGAGAAGCAGAAGGACAAGGGGCAGGCAGTCGCCCCCGAGCTGATGGTGTCCGGATCGTCGCTCACGATCGCGGAAGGGGAAGGCCGGCCCACGATCATCCACTCGGACAACTTCCTCGCCAAGCCGATGACGGTGGAGGATGCAGCGCGCCACCTCGACATGCTCCGGCTCGACGTGGTGATGTTCGTGAACCAGGAGACGAACCAGCCAAGCGTGGTCTTCCGGCAGCAGGACGGAAATATCGGGTTCACGGAGCCGACGCTCAGATGAGGATCCAGGACATCATCCCCCCGGAGGCCGTGGTGGACGGGCTCCGGGCGGATACGAAGGAGGGGGTTCTCCGCGAGCTGTCGGAGGCGGCCTGCCGGCGGCTCCCGGCTTTTTCCCCGGACCGCCTCACGGCGATCCTGATGGACCGCGAGGGGCTGGGGAGCACGGGGATCGGCGAGGGGGTGGCGATTCCCCACGGGAAAATTTCCGGGATCGACCGGCTGGTCGCCGTCTTCGGGCGCAGCCCCACGGGGGTGCAGTTCGCCTCCCTCGACGGGAAACCGGCCCGGCTCTTTTTCCTGATCCTCGCCCCTGAGAATTCCGCGGGGATGCACCTCAAGGCGCTTGCGCGCATCTCCCGGCTCCTCAAGAACCAGCGGTTCCGGGAGCAGCTCCTGGCGGCAGAGGGGGTCGAGGGGCTTTCGAAGGTTCTTCGGGAAGCGGACGAGCGCGCCTGAGCGGAAAGGAGGGGTCGTGTCCGACACCGTGCCAGCCGAGGTCACGACGATACACGGCGTCTTTCTCGACGTCATCGGTGTGGGGGTTCTCCTTTCGGGGCGAAGCGGGATCGGCAAGAGTGAATGCGCCCTCGACCTCGTCCTCCGTGGGCACCGATTCGTGGGCGACGACGTGATCCACGTCGACAAACTCGGCCCGGCCACTCTCGTCGGCCGCGGGGACGATCTCACCTGCAACAACATGGAGATCCGGGGGCTCGGGATCATCAACGTCCGGGATCTTTTCGGCGCGACCGCGACGACGCGGATGAAGAAGATGGAACTCGTGATCCGGATCGAGGAGTGGGACGCCTCCAGGGAGTACGACCGGCTTGGTCTCGAGGACGAAACCGTCGAGATCCTCGGTGTCCGGCTCCCCTCCCTTCTCCTGCCGATCTCCCCCGGGCGGAACCTGGCGACGATCGTGGAGGTGGCGGTGCGGAATCACCTGCTGAAGCAGCTCGGGGTGCACTCCGCGCGGGAATTCGCCGAGCGCCAGGCGCGGCGCGCCGGGCGGAGCGACACTCCATGATCGCCTTCGATGCGCGGGCACACCGCGCGGACATCGTCGTTGTGACCGGGCTGTCGGGGGCCGGGAAGAGCACGGCGATCAAGGTGTTCGAGGACCTCGGTTACTATTGTGTGGACAACCTGCCACCGGTTCTCCTTCCGAAAATCGTCGACATCGTCTCCGAGGCGCGGGGCGAAGAGGCCCGGGTGGCCCTCGGGATGGACATCCGGGGGAAGGAGTTTCTCCCGGACCTCTCCAGGGTCCTCGACGAAATGCGGGGGGGGCGGAGCGCGGTCCACGTCCTCTTCCTGGACGCGGCGGACAAGGCGCTCGTGCGGCGGTTCAGCGAAACGCGGCGCAGGCACCCCCTTGCGGCCAGGGGCGGTGCCATGGACGCGATCCGGAAGGAGCGGAGGATCCTTTCTCCGCTGCGGGAGATGGCGGACGCCGTCATCGATACATCCGAGTTCAACGTCCACCAGCTCCGGGACGCCGTTGTGCGGCGGTTTCGCCGCGAAGGCGCCGGCGACCTGAAGGTGAGCGTCATCTCCTTCGGGTACCGGTACGGGATTCCCGTCGAGGCCGACATGGTGGTCGACGTACGGTTTCTCGACAACCCGAACTTCGTCCCCGCCCTCAAGCGGTTTACCGGCCTTGACCGGGGAGTCCGCGACTACGTCCTGGGGACCCGCGCCTCGAAGGGGTTCCTGCGCCGTCTGTCGGATCTGTTGCTTTTCCTCCTTCCCCTCTATAGAAAGGAAGGGAAGGCGTACTTCACGCTGGGCGTCGGCTGCACCGGCGGCAGGCATCGGTCCGTCGCGGTCGCGGAGGCGCTCGGCGATATTCTCGGGAAGGGGAAGGAAGCGGCCGTCGTGGTCCACCGCGACCTGTCGCGCTCCTCCCTGCCCGCCAAGGGGATGAGATGATTGGAGCGGTTGTCGTTTCCCACGGCGCATTCGCCACGGAACTGGTGCGCGCCGCCGGGATCATCGTCGGAAAGATCGAGGGGGTTGTCGCCGTCGATATCTCCCCCGACATGAGCGTCGAGGCGATCCACGACGCTGTGGAAGGGGCCGTCCGCACGGTCGAGGACGCGGACGGCGTGCTGCTCCTCACCGACATGTTCGGCGGGACGCCCTCCAACATCGGCCTGTCGTTTCTCGGCACCCACCGCGTGGTGGTCCTGACCGGGGTGAACCTGCCGATGATGGTCAAGTTCCCCATGATCCGGGAAGGGATGTCGCTTGACGAACTCGCACGCCAGCTCCAGGAGTGCGGCCATCGCAGCATCATGATTCCTGGGGACATGCTGAAGAAGAAGGCCGAAAAGAAGCCGGAGAAGTAACGGGATGCCCCTGGTGCTCGCCCGCATCGACTGCCGGCTGATCCACGGGCAGGTGGTGGAGACGTGGGTGCCCCACACGTCCGCCGATTCCCTGATCGTCGCCAACGACGAACTGGCGGGGAACCCGTTCCTGCGCTCCGTGATGGAACTGGCCGTTCCCCCGGCGATCCGGGTCCATTTCTGTCGCCTCGACGAGGCGATTCCCGTCCTCGCCGCCGCCGACCGGAGCGGGGAGCGGTCCATCCTGCTGGTCGCGAGCGCAGGGGACGCGGTGACGCTCAGGAAGGCGGGGGCGGCGTTCAACCTCCTGAATATCGGAAATCTCCACTTCGCCGCGGGGAAAGTCGAGATCTCCCCGTCCGTGTTCTTCGCCCCGGAGGATTTCGACGCCCTCGAATGGTTTCGCTCGCACGGCGTGACGGTCCTCGTCCAGGGGACACCGTTCGAGACGGGAACGTCGTTCGACGCGGAAAGGGAGTAGGGATGGCCTGGCGGTTCCTCCTGGCGATCCTTCTCGGCGGGGTGTGCTACCTCGACCGGACGGCAGCTTGTCAGTTGATGCTCCACCGCCCCCTCGTCGTCGCCACGCTGATGGGGGCGGTTTTCGGGAACATGGCCGCCGGCGCCCAGGTGGGGGTTGTGCTCGAGCTGATCTACCTGGCCCGCCTTCCCGTGGGGGCGTCGATCCCTCCCGACGACACCGGCGCGGCCATATTCGGCGGGTCGGCCGCCGCGGTCGCCTCCTCCTCGATCGGTCTTGACGCGGGGAGTTTCACCGCTCTCCTGCTGCTCTCCGTCGTCGTTTCGGAGGTGGGAAAAGCGGCCGACCGTTTCGTCCGGAAGTTCAACGTGCGGATCGCCCGCCTCACGGCGGAGTCGGTGGACCGGGGGGATATCCAGGCGGTGGAGCACGGACTGCTCGCCGGTCTCACCCTGTTCGCCGTGACGGGGATGGTCCTTGCCCTCCTCTTCTCGGGGGCGGGCGTGGTGGTGTCGAAGGAGCTGCTTCCACGGTTCGGCCCCGCCAGCCGGGGGAGCTTCGCGATCCTCCTTCCTGCGCTTCCGCTCCTGGGCGCCGCCTCGGTCTATTCGTGCAGCCGTACGGAGCGGACCGCCGCCGTGTTCTTCCTGACGATGGCGGCCGTTTTCGCCGGCACCGTGCTGTTCCGCTGGTCGGCATGACGACGCAGGCGCTTTCGACACGGTCCCGGAGCGCCGTCTGGCGGCGCCAGTTCCTCCTCCAGGGGTGCTGGAACTACGAGGGGATGCAGAACGTGGGATTCGCCTACGCCATCCTCCCTGCGCTGCGGGACTTCTACGCGAACCGCCCGGAGGAGGCGCTGAAGGCGGTGAAGCGGCACCTTGAGTTTTTCAACACCCAGCCGGCGATGGGGGCTTTGATCCTCGGGGCGTCGGTCCGGCTCGAGGAACGTGTGGCGGCGGCGGAGTCGGATCCGCGGGCGATCGGTACGTTCAAGGTGGGGCTGATGGGGTCGCTTGGGGCGATAGGGGATTCCTTCTTCTGGGGCGCCCTGCGGCCGATGGCCTCGGTGGCGGGGGCCCTCCTTGCGCTGCTCCATCCTCTCCTGGGGATCGCGGCCATGCTGCTGTTCTACAACGGAGTCCACCTGATCGTTCGCCGACGCGGTTTCGACGCCGGAATGGAGGGGCCGGAGGCCGTGGTGGGCTGGCTCAAGCGGGCGGCGCTCAATGTTCGGACCGACGACCGCAAGTTGCTGGCGGCGATCCTCGCCGGCGCGTACGCCGGGGTCTTCGCCGGGCGTTTCTTCGTGCAGGGAGGGGGCTTCTACCACGCGCTGGCGTCGCTCCTTCTCGCCGCCGCCGCCGTGCACCTGTTCGCTGTCCTGTTCCGGAAGGCGGTCTCGCCGTCGGAGATCCTGTCGTTTCTTCTCCTCGTGGGGGTGCTGATCCTGTGGCGGTGAGCGTGGAACGCGAGTTCGACATCCTGAACCGGCTCGGTCTGCACGCCCGCGCGGCCGCGCAGTTGGTGCGCATTGCGAACGGGTTCTCCTCGGAGATCTTCGTCGTGAAGGACGGAATCGAGGTCAACGGAAAGAGCATCATGGGCGTGCTGATGCTGGCGGCGCCGAAGGACACCAGGATCCTGGTCCGCGCGGTCGGGCTCGATGCGGAAGAGGCTGTGGCGGCGATCGGGGAGCTGATCGCACGGAAGTTCGGAGAGGAGTAGGAGAGGTGGCGGAAGACCGCGCGAAGATGCGGATCCTCAAGGGGATCCCGGCTTCGGGAGGGGTCGCGATCGGGAGGGGGTTCTTCCTGAACCGCGTCCTCCCGCGTTCGGTCCGCTCGACGGTCGGCCGCGATCAGGTGGACGAAGAGGTCGCCGCCTTCCAGAGGGCGGTGACCCGCTCCAGGGAGCAGATCCTCCATATCCGCGACGGTGTGGCGGATCCCTCCTCCGCGCACCACCAGATCCTCTCGGTCCACCTGGCCCTCCTCGAGGACTCGATGTTCATCGAGCAGACGGTCCGGACGATTCGCGATAACCAGTTCGCCGCGGACTGGGCGTTCAACAAGGTTCTGCAGAATCTCCTGGAGACGTTCCACCGGATCGAGGATCCGTACCTGCGGGAGCGTGGACACGACCTGCGCCAGATCGGGCACCGGGTCCTTGAAAACCTCGCCGGCCGCCCCGTGGACTCGGTCGCCGCGATCCGTGACCCCGTGATCATCGTGGCCCACGATCTCTCCCCCGCGGACACCGCGCAGATCCTGAAGAGCCCCGTGCTCGGTTTCGCCACCGACGTGGGGAGCAGGACGTCCCACACCGCGATCACGGCGCGCTCCCTGGGGATCCCGGCGGTCGTCGGGGTCGAGGGGGCGTCGGAGGAGTACCGGTTCGCGGAAACGGTGATCATCGACGGCGAGGAAGGGGTCGTCGTCTTCGACCCGACGGAGGAGACGGTCCGGGAGTACCAGGCGCGGCGGAAGGCCTACGCGCAGCGGACCCGCGACCTTGCGAAGTTCGCGCGGCTCCCGACGGTAACCCGTGACGGGAAGGCGCTGCTGCTCCTTGCGAACATCGAGTTTCCCGAGGAGGCGGACGTCGCGCTGCGCAGCGGCGCCGACGGGGTGGGGCTCTACCGCACGGAGTTCCTCTTCCTCAACCGGAAGGACATCCCTTCCGAGGAGGAGCACTTCGAGACGTACCGGAAGGTGGCGGAGAAGTTCGTGCGCCACCCGGTCACGATCCGCACCCTCGACCTCGGCGGCGACAAGTTCGCGTCCCAGCTCGAGCTTGCCGACGAGATGAACCCGGCGATGGGGCTGCGTGCGATCCGGTTCTGCCTGAAGGAAAAGGAGATTTTCAAGCCCCAGCTCCGTGCGATCCTCCGCGCCTCGACGTACGGCAATGTTCGGATGATGTTCCCGATGATCTCCGGGGTGGGGGAGCTTCGGGAGGCGTTGGCCGTGGTCGAGGAAGTGCGGGGGGAGCTTCGTCGCCGGCGGATCCCCTACGACAAGGAGATGTCCATCGGGATCATGATCGAGATCCCCGCCGCGGCGATCGTCGCCGACCTGCTCGCGCGGGAAGTCAAATTCTTCAGCATCGGGACGAACGACCTGATCCAGTACTCGCTGGCGATCGACCGGGTCAACGAGCACGTATCCTATCTTTACGAGCCGCTTCACCCCGCGATCCTTCGGATGATCCGGCGAGTCGTGGAGGCGGGGCACGACGCCGGGATCCCGGTATCGATGTGCGGCGAGATGGCCGGTGAGCCGATCTACTCCTATGCGCTCCTCGGTCTCGGGCTGGACGAGCTCAGCATGAGCGCCGCCGCGATTCCGCGGGTGAAGAGGATCCTCAGAAAGTCGGTGGCATACGATGCCAAGGAGTTCGCGGGTTCGCTGCTGCTGCACGCGACCGCGGACGAGATCGCGCGGGCGCTTCGAAAAAAGGTCGAGGGCCTGTTCCCCGACGAGCGTTTTTAGAATATACTCCAACGCCTTGAATATACTTCACTGCTTGGAATCCATTTTCGCGGTGCAGGAGAGACGGACATGGGCGAGTTCCTGTTTACATCCGAATCGGTGACGGGTGGACACCCCGACAAGGTGGCGGACCAGATCTCCGACGCGGTGCTGGACGATATCCTCCGCCAGGATCCCCGCGGGAGGGTGGCGTGCGAGACGATGGTGACGACCGGGCTGGTCGTGGTGGCCGGGGAGATCACCACGAGGGCGATCGTCGATTTTCCGGACGTGGTCCGCAAGACGGTCACCGATATCGGCTATACGGGGAACTCGAAGGGATTCGACGCCCACAACTGCGCCGTGGTCGTTGCGATCGACCGCCAGTCCGCCGATATCGCGCAGGGGGTCGACCGGGGCGCCGAGGAGAGGCAGGGCGCAGGCGACCAGGGGATGATGTTCGGGTTCGCATGCGACGAGACGAAGGAGTTGATGCCGATGCCGATCTCCTTCGCCCACAAGATCTGCGCGCGGCTCACCGAGGCACGGGAAAAGAAGGTGCTCCCGTGGTTGCGGCCCGACGGAAAGAGCCAGGTGACGGTGCGCTACGTGGACGGCGTCCCGCGCGAGGTTACCGCCATCGTCTGCTCGACCCAGCACGCCGAGGAGGTGGGGCGGAAGGCCCTCACCGAAGGGGTCCTGGAGGAGGTCGTCCGGAAGGCGGTTCCGAGAGACCTGTTGTCGAAGAAGGTGAAGTTCTATATCAACCCGACGGGGCGGTTCGTCGTGGGGGGGCCTCACGGCGACGCGGGGTTGACCGGGCGCAAGATCATCGTGGACACGTACGGGGGGTACAGCCGCCACGGCGGCGGGGCGTTCTCCGGGAAGGATCCTTCCAAGGTCGATCGAAGCGCGGCGTACATGGCCCGGTACGTGGCCAAGAACGTGGTCGCCGCGGGTCTCGCGCGCAAGTGCGAGGTGCAGCTCGCTTACGCCATCGGCGTCGCCGAGCCGGTGTCGGTCCTGGTGGAAACCTTCGGCACGGCCAACGTCCCGGAGGAGCGGATCGGGCGCGCGGTGAGGGACACCTTCGACATGCGGCCCGCGCGGATCATCCGCGAGCTGAACCTGCTCCGCCCCATCTACCGGAAGACGGCTGCCCTCGGTCACTTCGGGCGCGAGCTCCCCGAGTTCACCTGGGAGAAAACCGACAAGGTCCGCGCGCTGCGCAAGGCGGCCGGCCACGGCGGGTAAGGGCATGGGCAGGGGACACTCCTTCCCTTCCTCCCGGGTCAGAACCAGGAATGTCCCCCCGTGGCAGGAATGTCCCCTGAAAGCGCCCGCACCTTGCGGGAATCTTCTCCTGTCAGGGGGGACATTCTTGGTCTGTTGGGGGGATCAGGGGAAGAGTGTCCCCCACTGCAGATCCATCGGTGGCTGGTGTCGGGGGTGACGTACGGTATCCACATCTGAAAGGGGTTGTCGAATGGCTGCCGGAAAAGGGTACGACGTCAAGGACCTGAAGCTCGCCGCCGCGGGGAGGAACCGGGTCGAATGGGCGAAGAAGGACATGCCGGTGCTCCGCTCCATCGGGGTGCGGTTTGCGAAAGAGAAGCCGCTCAAGGGCGTACGGGTCGCCGCCTGCCTCCATGTGACCACGGAGACCGCCGCACTTATGCAGGTGCTGGCGGCGGGCGGGGCGAAGGTCTCCCTGTGCGCCTCCAATCCCCTATCGACGCAGGACGAGGCCGCGGCCTCCCTCGTAAAGAACGACGGCATCGAAGTCTACGCGATCAAGGGGGAGAACCGGAAAACGTATTACCGGCACATTCTCGCGGCTCTCTCCGTGGAGCCGCACGTGACGATGGACGACGGGGCGGACCTGGTCTCGATGGTCCACTCGGAGAAGAAGAAGTACCTGAAGGGGATCATCGGGGGCACCGAGGAAACGACCACGGGCGTCATCCGGTTGAGCGCGATGGGAGAGAAGGGGGTCCTGCGGTACCCCATCATCGCGGTGAACGAGGCGAAGACGAAGCATTTCTTCGATAACCGGTACGGAACGGGGCAGTCGACGATCGACGGCATCCTCAGGGCGACGAACCGGCTGCTGGCGGGGAGCTGTTTCGTCGTGGCCGGCTACGGCTGGTGCGGACGCGGGCTGGCGATGCGTGCCCGGGGAATGGGCGCCCGCGTGATCGTCACCGAGATCGATCCCCTTCCGGCGCTCGAGGCGCTGATGGACGGCTTCGAGGTTGCGCCGATGGCCGAGGCGGCGAAGGTCGGGGACTTCTTCTGCACCGTCACCGGGAACCTGCACGTGATCCGCAGGGAGCATTTCGAGCGGATGAAGGACGGCGCGATCGTGTGCAACTCCGGCCACTTCAACGTCGAGATCGACATCCCCGCGCTGGCGAAGATTGCGAAGTCGGTGCGCACCGTCCGGCCGTTTGTCGAGGAGTATGTCCTGAGGGACGGCCGCGCGATCCATGTCCTCGGAGAAGGGCGGTTGATCAACCTCGCGGCCGCGGAAGGGCACCCCGCCAACGTGATGGACATGAGCTTCGCCAACCAGGCGCTATCGGCCGAGTACATGGTCCGGAACCACGGGGCGCTGTCGAACACCGTCCACACGGTCCCCGACGCGATCGACCGGGAGATCGCCCGGCTCAAGCTGGTTTCTTCCGGCGCCCGGATCGACCGCCTCACGCCGGAGCAACGCGACTACCTCGCCTCCTGGGAGATGGGGACCTAGGCGCCGGGCGTTGGGCGCTACCGGTTCACGCCGCGGAACAGCGCGGCTCCGGAGCCGGCGAAGAGGACCCCGGGGAGCCACGCCGCCAGCAGGGCCGGGAGCATCCCCTTTCTGCCCAGCGAGAGAGACGCGGACAGGACGACCCAGCAGGCGAACCCGATCAGGAGCCCGAGTCCGATGCTGCGCCAGACGCCGCCCGACCGGGGTGAGCGCAGCGCGAAGGGGATCGCCAGCATGCTGATGAGGATGTTCAGCAGAGGATAGGCGATCTTCGCGTGCATGTCGGTTTCGTAACCCCTCGCCTCGTATCCCTTCCGCCGCAATTCCCCGACGTACCCGGAGAGCTGGGCGTAGGTCATCTCCTCGGGGGGGGTTTCCCCTTCGAGGAACCCGCCCATCGTATCCGGGATCCGGAACGTCCGGAGGGAAAACGCCGCAACCGACGGCGTTTTCCCGAAGATCCGCTCCGTTCCTTCCGCAAGCTCCCACGCGCCATCGGGAAGGGGACGGGCGCTCCGGGACTCGATCCTGCGCAGCGGGCGGAAATCCCGGTCCACCTCGATGTACTGGAATCCCCGCAACGACCGGGATGGACCGTCAACCACCTGGGCGGAGAGGATCCCCCGCTCGCCCCGCATCCAGTACCGGTTCCCCGAGAACTGCGCCGCCACATTCCCAGGCCGCACCCGGAGCCGCTCGATCTCCCGGGCGTGCCGGTTCGCGGCCGGCGCCAGCACCTCGGAACAGAGAAGCGACAGGGCCGACACCATGGCGCACCCGACCAGGATCGGGGCGCAGACCCGGAGAACGCTCACTCCGCTGGAGAAGATCGCCGTCAGCTCGTTCGAGCGCACGCGGAGGGAGACGGCGATCAGCACGGCCAGCATCGTTCCGACCGGGGAGATCAGCACGAAGATCCCCGGAACCCGGGTGAGGTAGTACCATCCGATTTCCCGGAGGTCCGCGTTGTGCCGCAGCAATTTCTCGGCGTGGTCGACGAAGTCGATCAGCAGGAACAGAAGGAGGAACCCGAGGATGCAGGCGGCCGCGGCGCGGAAAAACTCCCGGAAGAGGTAGCGCCAGAGGACGGTCATTTGCGGAGCCGATTTCTGGCGAAGATGCCCGGGAAGAGGGTCACACGGTTCTCCGATCGCCAGAGGATCCACGCTGCGATGGAGAGACCGAGGACGTTTGGCGCCCAGAGGAGGGCGATCATCCCGGGACCGGAGCGCTTCTCCACCACTCCAGCCGCGGCGACGAACAGGTAGTAGACCAGGAACATGGCGACGGTGATCCCGACCGCGGACGATTTCCCGCGGGATCGCAGGGAGAATCCTAGCGGGATCGCGAGCAGGCCGAAGGAAAGGCAGCATACGGCGAGGGAGAGCCGCCGGTGAAAATGGTACCGATAGGTGGCGTTCGTTCCCCTGCCCCCGGTCGCGTCGATCTTTCGTGACAGTTCGGGGAGGGTCATCCCTTTCGGGTTGTTCCTTCCGTGGATGGCGGAGGCCTCGAGGGGGATCCGGAACGTCATCCGTCCGAAGGAGGCGACGCGGTATACCGGTTTTCCCGCCGGTTCGCCGTGGATGGTCCCGTCGGACAGCTCCAGGCTGACCACCCCGTCGCCCGTGGCGGGTACGAAGCGTCCCTCGCGCGCGAACACGAGAAGCGGATCGTCTCCCATCGGACGGAAGGAGAGAAATACCCCGGACATCTGCTGCCCGTCCAGGGAGACCCGGTCGGGGTACACCAGGACACCGGGCGTGATCTCGCGGAAGACGTGCCCGGAGGCGCCGGCGCCGGCGCGCTCGGAGACGATCCGGGCGAGGGTCCGCTGCGTCTCGCTGTACCCCCAGGGGACCCCGTACCACCCGGTGAGCAGCACCGCGGCGGAAGTTATGACGCTGGCGGCCAGCACGGGGAGGGCGACTCCACGCATCCCGATCCCGGCGGCGGAGAGCGCCGTCAGCTCCGAATCCGCGGCGAGCCGCCCCAGGCCGAGCAGGGCCGCGAGGAGCAGGGAGGCGGGAAGGGTGATCTCGAAGAACGGGGGGATGAGGGAGAGGAGGAGGCGCCCGACAAGGGGCATCGGCACCCCTTTCGCGATCACCAGGTCCGCGAGGCGGGAAAATTGCTGCAGCAGGACGATGACCGTGAAGCTTCCCGCCCCGACCAGGAAAGGGCCGGTCATTTCGCCGAGCAGATATTTCCGTGTGATTCTCATCGTGTAGTATCATACGCTATCATTATGGAAGTCATCGAGGGATCCGGGAACTTCTCCCTGCCCGGGGGGACTTCCCTGACGATCGGGAATTTCGACGGGGTGCACCTTGGCCATCGGGAGCTTCTGCGGCGGACCGTGGCGCATGCCAGGGATCTGCGTCTCCATGCCGTCGCGCTCACCTTCACGCCGCATCCGGTCCGGTTCTTCACCCCCAGGGCGCGGTTCTACGAGATCACCTCCTTGGGTGAAAAGGCGTCCAGGATGGAGAAGCTCGGGATCGATCTCCTGGTCGTCGAATCGTTCACCGGGGCGATCGGGGGGATGGAAGCGGAGGAGTTCGCCCGGACGGTCGTCCATGAGCGGCTGGGCGCCCGTTTCGTCACCGTAGGATACGACTTCACCTTCGGAAGGAACCGGACGGGGTCTCCCGGGATGCTCCGCCGGATCGGGCGGGAGCTGGGATTCGAGGTGGATGTCGTCCCGCCGCTCATGCGCGGGGGCGCGATCGTGAGCTCCAGCCGCATCCGGGAACTCCTGCTGTCGGGGCGGGTGCGGGAGGCCGAGGAACTGCTCTGTCGCCCGTATGCGGTGTCCGGCAAGGTGATCCCCGGCGCCGCCCGGGGCCGAAAGCTCGGGTTTCCGACGGCAAACGTCGAGTTCGTGCAGGAGCTCCTCCCACTGCCCGGAGTGTACGTCATCGACGCCGCCGTAGGAGGTGTCGTGCGGAGAGGGGTGGCCAACGTCGGGTTCAACCCGACCTTCGGGGAGAACTCCCTCGGGGTGGAGGCGCACATCCTCGACTTCGCGGGCGATCTCTACGGGCAGGATATGACGGTGCGTTTCCGGGACCGCATCCGTGACGAGCGGAAGTTCAGGAGCGTGGAGGAGCTGGTGCGCCAGATCGAAAAGGATGTTGCGTATGCGCGGTCGGCGAGGATGACGAATTGCATCGATTCATAAATGAGGAGCCCCCCCTCCTGCGGCGACTCCGCTGGGATCTCCTGTTGCGAGCACCTTCCGTCCTTCTCCTCCTCCCGATCTTCGCTGCGTGCACCGGCGGAGGGCCGGGAAGCCCGCCGGCTCCGTCCAGCGTCGCGTCGGTCCAGCAGGCGCTCGTCGCCGCCGTGGAGCGCTCCATCCCGGCGGTGGTCAACATCCGCACGGTGACCCGCTTCACCCGCGGGCCGGGGCCGGGGTCGGGGCGGCGGCCGGACGGCCGTTCGCCGGAGTATCTCGTGGACATGCTCGAGGAGAACGGCGGATTCCGCGAGAACTCCCTCGGCTCGGGGGTCATCATCGGCGAAGACGGGCTGATCGTGACCAACGAGCACGTCATCCGCGACGCGGACGAGATCGTGGTCCGTCTTTCGGATCGGAGCGAGCATCGGGCGAAGGTGGTCGGCGCGGATGTCCTTACGGACGTTGCCGTGCTGCGAATCCAGCCG
>Ga0208566_1001132_pt1 | contig 15860 bp, 16 predicted proteins | sample PL_2010_150m_FD_184159 | JGI IMG/M metagenome (GOLD analysis project Ga0208566, IMG submission 184159) | Freshwater microbial communities from Powell Lake, British Columbia, Canada to study Microbial Dark Matter (Phase II) - PL_2010_150m... | ecosystem: Environmental > Aquatic > Freshwater >...
GTGTATGGTGGTTGGTTGTTAGGGAAACACTGAATAAGTATCAAACGCTGTGAACGATCTCTTCGCCGAAGTGTCAGACGAAGAACACTGATCACAAGGGTAATGACGATGAAGCAAATCACGCTGGCGGCGACAAAGGGGTTCGAGAAGCACCTTCGGGCGACGCGCAAGGCGGAGTTTCTGGCGCGCATGGAAGGTTTGGTGCCGTGGACCGAGTTTTGTGCGTTGATTGAACCTTACTACCCGAAGGCCGGGAATGGTCGGCCGCCGATAGGCTTGGAGCGAATGCTGCGAATGTACTGCGTCGCCAACTGGTTCAACCTGGCGGACGAGGCCTGCGAAGACGCCCTCTACGATGTCGCCGTGTTCCGTGACTTCTGCCGGATCGACCTTGGGCGGGAGCGGGTGCCCGATGCGACCACCTTGCTCAACTTCCGTCACTTGCTCGAAGAGCATGGCCTGGGTGCGGCGATGTTCGCCAAGATAGGCGAATTGTTGCTGGCCAACGGCATGAAGCTCTCGGGTGGCACGATCGTGGATGCCACGCTGATTGCCGCCCCACCCTCGACCAAGAACCAGGACAAGACCCGCGATCCGGAGATGCACCAAACCAAGAAGGGTAACGAGTGGCACTTCGGCATGAAGCTGCACATTGGGACGGACAGCGCGACTGGCCTGGTCCATAGCGCGAGCGTCACTGCCGCGAACGTTCATGACAGTCACGAAGTACCGAACTTGCTGCATGGAGCGGAAACCCGTTTCTATGGCGACAGCGCCTATCGCGGTAAGGAGCAGCGAGAGCGACTCAAGAACATCGCGCCGAAGGCGAAGGACTTCACCAACAAGCGCGCTTACAAGAACCGTCCCTTGACTGACGCTGACAAAGCAACGAACCGACGCAAGTCCAGGGTGCGCTCCAAGGTCGAGCATCCTTTCCTCACCATCAAACGCCTGTGGGGCTTTGCCAAAGTCCGTTATCGTGGCCTCGCGAAGAATGCCAACCGCGCTTTTGCCATGCTGGCGATGCTCAACGTATCCAAGTGGGGACGACCTCTGACGGGAGAGGTGCGTCCGGCATGAGCAAAATGCAGCGAAATCACTCGCTACCAGATCAGAATAAGGTCGCATATCCGATGAGAATCTCTCTTGTGTCACCATTTACTGTCAATTTGAATTTTCTGCCGCGTTCTGCGGTGGCTTGTTCAGCGCTTCCTTAGCAATATCTCGGCTGGGTTAATCCCTGGAATTGCGAGAAGCGATGTATTGAACACTCACCTTGAAGTCCCGCCGCTCGCCGAGCAGCAGAAGATTGGACAAATACTCGCGTTATGGACTGAAGCAGTCGAAAAAGCAGAGTTGCTAATTTCGTCGAAACTGCGACGAAATGAAGTTCTGTCGAATCAACTGCTATTCGGCCACGCTCGCTTTGGGCAACGCAACACCAAGACCACAAGGGCACTTCACTGGTTCTCGGCACCGAGCGACTGGCAAGTCATGGAAATTGGCAAGATTGCCCGCGAGGTTTCAACGCTGAACGATAATGATGACGACCTACCGATTCTTTCCTGCACCAAACACGACGGGCTGGTCGATTCGCTCAATTATTTCGACAAGAAGGTGTTTAGCCATGACACCTCGAAATCCAAGATCGTCCTGCGTGGCCAGTTCGCCTACGCGACCAACCATATCGAGGAAGGCTCCATCGGCTATCAGGATTTGGTTCCTGCCGGATTGGTGAGTCCGATCTACACGGTGTTCCAGACGAACGCCAAGAAAGTCGACGACGGCTATTTCTACAAGTTGCTCAAGACAGAAAAGCTGCGCCAGATTTTTTCAGCAAACACCAATGCCTCCGTTGATCGGCGCGGCAGCTTGCGCTGGAAAGACTTCGCCCGCATTCATATTCCCGTACCGCCGCTCGACGAGCAGCGAGAAATCAATGCCGCGCTTGACCATGCCAAGCAGGAAATTGCTCTGTTACACGCCGAAGTCAAAGCCCTCAAACAACAAAAGCGCGGCCTGATGCAAAAATTGCTCACCGGTCAATGGCGGCTAAACATACCCGAATTTAAGGAGGTACAGCGTGCCTAAGAAGCTTATCCCCATGGCGATTTCCTACGACTTCGACGGCACCCTCGCGCCGGGCAATATGCAGGAATACGATTTCATACCGGCACTCAACATGCGATCCAAGCAATTCTGGACATCGGTGGACGACCTTGCGAAAAAGCATGAGATGGACCAGATACTCGCGTACATGCGCATCATGCTCGAAGAGGCGCGGAAGGCGGAGGTCGCGGTAAGAAAGACCGACTTCAAGAACTTTGGCGCGCACATCGGCTTGTTCCCCGGCGTCACCGATTGGTTCAAGCGGATTAACGCCTACGCCAAGTCCAAGGGGGTACGACTGGAACATTTCATCATTTCCTCGGGAATCCGGGAAATGGTTGAAGGCACTCCGATCTACAAGGAGTTCAAGGAGGTCTACGCATCCGGGTTCATGTTCGATCACAACGGCGTCGCCTGCTGGCCTGCCCTCGCGGTGAACTACACGACCAAGACCCAGTATCTGTTCCGCATCAACAAGGGCAGCCTCGATGTCCACGACAACTCCATCATCAACAAGTATGTGCCGAAGGAGCAACGGCCCGTCCCCTTCGAGAACATGGTTTTCATTGGAGACGGGGAAACCGATATACCCTGCATGCGCTTGGTCAAGGACCAAGGTGGCCACTCGATCGCGGTGTTCAACCCCGGCAAACACGGGGCGAAGGCAAGAGCGACACAACTCGTGAAGGATGGTCGGGCAACCCTGGTTGCTACCGCGGACTATCAGGAAGGCAGTGCCATCGACTTGGCGGTGAAGGCTATCATCGACAAGATCGAAGCAGCTTCGCGGATCAAATAGAGATCGCCATGAGCGCCTTCCGCTTCGACGAGAAACATCTCTCGCAGATTCCGGCCCTGCAACTGCTGGCCAATCTCGGCTTTCGCTACCTGACGCCGGCCGAGGCGCTGGCGATGCGCGGCGGGCGGCTTGCCAATGTTCTGCTGGAAGAGGTGTTGCGCGACAGTCTCAAGCGCATCAACCGCATCCAGCACAAGGGCGACAATTATCTGTTCAGCGAAGAAAACCTCCAGACCGCCATCCAGCGCCTGAAGAACGTCAAGTACGACGGCCTGCTGAAGACCAATGAAGTCGTTTATGACCTGCTGACCCTGGGCGTGGCGCTGGAGCAGTCGGTGGAGGGCGCGGTGCGCAGTTTCACGCTCAACTACATCGACTGGAAGAATCCGGAGAACAACGTCTATCATGTCACCGCCGAATTTTCCGTGGAGCGCACCCGCAGCCACGAGACGGCGCGGCCGGACATCGTGTTGTTCGTCAACGGCATCCCCTTCGCAGTGATCGAATGCAAGTCGCCCAAGACCGAGGTGGCGCAGGCGGTGTCGCAGATGATCCGCAACCAACGCGACGAATACATCCCGACGCTGTTTACCTATGTACAACTGGTGATCGGCAGCAACAGGAACCACTGCAAGTATGCCACCGTGGGCACGGCGGCCAAATATTGGTCGGTGTGGCGCGAGGAGCGGGAGGAAAAGGACGAGGACGGCGCAGCCTTGCGGGCGGTGCTGGACCAAGCCTTGCCACAGGAGGCCAAGGCCGGTCTCTATGAGTTGCTGGCCGAAGGCTTCGGCGTGCGCCAACCCGATGCCGAATACCTGGTGCGCCGGGCGCTGACCGAACAGGATCGCACGATTTACGCCCTGTGCCGGCCCGAACGCCTGCTGCGCATGGCGCTGCTGTTCACGGTGTTCGATGGCGGGCGGCGCAAGATTGCCCGCTACCAGCAGTTCTTCGCGGTCGAACGTATCCTTGGGCGAGTGAAGGAGCGCGACGAAGCCGGGCGACGCGCCGGCGGCATCGTCTGGCACACCCAGGGCTCGGGCAAGTCGCTGACCATGGTGATGCTGGCCAAGGCGCTGGTGCTCGATCTCGACATCCGTACCCCGCGCATCGTGCTGGTCACCGACCGGGTCGATCTGGACAAACAGCTCGGCAATACCTTCTCGGCCTGCGGCCTGACGCCGGATCGGGCCGAATCGGGGCGGCATCTGGTGGAACTGGTGGCTGACAACAAGGCGCACATTGTGACCACGCTGATCAACAAGTTCGACAAGGCGCTGTCCACACGCAAGTTTCAGGACCCATCCAGCGAGATTTTCGTGTTGGTGGATGAAACCCAGCGCACCCAACTGGGCATGTTTGCCGCGCGCATGCGGCAGATGTTCCCCAATGCCTGCTACATCGGCTTCACCGGCACGCCCCTGCTCAAGCGCGAGAAAAGCGACGTGATGCGCTTCGGCGGCATCATCCATACCTACGCCATCAACCAGGCGGTGGCCGATGGCGCGATTGTGCCCTTACTCTACGAGGGACGGCTGGTGGAGATCGAGCAGAACAAGGCGGCCATCGATGTCTGGTTCGAGCGTCACACCCAGGGGCTGACACCGGCGCAAAAGGCCGACCTCAAGAAGAAGTATGCACGGGCAGAAATGCTCAACAAGGCCGATCAGGTGATTTACATGCGGGCCTTCGACATCAGCGCGCATTTCCGCCAGAACTGGCAGGGCACCGGCTTCAAGGCGCAACTGGTGGCGCCCTCCAAGGTGGCGGCGCTGAAGTACAAGGCCTTCCTCGACGACATCGGCGAAGTGACGAGCGAAGTCGTTATTTCGCCGCCCGACGAGCGGGAAGGCTTCGACGACGTGGACGACGAGGAATCCACGGATGAGGTGGTGGCCTTCTGGCAACGCATGATGAAGCGCTATGGCGATGCCGAGGCCTACGAAACACAGATCATCAATGGCTTCAAGCATGGCAGCGAGCCGGAAATCCTGATTGTGGTCAGCAAACTGCTGACCGGCTTCGATGCGCCGCGCAATACGGTGCTCTACCTTGCACGCAACCTCAAGGAACACACGCTGCTGCAGGCCATTGCCCGCGTCAATCGTCTCTACGATGACGATGAGGGTAGAAAGCCCAAGGAGTTCGGCTACATCATCGACTACGCCGGCATCTTGGGCGAACTCGACCAGGCGCTGACGACCTACAGCTCGTTGGAGGGCTTCGAGGAGGGCGACCTCTCGGGAGCCCTGGCCAGCATCAACGACGAGGTATGCCAACTGCCGCAGCGCCATGCCGAATTGTGGGACGTGTTCAAAACCGTGGCCTACCGGAAGGATGAGGAAGCCTTCGAGCAACTGCTGGCCGATGAAAAAATTCGCGAGAACTTCTACGAACGGCTCTCGGCCTACGCCAGGACGCTGGCCATCGCCATGTCCTCCGAGGCCTTCATTACCACCGCCCCGGAGAGCCGCCTCAAGGGCTACAAGGCTGATCTCAAGCGCTTCGTCAATCTGAAGGCGGCGGTGAAACTCCGCTACGCCGAGTCCATCGACTACCGCGACTACGAGCCAAAGATACAGAAATTGCTCGATACCCACATCTCGGCCAATGAGGTGCTCAAGCTCAACGAGCCGGTCAATATTTTTGACGTCGCCGCCTTCCAGCAAGTGTTGGAGGAACAGGGCCACGGGAAGCCGACTGCCGCCAAGGCGGACATGATCGCCCATGCCACCAAGCGCGCCATCACCGAGCACCTGGACGAAGACCCAGCCTTCTTCGAGAAATTCTCCAAGCTGATTCAACAGGCTATCGATGACTACCGTGCCGGGCGAATTTCCGATCTGGAGTATCTGAAGCAGGCCAGTGCAATCAAGGATGCGGTGGTCAACCGCAAGACCGATGACGTGCCAGCCGTCCTACAGGGTAACGGCCATGCGATTGCCTGTTTCGGCATTCTGGAACCATATTTTGGCCGGCACGTTGTAGATGCCGCGCAGGCGAAGGCCGTGGCGGCTGATGCGGCGGTCAGTATCTGGGCCATAGTCGAACGAAACAAAGTCGTGGGATTCTGGAACAACCTGGATGCGCAACGCCGAGCGATGAACGAGATGGATGACTTCCTCTACGACGAAATCCGGGGTCAGCGGGGGATTCCCCTGACCACCGAGGAGATGGACGAAATCATCGACCGCTCGATGCAATTGGCCAGACACCGGCTGCCGGCGTGAAAAAGATGCGGCAAGAAGTTGTCTTCGGCACTGAAACCATAGTCTACGAGATTCGCTTCCTGCCGACACGACGCACACTTGGAATCGAGGTGCACCCTGATTTGTCGGTGGTCGTTCGTGCTCCGGCCAACTGCGATCCCGAAACGATCCAGTCCAGAGTCAGCAAACGTGCCTCATGGATCAGCAAGCAACTGACTAATTTTCAGCGCTACAGCCCGAGGACACCGGCGAGACAGTACGTCAGTGGTGAAACGCATCTCTACCTCGGCCGGCAGTACCGGCTGAAAGTCGGCGCTGGTGAGACGGCGTTAGTGAAGATGAGTCGCGGCCATCTGGTATTGACCATGCCGGGTAAATTTGATCCGGATCGGGTGAAAGCACTTCTGCACTGCTGGTATCTCGACCATGCTCGACCGGTGTTCGTTGATGTTTTGGATGAGTTGCTTCCCCGATTCAAGGGGCACCAGCGGCCACGCCTGACTGTGCGTGCAATGCAGTCGCGCTGGGGTAGCCTGTCGCAGGCAGGTACGATGACACTCAATGCCAATCTGATTCGAGTACCACGAGCCTGCATCGAGTACGTGGTGGCCCATGAGCTTTGCCACCTCAAGCACCGCGATCACAACACAGGTTTCTTTCGGTTGCTCGGGGAGGTGATGCCTGATTGGGAGAAGCGGAAGCAGCGGTTGGAAACCGCATTATTGTGAGGGCTGAGTGATGAGTTACCGTGCGACTGTATTCAAAGTAATGATTGCGTCACCTAGCGACGTTGCCGCCGAACGAAACGTGATCCGTGACGTCATCACAGAATGGAACAACGTCAATGCCGATGCCAGATGTACTGTTCTTTTATCCATTGGCTGGGAAACGCACTCCGTTCCAGAGATGGGAAATCGGCCCCAGGCAATTATCAATAAGCAGATTCTTGGAGGATGCGATCTCCTGGTAGGTGTCTTTTGGACCCGCCTCGGCACTGAAACAGGAGCCTACCAAAGTGGAACCGTGGAGGAGATTGAAGAACATTTGAAGGCAGGGAAGCCCGCAATGCTCTATTTTTCTGACGTTCCGGTGGTCATGGGCAGCGTGGACGAAGCGCAGTACGCTCGCCTGACGCGATTCAGAGATGATTGCATGACTCGCGGGCTTCTCGAGTCGTACTCAAGTGTTGCCGAGTTCCGCGAAAAGTTTTACCGCCACCTGCAAATCAAGCTCAATGGGGACGAGTATTTTTCTTCTGACACACAATCAGACGAACTGGACACCCTCCCGCCACGACTGGCCGACCGACTCTCATCCGAAGCACAAACATTACTCAAGGAGGCCGTTGGTGCCGACGGACAAATTTTGTGTCTTCTCATGCTCGGCGGACTGACCATCCAGGTTGGCAGCCGTAATTTCACGGAGGGTGCAAACACAAGATCGCAGGCAATGTGGGAGGGCGCCATTCAAGAATTGGAAGAGCTCGCATTCATATCGCCGCTTGGTAATAAGCGGGAGATTTTCAAAGTCACGAGAGATGGTTTCGATGCCGCTGACCAGATCGTTTCTTAACCCAACGCCAGCTGACGCTCAACTGTGTTGCCTGCTATGTTGATTGCTGAGCGGCCGCTTTGCCAGCTGAGATGCCCGGTACGAATGGTGGTCTCCAAAACTCTCTGTGACGGCTCTGGCCGATATCCCGCCAAAGCTCACCCAGTTCCCAACTCCATCTGAAGGAATTGCTCGCAACTGAAGGCTCGGGTATTCGGCTGCTTGTCCCTCGCATAACTCCGGACACGGAATCCAGAGACTCGAAAAAACGCCTCCGCCTGTCAAACAGGAGGTCTGGGGTGTTTGGCCGACCGATATGTGCGCCGTCTGCACCGGGAGGGCGGCCAAACATCCCAGACCTCCTGCGTTCCCCCGCTCATTGCCAGTGCCGTTAGTGCTAAGCCGCGCCAGGGAAAGGCCGGATGATAGAATTCATTTCTTCCCGGCAGTCTCGCCGTGCAAAAGGATTCTTCATGGCAGGTCATTCCAAGTGGGCCAATATCCAGCATCGCAAGGGTCGTCAGGACGCCAAGCGCGGCAAGGCGTTCACCAAGCTCATCAAGGAGATCACGGTCGCCGCGCGGATGGGCGGCGGCGATCTCAACTTCAATCCGCGCCTGCGACTGGCGATTGAAAAAGCCAAAGCCGAAAACATGCCCGGCGATAACATCAAGAATGCGACCAAGCGCGGAACCGGCGAACTCGAAGGCGTGAACTACGAGGAAATCCGTTATGAAGGCTACGGCATCAATGGCGCCGCGCTAATCGTCGATTGCCTCACCGACAACAAGACGCGCACCGTGGCCGATGTGCGTCATGCCCTCAACAAGCACGGCGGCAACCTTGGCACAGACGGTTCCGTCGCCTATCTTTTCAAGCATTGCGGCCAGTTTCTGTTTGCCCCCGGCACGGATGAAAGCCAACTGATGGAGGCCGCCCTGGAAGCCGGCGCAGAGGATATCCTGACCAATGAGGATGGCTCCATCGAAGTGCTGTCTGGTCCGAATGAATTCATGGTCGTCAAGGATGCGCTGGAAAAGGCCGGCTTCAAGCCCGAGCTCGCCGAGGTGGCGATGAAACCACTGACCGAAATCGAATTCACCGGCGAGGATGCCCTCAAGATGCAAAAACTGCTGGATGCCCTGGAGAGTCTCGACGACGTGCAGGATGTCTACTCCAACGCGCTCATCGAGGAGCCGTGACCACCACTGCCGGCCCCCTGCGCATACTGGGCATCGATCCGGGCCTGCGGGTGACCGGCTTTGGAGTCATCGAGAAACGCGGCAACAGGCTCGTCTACATTACCAGCGGCCGAATCAAATGCGCTGAGGGCGGGGCCTTGCCGGAACGCCTGAAGATCATCCTCGATGGCATCGCCGAAGTCTGTGCCGCACAGCAGCCTCACCAGTCGGCCGTCGAGAAGGTATTCGTCAACGTCAATCCGCAGTCCACACTGTTGCTCGGACAGGCGCGCGGCGCGGCGATCAGTGCCTTGGTGCTGGCCGGACTGCCGGTGGCGGAGTACACAGCCCTGCAGGTAAAGCAGGCAGTCGTCGGGCACGGCAAGGCAGCCAAGCAACAGGTCCAGGAGATGGTGCGGCGCCTGTTGTCGTTGTCCGGCGATCCAAGCGCCGATGCCGCGGATGCGCTGGCCTGCGCCATATGCCACGCTCACGGCGGACAGGGCCTGGGGGCATTGTCGACCACCGGGTTTCGGGTCAGGAATGGCCGGCTGGTGTAATCGCATGCATTTCCTTCGCACGTCGCTTCTCGGAGCCAAGCCATGATCGCTCGCCTCACCGGAATACTCGTCGAAAAGAACCCGCCGCAAATCACGCTCGACGTGCATGGCGTCGGCTATGAGATCAGCGTGCCGATGAGCACTTTCTACAACTTGCCGGCGGCGGGCGAAAAATTGAGTTTGCACACTCACATGATCGTGCGCGAGGACGGTCACTTTCTCTATGGATTCAGCTCCGAGGGCGAACGCGCCGCTTTTCGCCAGTTGCTGAAGATTACCGGTGTCGGCGCACGCATCGCATTGGCCGTGCTCTCCGGACTGTCGGTGGCCGAACTGACGCAGGCCGTGGTGATGCAGGAAGCCGGGCGACTCATCAAGATTCCCGGCATCGGCAAGAAGACCGCCGAGCGCCTGCTGCTCGAATTGCGCGATCGGCTGCCCAAGTCGGCGATGACCAGCGCTGCCGGCGATCGCGAAATAGTCGAAGACGCCGCCGGCGACATCCTCAACGCGCTGCTGGCGCTCGGCTACAGCGAACGCGAGGCGCTGACGGCGCTGAAATCGCTGCCGGAACGAGCGAGCGTCCCCGACGGCATCCGCCAGGCGCTGAAGCTGTTGTCGAAAGCCTGACCCAGGTCGGTTAAACTTCCGCGTATGGAGTACAGGTTCTAGCCATGGCTATCGAAATCGACAAACTTCCCGACCGGCTCATCTCGGCCGTGCCGGAATCGCCCCAGGAAGATGTGCTGGAGCGGGCGTTGCGACCCAGGAAACTGGCTGAATACGTCGGTCAGGAGAAAATCCGCAATCAGCTGGAAATCTTTATCCAGGCCGCCCGGCAGCGCAGCGAGGCACTCGACCACGTGCTGCTGTTCGGGCCGCCGGGGCTGGGCAAGACCACCCTGGCATACATCATCGCGCACGAGATGGGCGTCAATTTGCGCCAGACCTCCGGCCCGGTTCTGGAGCGGGCTGGAGACCTGGCGGCCATCCTGACCAATCTAGAACCCAACGACGTGCTGTTCATCGACGAGATCCATCGCCTTTCGCCGGTGGTGGAGGAAATTCTCTATCCGGCGCTGGAGGATTTTCAGATCGACATCATGATCGGCGAAGGGCCGTCTGCCCGCTCGCTCAAACTCGACCTGCCGCCGTTCACGCTGATCGGCGCGACGACCCGCGCCGGCATGTTGACCAACCCGTTGCGCGACCGTTTCGGCATCGTCGCCCGGCTGGAGTTTTACTCCCCCGAGGAACTCGGGCTCATCGTGACGCGTTCGGCGCAACTCCTGAACGTGCATCTGGCGACAGAGGGTGCGACGGAACTTGCCCGGCGATCGCGTGGCACCCCGCGTGTCGCCAACCGCCTGTTGCGCCGGGTCAGGGATTTCGCCGAAGTCCGGGCCGACGGGCGGATCACCCGTGAAGTGGCTGACGCCGCACTCACCATGCTGGACGTCGATCATCTCGGCCTGGATATCATGGACCGGAAGCTGCTCGGCGCAATGCTGGAAAAATTCGCGGGCGGCCCGGTCGGCGTCGATAACCTCGCCGCCGCCATTGGTGAGGCGCGCGACACCATCGAGGACGTGCTCGAACCGTTCCTGATTCAGCAGGGTTTCCTGCAGCGCACGCCGCGCGGGCGCATCGCCACGGCCACGACGTGGCGACATTTCGGGCTGGCCGATCCGAACGCGAGCCAGGTCGGAGACTTGTGGGCACCGCAGTGATTGACCGGTCCGGGGAAACGCCATGCAGGCGGAGTAAAATTGGTGCATGTCGCGCCCATCCTTCAGGCTGCAGATGCGGGTCTACTATGAGGACACCGATGCCGTCGGCGTGGTCTATTACGCCAGTTACCTGAAGTTTCTGGAACGTGCCCGCACCGAGTGGTTGCGGGACCTTGGCTATGAACAGACCAGTTTGGTGGAGAAAATGGGTATTGCCTTCGCCGCCCGCTCCATTTCCGTCGAGTATCTGAAGCCGGCCAGGCTCGACGATCTATTGACCGTAGTATCCACTATCGAGTCCCTGGGACGGGCGCAACTGGTGTTCGCCCAGCGCGTGGAACACGATGAGCACTTGCTGCTGACGGCGAAGATGCGAATTGCCTGCTTCGATCCCGTCCGCGCCAAAGCCACGGCGATTCCAAGAAGTATTCACGAAAAATTCAAGGCCCTGATCGGAAATCAAGAATGAACATTACCCAGGATTTATCCATCATCGAACTGGTCGTCAACGCGAGCCTGGTGGTCAAGCTCATCATGGCCTTGCTGGCGGTCGTCTCCTTCATGTCGTGGTACTGGATCTTCCGCAAGTGGTTTGCGATACGCGATGCGCAGGCCCGAACCGACAAGTTCGAGCGCGACTTCTGGAGCGGCGGCGATCTCAACAGCCTGTATCAGAGCGCTGCCAACGACCGGCACCGCAGCGGCGCGCTGGAGCGAATATTCGAAGCCGGATTCCGGGAATTCACCAAACTGCGTGGCGCACAGAAAACCCTCGACCAGGCAACCGTCGTGGACGGTGCGCGCCGCGCCATGCGCGCCACCTTGCAGCGCGAACTCGATGAACTCGATGCCCATCTGGCGTTCCTGGCCTCGGTCGGTTCGGTCTCCCCCTATGTCGGACTGCTCGGTACGGTGTGGGGCATCATGCATTCGTTTCGCGGCCTGGCCAGCATGAGTACGGCGACGCTGGCCGCCGTCGCGCCGGGCATCGCGGAGGCGCTGGTGGCCACCGCCATCGGCCTGTTCGCGGCAATCCCCGCGGTGGTCGCCTACAATCGCTTTGCCCATGACGTTGATCGCATCGCGGTGCGCTTCGAGAGCTTCATGGAAGAATTCTCCAACATTCTCCAGAGGCAATTACGATGAGACAGCGCCGCTTGATGAATCAGATCAACGTAGTGCCGTACATCGACGTGATGCTGGTATTGCTGGTCATTTTCATGGCGACGGCTCCGTTGATCCAGACCGGCAGCATCGACTTGCCGAGTATCGGGAAGAGCTCACAGCCACCGGCCGCGCCGCTGGAAGTCGTGATCCACGCCGACAACTCGCTGGCCTTGCGCGATCGCGCCCAGGGCGGCATCGAACAGACCATCGGGCTCACCGACCTCGCGGCCCGGCTGAAGGACACCCAGGCGAGGAATCCACGGCAGCCTGTGCTGATCGCCGCCGACAAGAGCGTCAGATATGAGGCCGTCCTGAACGTCATGGACGAACTGCAACGCGGTCAGGTGACGAAAATCGGTTTACTGGTGCAACAGGGCAATCAAGCCCGCAACAATCAGCCAGGTAGATGAGCGCAGCCACGGCCCTGTCGTACACCGAGGTTCCATCCCCAGGCAAGCGGGCCTCAATGTTCCTGGCCATAGCCGTGCATGCGCTGCTGCTGGGTTTCCTGTTCTACGGCATACGCTGGCAAACTCAGAGACCGGCCGCGATCGAGGTTGAGCTGGTGGTTGCTGCTCCCCAGCCGATCCAGGTGGAAACTCCACCGCCACCACCACTTCCCGAACCCAAGCCAGAGCCGAAGATTGAACCCGAGCCGGCACCACCACCGCCCAAACCAGAGATTGCCATCAAGGAGAAAGTCAAACCAAAGCCTGTTCCGCCCAAACCCAAACCACGCAGCGATTTGTACAAGAAACAGGTGGAACAACAAGCAGAACAGGAGTGGAAGCAGAACGCCGAGCGCAATGCGGAAGAGCAAGCCAGGGCCGTTGCGACCGCGGAGCTGTCCCAACTCAAGGCTGCCCAGGCCGCGGCGACACGCAGCAAGGCAATCGCCGATTACATCGGCAAGATTCGAGGCAAGATCAAAGGAAACATCGTCCTGCCGATCGATGTCAGGGGCAATCCCGAGGCGATCTTCGACGTCGTGCAATTGCCGAGTGGAGAGATCCTCAGCGTCAGGCTCAAGAAATCCAGCGGTCACGCCGCTTACGATACCGCGGTCGAACGCGCCATCCTCAAGTCCTCCCCCCTGCCCAGGCCCGGGCAAGGGGATCTGTTCTCACGCGAGCTGGAACTCAGGTTTCGACCGAAAGAAGAGTAACGGTATAATTGATCCATGATCATATCCACCATGCTCCGCCCGCTGGCAACGCTGCTGCTGTTTGCCTCCACGGCGGCCCACGCCCAACTGTCGATCGAGATCACCGGGGCGGGCGCAAATCGCCAGCCGATTGCAATCGCGGAATTCGCCGGCGAACACATTGTCGCCAAGGCGCTGACGTCGGTATTGCGCGCCGACCTGGATAGAAGCGGCTTGTTCCGCCTGGTCGAGGGAGCGGGCGAGCCTCTGTCCGATACGTCAGCCATCAATTATCCCGACTGGAAAAATCGCGGTGCCGACGCCCTGGTGGCCGGCAATGTCACGTCTGGCGTCAGCAATGGCGGCAATCGCTACGAAACACGCTTCCGCCTTCACGACGTTCAGAAACAGGTTGTACTCGGCGGCCAGACCTATACTTCCAACGCCAGTCAGTTGAGAGCCGCCGCGCATCGAGCGGCTGATTTCATTTATGAGAAACTTATCGGCGAGCCGGGCATTTTTTCGACGCGCATCGCCTACGTGGTGAAAAGTACCGGCCGTTACGAGCTGCAGATTGCCGATGCGGACGGCATGAATGCGCAGACGGCGCTGGCGTCGCGTGAGCCGATCATCTCGCCGACCTGGTCGCCGGACGGCACGCGCCTGGCCTATGTTTCCTTCGAGGCGAAGAAGCCCATTGTCTACGTACATTCCCTGGCCACCGGACAACGCCACGTCACCGCCAACTTCAAAGGATCCAATTCCGCACCGGCCTGGTCGCCGGACGGCAAGAAGCTCGCCGTGGTGCTCTCCAAGGATGGCGGTTCACAACTGTTCCTGGTCAATGCCGACGGCAGCGGCGTGACACGCCTGGCGAGTTCCGCCGGCATTGATACCGAGCCGCAGTTTTCCGGCGACGGCCAGTTCATCTATTTCACCTCGGACCGTGGCGGAAAACCGCAGATCTACCGGATTCCCGCCGAGGGAGGGGAAGCCCAGCGCATCACCTTCGAAGGCAGCTACAACGTCACGCCCCGGCTTTCGCCGAATGCCAAGAACATGGCCTACATCACCCTCAACAATGGCCGTTACCAGTTGGCCTTGATGGATCTGGCAACGCGGCAAACCCAGATCCTCACCGATTCCGCCAAAGATGAATCCCCCAGTTTTGCCCCCAACGGACGCATGATCATTTATGCAACCGAGATCGGGGGACGCGGCGTTTTGGCGGCTGTATCCAGTGACGGTCGTGTCAAGCAAAAACTCTCGGTGCAGGCGGCGGATGTTCGCGAACCTGCCTGGGGTCCGTTCCTTAAATGAACGTCTTATCCCGATGGAGTGTGACCATGCGCAATCTCTTTCTCCTTGTCCTAACCAGTCTGATCATCGCGGCGTGTGGTTCCCAGCCGCCCGCTCCCGAGCAGGGCGGCGCCAAAGTCGAGGACCGCACTCCTGACGCAGTCAAGGTTGACACCCAGCCGGTGGCGACGGTGTCGCCCAGCAAGACCGACGAGTATGGCCTGGCCATGCTCAAGGATCCCAAGAGCATCCTGTCCAGGCGCAGCGTCTTCTTCGATTACGACCAGTACGTCATCAAGGACGAATTCAAGTCGCTGGTCGAGTCCCACGCCAGGTTCCTGGTTGCCAACGCCCAGATCAAGATGTTGATCCAGGGCAATGCCGACGAGCGCGGCAGCCGCGAATACAACCTGGCGCTGGGCCAGAAGCGTGCCGAGGCCCTGAAAAAGACCCTGATCCTGCTGGGAGCCAGGGAGGCGCAGGTGGAGGCGGTCAGTCTTGGCGAGGAAAAGCCGCGCTGTAACGAGCATGGCGAGGCATGCTGGGCGGAAAACCGCCGCGATGACATGCTCTACTCTGGCGAATTTTGACCATGTTGCGCCACCTGTCGTCGCGCCTGCTGACGGCCTTCGCGGTGGCCTCGCTGACAGCCGCTGCAACTTTCCCGGCCAGGGCCGGCATGTTCGACGACGATGAGGCGCGCATACGCATCGAAAAGCTGCGCACCGACCTTAACGAACAAGGCAAACGGCTGGAAACGGCGATCGCCACGACTTCCCGCAGCCAGATCGATCTGGCCAACCAGATCGAACAGATCAAGGCCGACATGGCGAAAGTGCGCGGCCAGATCGAAGTCCTGGTTTACGAGCTGGAGGCGACGCAAAAACGCCAGAAGGACTTCTATGTCGACCTGGACAATCGTCTGCGCAAAATTGAAACCGCGGCGGCCGAGGTCAAACCCGCGGCAGCATCCGCTGGCGAGGCTGCGGCAGTCGATCCCGCGGCCGAAATGCGAGACTACGAAACTGCGCTGACTCTGTTCAAGAGTGCCAAGTACAAGGACGCGTTGGCGGCGTTCCTGGGTTTCATCAAGTCCTACGGCAACAGC
>Ga0208566_1001133_pt1 | contig 15860 bp, 18 predicted proteins | sample PL_2010_150m_FD_184159 | JGI IMG/M metagenome (GOLD analysis project Ga0208566, IMG submission 184159) | Freshwater microbial communities from Powell Lake, British Columbia, Canada to study Microbial Dark Matter (Phase II) - PL_2010_150m... | ecosystem: Environmental > Aquatic > Freshwater >...
CCCCCATACCTACCCCCGATCCGATTCGTATCGCCATAGTCAGACTAGACGGCGCGGGCCGCCGCGAAAGTCGGCGCTCGCAACACGACGCGATGATGCAAGCCCGATCAGATAACGACGCTGACGCACCCCAACTACCCGCTCAGTCACGGCGCTTGCAAAGCACCCGCAAGCCCCGCGCCATCGCTACCACATCACGTACTGGACGCCCGCCGTCGCGCCAACAGCCGCGCCACGGCTCAGTGCCTTCGGCCACCGCTGCTGCTCCTGCCCCGCCGCCGCTGCACCACTGCGCTGGCCAGCGATAAACCCTGCTCGCCAGCTTGCGGCTTGCAGGCGGCTACCTCATCACATCCTGCACCACGCCAGAGGCTTCGCCACTGGCTTTGTCGCTCCTGGTATCGCTGTCCCGTCATCGCCAACTGTTGCCCTGGCCATGCACCGTTCCTTCTGCCCGCCGCCTGCGCCATCAGCTTCGCTCATGGCTTCGTCGGCTACGCCGGGGATTCTCAGTCTGTTCGCTGCGCTCAACTGCACCCAGCCGGGCAGGGGTAAATCGCAAGCGATTGAACATAACCGCGCATTACCCAAAGTAGGCCAGTCGCTGCGAAGGCATTGCTTTTTGGGCTACCGCTGCACGCCCTTCGGGTTCGGGTAATGGTCGGTTATGTCTTGCGCCCCAGCCCGGACAAAGGCTATGTCGGCGCGCTATCGCGGCGTTGGGTTCTTCTGGCGCTTCGCGTGGATGGTGTCGGTCGCTTCCGCGCCGAAGGGCGCGGGCGCTGGCCGGCATTGCCGGTGGTCAGCTAGTGGTGAAAGTCGACGCTGGTGGCACGGCGAGCAACAAGGACCGCGTCAGTAAATGAGGGTAGGAATGCGGGTAGGATTTAGAAACGCAATTCTCTAAACGCCATCAAAGCCTTGCCAGACAAGGCTCGCAGAAAATACTTGCGGATGTGATCCAGGGGTCAACAAAAAAGGCGCTCATTCAAGCCGTTGAGCACCTTGGTGACAAATAAAGCAAGGGACGGATTTTAACGGAACGCGCTCAAATACTCACGCACTTTCGCCTCGTCCAGGAAGTAATGACAAAGTTCGCGGCCCTCGCCATCAACCAGTACAGGTACCAGTTCGTTGTATTTCGCTTCAAGTTCCGGGTCGGCATCGACATCGACCACTTCAATGCCGAAATGGGCCACGCCAGCCCCGCCGCGCAGGACTTCCAGCGCGGCGAGCATGTCGTGGCACAGGTGGCAGTAGTTGCGGCTGTACAGCCGCAACCGCAGCGGCGGCCGGTCCTCCTGAGGTCTATTTATCGGATAAGCCCTTGATGATGATGAAAGTCTGCGAATCGCCCCGCCGCACCAGCAGCGTGATCGCAGCACTCTTGTCGATACCCTGCAGCAGTTCGTTGAATTGAGACACCGATTTGACGTCGGTCTGACCGCCCTTGCTGATCACCGAAAGGATGATGTCGCCGGATCGCAACTCGGTCCGCGTACCGCTGTTTCTTACTTCTTCGACGATCAAGCCATGCTGGATGCCCAGCGCCCGCTTCTGCTCCGCCGTCGGTACCGCCAGCACCAGTCCTAGCCGGTTGGCAAGCGGCTCGGCCGACTTGCCGCCGCGGCTGGCACTGCGCGTGCTGCCTTCTTCATCCGGCATCTCGCCGACAGTCGCAGTCAGGTCGCGGTTCGCGCCCTTGCGCCAGACCTGGATGACGACCTTGCTGCCAGGCTTGGTCGTTCCGACCATGCGCGGCAAATCGCTCGATTCGGCCACGACCTTGCCGTCAAACTTGAGGATGATGTCGCCTACTTCAAGGCCCGCCTTGTCAGCCGCCATGCCCTTCTCGACCGAGGCCACCAGTGCGCCCTGCGGTTTGCCGAGATTGAAGGACTCAGCCAATTCCTTGCTGACTTCCTGAATGCCAATGCCGAGGCGACCGCGACTGACCTTGCCTTTTGCGTTCAATTGACCCTGAACCTCCATCGCCAGATCGATTGGAATCGCAAAGGACACCCCCATGGAACCGCCGGAACGCGAATAGATCTGCGAATTGATGCCCACCACTTCGCCTTTCATGTTGAACAGCGGCCCGCCGGAATTACCCGGATTGATCGCCACATCGGTCTGGATGAAGGGTACGTAGTTTTCATGCGTCAATGAACGCCCCTTGGCGCTGACGATACCGGCCGTTACCGTATTCTCGAAACCGAAGGGTGAGCCGATTGCCACCACCCACTCGCCGACCTTGAGCTTGACCGCGTCGCCGAGCTTCGCGACCTGCAGATTATTCGCTTCGATCCTGATCAGAGCAACATCGGTACGCTTGTCCGCGCCCAGCACCTTGGCCTTGAACTCACGCTTGTCGGTGAGTCTCACCAACACCTCGTCGGCACCGTCTACCACGTGTGCATTGGTCAGGATGTGGCCGTCGGCGCTGATGATGAAGCCCGAACCCAGTGAGCGGCTCTTGAACTCCTGCGGCACACCCGGAACATTCGGGATCTGACCAGGAAAGAAACGGCGGAGAAGTTCCTGCGCTGCGTCGTCGCCATCGAAAGGAAACGGGTGGCCGCCGCGGCGTCCCTTGATAACCTGGGTGGTACTGATGTTGACCACCGTTGCACCCTGTTTTTCGACCAGGTCGGTAAAGTCAGGCAAATCGCCGGCTTGGGCCTGTAGGGGAGACAATGAGAAAAAAGCCAAGGCGAGAGAGGCAATAAGTTTATTCATGACTAATCCTTGAAACGTACTTGATTGGTTGGGATGTGCAGAAATACCAAACTGGGAATATGTCGTGCGCAGAATTCATCGCGGCGCAACAGGGCGAAGCCGCAAACGCAACCGGCCAGCATTCCGGCCACGGCATCACACCGGCTCACTTGTGCCTCCGCTCGATGCCATCGCCGAGACGCTTGACGGCCAGCGCCGGCACCTCACCCATGACCACCAGCCGATATTCGCCGACTTGACGCCGATACACGTTGAGGGGGCCGACCGAGGAAACCGCATCCGCTTCACCGCCGGCCCCGCCGGACTCGATGAACACCGAGATTGATCCGAGACCATCGGAAAACACCACGTGCAGGCTCTCCGGATTTTCAGGGGCCGTCCGCCGCTTCATGACCGCCACCTTGCGAAAGCCCGGCAGCACGGTACGGAAACTCCAGCCCATCATATCATCGTGCTTAATCTCGGTCGCCCTCACCTGCTGCACCCGCAAGCGCTCTGTGGCGAAATGAGGTAGCAGAGCCCCATGCTCCAGCGAACCGCCAATCTTCACCTGGGTGAAGGCAAAGGACTCCAGTGTCTCGCCGTGTCCGCCGATCAGGTTGGCCTTCAGCAGCAAGCCACTGGCTTCGTCGATCCAGAACTGATGGCCATAGCGCAAGTCGTCACGCGGCTCCAGCAGCACTGCTCGACTGTTCACGCCGGCAACCCGTCCCTGGCCGCCACCACTAATTGCGTAGTACTCCGGCAAACTGCCCAGACCGGCGGGCAGCAAGGACGGAAATCCGCGCCGGGTTGACTGGTTCTCGATGATGAGAAGATGTTCTTCGGGAAAAAAGCATTTCACTTCGCCGCCGGCTCGCAACACCTCGCGCGGACTGCCGTCGAGCGCCTCGATGCGCTCCATTTCGACACCATCGTTCTGTGCATGAGCAATGCGCGACGTGTCCACCTTGCCACCGCTGCGATAGACGAAGGTGCCGCTGTAAGTCAGCCGCTGCGAACTTTGCGCGATGCGTTGCAACAAGGCCAATCCATCGTTGGCCAGTCCCGGCGCGGGCGCCAGCAGGATAGACAGCAGCAGCAATCGCAAAACGCGAACCACAGCCATCAGCGACCCTCGCCAAACGCCGCGACGGAACGGATATTGCGCGCGCCGCCCCCCATAGTACCGCCCGGTGCGTAAGCCTGGTGTGCCACAAGGTATTCCTGCAGCCGCGGTGTCGATTGCGCCACCGCCGGTCCCTGCTTCGCACCGGCCAGGCGCGCCTCTCCCGCAGGAACTCCTCCATCAGCACCTGGCACCAGTGCCAGCCAGGCGACCAGAACGACGCCGGCCGCCGATGCAGCCAGCGCCATTACCGGTCTCTGCCACTCGATCACGCGCCGCGGCTTTGGCGCCATTACGGTGGGCTCAATTTCAAGCGCCGACATGACTCGCGCCGCAACATCCATGTCGAGTCCTCGTTCGCCGCGCAAGGCGTCGCCGATCAACTGGCAATCACACCATTCGCTGCGCAACTCCGGGCTGCGGCGCAGCACGCGCAATGTTTCCGCAAGCTCGTGGTCTTCGAGTTCGCCATCCATCAGCGCCGAAATACGTATCTTCATGTCGTCACCATCTCTTGTCCGGGGCCGCATTGAGCAAGGGCCTCAACTTGACCGAAATCGCGTCGCGCGCCCTGAAAATCCTTGACCGCACCGTGCCTATTGGACAATCCATCACCTGTGCAATTTCCTCATACGACAAACCTTCAATTTCGCGCAGTGCGATGGCCGTGCGTAATTCCTCGGGCAGCGCTTCCATCGCCTTGTTGACCACTTCGCCGATCTGCTTCGTCATCAACAGCCTCTCGGGAGTATCGTTGTCACGCAGCAGGTCGGCATCGTCATAGCCCTCCGCCTCCTCGCTGTCCACCCCGGTGGTCGCCGAAGCACGCCGGCCATGAGTCACCAGCCAGTTCTTTGCGGTATTGACGCCAATCCGGTACAGCCAGGTATAAAAAGCGCTGTCGTTGCGGAAACCCGGCAACGCGCGATAAGCCCGAATGAAACTGTCCTGAACAATATCCTCCACCTCGGCTGAATCACGCACCATGCGCGAAATCAGACGCGCGAGCTTGCGCTGATACTTGGCAACCAGCAGGCCGAATGCCTGCTTGTCACCCGCCTGCACCCGCTCGACCAGTACCCGGTCCGCTTCGCGATCTCCCATGGGCTTTGCTGTTTGTTCTCGCCAGACAAAAAAATGCGCGGCTAAAATTTGACCGCAAGCGAGTATAACAAGCCACTCTGCCCACATCCCTCAGTGCTCCGGCCGAAATGACACTCTGCCGTTGCCGAGAAGTGACCAATGCCCGTCAAAATAGTTCCACACTCGTGGCAGTGATATAGTTCGAACCCATGAATCCGGTCGCCATTCAACAGTTTGACGTCCTCATCATTGGCAGCGGCCTGGCGGGTCAATCGCTGGCCTTGAGACTCGCGGACAGCCGCCGAGTCGCACTGGTGACCAAGAAGACCTTAGCGGACTCCGCCTCGGCGTGGGCACAGGGCGGCATCGCTGCGGTACTCGACCCTGCCGATAGCATCGAGGCCCACATCAGCGATACGTTCACCGCCGGTGCCGGCCTGTGTGACCCTGACGCTACGCGCTTCGTCGTCGAGCATGGCCGCGAAGCCATCGAGTGGCTGATTGACCGGGGGGTTCCGTTTACCGCCGACAACTCCCCCCTAGGCTTCCATCTGACACGCGAAGGCGGTCACGGTCAGCGCCGCATCATCCATGCCGCCGATGCGACGGGTACGGCAGTACAACAGACCCTTACCGAACAGGTAAGAAACCATCCCAACATCACGATTCTGGAACGCCATATCGCGGTCGACCTGATCACTGCAGCCAAACTAGGCCTGCCGCGCAATCGCTGCCTCGGCGCCTATGTTCTGGACATCGACCGCGATCGCGTGCTGACCTTGGGCGCCAGCCATACGGCGCTGGCAACGGGCGGAGCCGGCAAGGTCTATCTCTACACCACCAATCCCGACACCGCCACGGGCGACGGCGTCGCCATGGCCTGGCGTGCCGGCTGCAGAGTGGCGAACATGGAGTTCATCCAGTTCCACCCGACCTGCCTTTATCACCCGCACGCCAAGTCCTTCCTGATTTCCGAAGCCCTGCGCGGTGAGGGCGGCCTGTTGCGCCTGCCCGACGGCACACGCTTCATGCCCGCCCATGACAGCCGTGCCGAACTCGCTCCGCGTGACATCGTGGCGCGCGCGATCGACTTCGAGATGAAACGACACGGTCTCGACTGCGTGTTCCTCGACATGACGCACAAGCCCGCCGACTTTCTCAAGGAGCATTTCCCGAACATTCTGGCGCGTTGCCTGGAACTCGGCATCGACATCACGCGGCAACCCATACCTGTGGTCCCGGCAGCGCACTACACCTGCGGCGGCGTAGTCACCGACATGGCAGCGCGCACCGATCTGACCGGGCTCTATGCGATAGGTGAAACCACATTTACCGGCTTGCACGGCGCCAATCGCCTGGCCTCGAATTCGCTGCTCGAATGCGTCGTCTTTTCAGCCTCGGCAGCACAGGACATTCTCGCGGCGCCGGTCGAGCCGCTTCCCCATCTGCCGCATTGGGACGAAAGCCGGGTGCGTGACGCCGACGAAGGAATCGTCATTTCCCATAACTGGGCCGAACTGCGGCGCTTCATGTGGGACTACGTCGGCATCGTGCGCACCAACAAGCGGCTGGAACGCGCCCTGCATCGCATCCGGTTGCTGGAAAAGGAAATCGACGAGTATTACGCCAACTACCGGGTCGGCAACGACCTCATCGAACTGCGCAATCTGGTGCTGACGGCCCATCTGATCGTGAGAAGCGCGCTGCGCCGTCACGAAAGCCGCGGCCTCCACTTCAGCCGCGACTACCCGGAAACCTTGCCGCGCGCATTGGAAACAGTGCTGCACCCGCGCCAGACCTGATACGGTAGCGTATCAGACTGGATTTGCTGCAACCGCCCGCCAGCGCAGCCAGAGCCGCAACTGCCGGAAATCTTCCGTAGCCAGACTGTCGGCCGGCAGGGTCAGGGCGTGCAAGCCGCCTTGCTGCCGGTACAGGAGTACCACCAGGAAAGACAGCACCAGAGTGTGCGGATGCACGGCGGCGTCGCTCGCCGCGCCGTCAGGGCCGACTATCTGCAGCAAGCCGTCACCGCCCAGCACCAGGCCGGTGACCGGCGAATTCCGGCGCAGGCGCGCCAGCGAAGCCCCGATCAATATCAGAAGCAGCGCCGTCAGCCATGACGGAAGGGCAGTCGCGAGCACGGCGCCAGCAGCCGCGACATGGGCGACGGACTGGACAATCAGCAGGTGTCGGGATGGCTTGATGACAACCGGAAAAGCGGCGATCTGCTTCATCGCCACGACAACCTAAATGCGACGGAAAACCAATGAACCGTTGGTACCGCCGAAACCAAAGTTGTTCTTCAGCGCCACATCGATCTTCATCGGCCGCGCCTTATTGGCGCAGTAATCCAGATCGCACTCGGGATCCTGATTGAAGATGTTGATGGTCGGTGGCGATATCTGATGATGCACGGCGAGCACCGTGACCACCGACTCCAGACCTCCGGCACCGCCAAGCAGATGGCCCGTCATCGACTTGGTCGAATTCACGACCAGTTTCTTCGCCGTATCGACGCCGAAAGCCAGCTTGATGGCCTCGGTCTCGTTCTTGTCGCCCAGCGGCGTCGAGGTACCGTGGGCATTGACATACTGCACTTGATCCGGATTCACTCCCGCATTCTTCAAAGCGTTAACCATGCTGCGCCGGGGACCGTCGGTATCCGGAGCGGTCATGTGGAAGGCGTCGCCGCTCATGCCGAAACCGGCCAGTTCAGCATAGATCCTTGCCCCGCGCGCCCTGGCATGCTCGTACTCTTCCAGTACCATCACACCTGAACCCTCACCCAGTACGAAGCCGTCGCGATCCTTGTCCCATGGACGGCTCGCCGTCGCCGGATCGTCGTTGCGCGTCGACAAGGCTTTAGCCGAGGCGAAGCCGCCGATCGCCAGCGGCGTTGTGGTGGCTTCGGCGCCGCCACACACCATCACGTCGGCATCGCCGTACTCGATCATCCGTGCGCTGATTCCGATTGCGTGCAAACCCGTGGTGCAGGCCGTGACCACCGCAATATTCGGCCCCTTCAGGCCCAGCATGATCGAAAGATTGCCCGAGATCATGTTGATGATCGTGCCTGGGATGAAGAAAGGTGAAATCTTGCGCGGACCGCCGGCCAGGTAGTCGTTGTGCGTATCTTCGATCATCGGCAGACCGCCGATGCCCGATCCGATATTCACCCCGATGCGATCGGCGTTTTCGGCGCTTACCTGGAGCCCTGAGTCGCGAAAAGCCTGGATCCCCGCCGCCATGCCGAAATGGATGAAGGTATCCATCCGGCGCGCTTCCTTGGCCGATAGATAGGCACCGACGTCAAAATCCTTCACCTCGCCCGCGATGCGCGCCGACAGCGCTGACGCATCAAAGCGGGTGATCGGTCCGACACCGCTCTTGCCGGCAAGCAGATTGTCCCAGGCTTCGGGGACGCTATTGCCAACCGGGGAGACAAGCCCCAAGCCGGTAACGACCACGCGGCGTCGCGACACGATGAACTCCGGAAATTGAAATGAGTATGTGGATTACTTCTTGATGTTTGCGTTGACGTAGTCAATCGCCTGCTGGACGGTGGTGATCTTCTCCGCGTCTTCGTCGGGAATTTCGCACTCGAACTCCTCCTCCAGCGCCATCACCAGTTCCACGGTGTCGAGCGAGTCGGCACCGAGATCGTCCACGAAGTTGGATTCGTTCTTGATGTCAGCTTCATTGACGCCCAGTTGCTCGGCGACGATCTTCTTGACGCGTTGTTCGATGTTCTCCATCTTGAAACTCCTTCCCTGAATTGTTCGGGTGGTAAAAACCTGCCTATTTTAACAAAAACAACGGACGCCCTCGCAGGTTTGACATCCGGTCACGCCATATACATGCCGCCATTGACATTCAGCGTGATGCCGGTGATGTATCCGGCGCGCTTCGATGCAAGAAAAGCCACGGTCGCAGCGATCTCGTCGGGCTGCCCGAGACGACCCAACGGAATCTTTCCAAGCAAAGCGTCGCGTTGCGCGTCCGGTAGCGCGCGCGTCATGTCGGTATCGATGAATCCCGGTGCAACGCAATTTACCGTGATGTTGCGGCTGCCGAGCTCCTGTGCCAGCGCGCGGCTCATGCCGGCGACACCGGCTTTAGCGGCGGCGTAGTTGGCCTGACCGGGATTGCCGGCCTCGCCGACCACCGAGGTGATGTTGATGATGCGTCCGAAACGCGCCTTCATCATGCCGCGCATGACCAGTTTAGAAAGGCGAAACACCGCCTTGAGATTGGTCTCGATCACCAGATCCCATTCGTCGTCCTTCATGCGCATGGCCAGATTGTCGCGTGTGATGCCGGCGTTGCTGACCAATACCGAAACCGGCCCGAACTTCCTGTCGATCTCGGTTATCAGCGCTTCGCAGGCTGCGGCTGCGGTGACATTGACCATAGCGCCCCAACCGGTAACGCCGGCCGCGTCCAACGCTTTCTGGATATCTGCCGCTCCCGCATCCGAGGTCGCGGTGCCGATCACCGTGGCACCCTGCGCACCAAGCTCCAGAGCGATGGCACGCCCCAGGCCACGCGAAGCACCCGTCACCAGAGCAATCTGTCCCTTCAAATCCACGATATCACGCTCCCTCGACAAGGGCCAGCGCAGCGTCGACGCCAGCCAGATCGTTCATGGCGCCGCCGGTCAGGCCGTCGGCACAACGCTTGACCAATCCCGTCAACACCTTGCCGGGTCCGCATTCGAAAACGTGGGTCACCCCGGCTGCCTGCATCACCACCATGGTCTCGACCCAGCGCACCGGCGATGCCGCCTGGCGTACCAAAGCATCCCGGATCGCAACCGGATCGGAAACCGGCGCCACATCGACATTGTTCAGCACGGGGATTTGCGGCGCGGCAAAACTCAGTTCCGCCAGGCGCATTTTGAGCGTTTCCGCAGCTGGCTGCATCAACGAGCAATGAAACGGCGCCGACACCGGCAGCATCAGGGCGCGCTTGGCTCCCTTCGCCCTTACCCGTTCGGTCGCACGCTCGACCGCCGCCTTGTGACCTGCAATCACCGTCTGCTTCGGTTCGTTGAAATTCACGGCCTGCACCACCTGGCCTTGTGCCGCCTCGGCACAGGCTTCGATCACAACCACGACATCGAGCCCCATGACCGCTGCCATGGCTCCCTCACCGGCCGGCACAGCAGCCTGCATCGCCTTGGCCCGCAATTCCACCAGCCGTACCGCATCTCTCAGTTGCAGCACACCAGCCGCAACAAGCGCCGCATACTCGCCGAGACTGTGCCCGGCCACCAGAACCGGCTGCGGGCCTCCCTTTTCAAGCCACAGGCGATATACCGCGACGTCCGCAGTCAGCATCAGCGGCTGCGTATTGACTGTCTGGCTCAGCGCCTCGGCCGGACCCTCAGTAACCAGTTGCCACAAGTCGCGCCCCAAGGCTGCGGAAGCCTCATCGAAGGTGGCGCGGATCACCGGCGAATCGCCGTAGGCATTCATCATGCCAATTGACTGGGAACCCTGGCCGGGGAACACGAGTGCAAATTTCATGTTGAGTTTCTCGATTTCAGAACCGGAGCAGGGTCGCGCCCCAGGTGAAGCCACCGCCAACACCCTCCAGCAGCAGATGCTGGCCCGGCTCAATGCGGCCGGCACGCACCGATTCATCAAGCGCCAACGGAATCGACGCGGACGAGGTATTGCCGTGTCGATCCACGGTAACAATGCATCTATCCGGCGGCAGATGAAGTCGCTTCGCCGTTGCCTGCAGGATGCGCACATTAGCCTGATGCGGGATCAGCCAGTCCACCTGCGCCACCGTCATGCCTGCCTTCGCCAGCACTTCGTGCGCGACATCGGCCAGAACCTTGACGGCGAACTTGAATACGGCCTGCCCATCCATCCGCAGGAAGGGATCGCCGGTAGCCACACCGCCTGACACCTGGCCCGGGACTGAAAGAATGCCGTGATGGCTGCCGTCGGCATGCAGGGCGCTGGCGAGCAGCCCCGGTTGCTCCGACGCCTCGAGCACCACCGCACCTGCGCCGTCGCCAAACAGCACGCAGGTGCCGCGATCCTTCCAGTCGAGAATGCGTGAAAAAACCTCGGCACCGACCACCAGCGCACACTTGTGCGAGCCGGAACTGATGAACTTCTCGGCAATCGTCATGGCATAGATGAAACCGCTGCATACGGCCTGCACATCGAAGGCCGGTGCGCCGTTGGTGATGCCCAGCTTGTTTTGCAGCAACGCCGCCGCACTGGGAAACACGAAGTCAGGCGTCGAGGTGGCGACGATGATCAGATCGACCTCCTCGGCCTTGCGTCCCGCCGCCTGCAGGGCCCTCCGGCTCGCTTCCAGCGCCAGGTCGCTGCAGTTGACGCCGGGCGCAGCCAGATGGCGGCTGCGGATGCCGGTGCGTTCGACAATCCACTCATCCGACGACTCGAGTCCATGCGCAGCGATAAGTGCCGCGTTGCCAACCGGTTCGCCGGGCAGGTAACTGCCGGTACCGCTGATTCGTGTATGGACCGTCATCGGGTCTCCATCAATCGCAAAGAGTCGGCGCCGGCAGGACGGCGGCCATGCGCGCCGCGATGGCTTCGGGCAGGTGCTGCCGCGCTTCCTCGGCAGCCTGCTCCAGCGCAAACCGGAAAGCCAACTGGTCGGCCGAACCGTGACTCTTGACCACGATACCCTTTAGTCCCAGGAGGCTGGCGCCGTTGTAACGCCGCGGATCAAACCGTTGGCGAAAGGATTTCAAGACGGGCATTGCCATCAAAGCCGCCAGTTTGGTGAGAATATTGCGCGAAAACTCTTCCTTCATCGCGCCGCCGATCATGTGCGCCAGGCCTTCGACTGCCTTCAACGTGACATTGCCGACAAAGCCATCACACACCACCACGTCCGCGGTACCCTTGAAAATGTCATTGCCCTCGACGTTGCCGATGAAATTCAGACCGCTCGCACGCAGCAACTCCCCGGCACGCTTCACGGCCTCATTGCCCTTGATCGCCTCTTCGCCGATATTTAGCAGGGCCACCGTCGGCCGTTCCTTGTGCTCCAGGGCCGACACCAGCATCGAACCCATGATGCCGAACTGCAGCAAATGGTCCGGGCTGCAGTCGACATTGGCACCTAGATCCAGCACGTAGGTGCTGCCGCGCTCTGAGGGAAGGACGGAACAGATCGCCGGCCGGTCGATTCCGGGCAACGTCTTGAGGACGAAACGCGATACGGCCATCAAGGCGCCGGTATTGCCGGCAGACACGGCGGCGTTGGCCGTACCGTCCTTGACCAGATCTACGGCGACACGCATCGAAGAATCCTTCTTGCCGCGCAACGCGCTCGCCACCGCCTCGTCCATTTCGACCATTTCCGAGGCGTGGCGGATCGACAAGCGCTTGCCGAACTCGATCACCATGCGCTCCGCCAACGGGCGCAAGACTTCCTCGCGGCCGACCAGAATGGCAGCGCAGTCGGTGTCATGATGCAGGAATTCAAAAACCGCAGGCAGCGTTACCGACGGTCCGTGGTCGCCGCCCATACAATCCACCGCGAGGGTGATCGCCATCGCTTGAGTGATTTTCCGGGGCTCTTTATGTAAAAACGGCCGGATGCGCAAGACGCACCCGGCCGGATTCAACAAAGTGAATTATTCGCCCTTGGCCTTTACGACCTTCTTGCCGCGATACACGCCCGACGGCGTGATATGGTGGCGCAGATGGACTTCGCCAGTGGTCGCCTCGACGGCCAGCGGCGGGTTAGTCAGAAAATCATGGGCGCGACGCATGCCGCGCTTGGACGGGGATTTCTTGTTCTGTTGTACAGCCATTTCGCTACTCCTTGTTTCAATGCTTCTTCAACGCGACCAGCGCCGCAAACGGCGATGATCCAAGTGGGCCTGCGTTCGCCGACGGCGACTCGCACTGCTCATGTCGCGGCGCGATGGGCAGCGCCAGCAAGACTTCATCTTCAATCAGTTGCAGCACCGCCAGCGCTGTTTCGGCTGCGATGGCATCTGCATTGTCATCGACCAGATCATCGTCCGGCCAATCTTCACCCGGCGCTATCAGTTGCAGCCGGCTCGTGATGCCCAGCGGGAACCTGACACCGCCAAGACAACGCTGGCAACACAGTACTGGTTCGCCCGCAATATCCAGTTGCAGCCACGACTTGCCTTGATCGTCCCGCCACCCTTCCAGCCGAACCGACAAGAATCCTTCTGTTGTGGCCAGCAGGTCCGCCAGACGCGGCAATTCATCCAGGCCGATGCGACGATCCAGCAAACCGCCACTGCGCGCGAACTCAAGACAGTCTATGACTGTTCCCGCAATTGAATCAGACACGGACAAGTGCTCGCGCGACAAACGGCGAATGTTATCATGCTCGGCCTTCTCTTTTCAAGTCTGAAACATGGCTCGCCTAGTCGTTCTTGCATCAACCTCGCCCTTCCGCCGCGAACTTCTGGCTCGCCTGCAACTCCCCTTCGAGACGGCCGTACCTGAAGCCGACGAGTCGGCCCTGGAGGGCGAAGCACCTGCCGCCACCGCTAAACGCCTTGCCGAGGCTAAGGCCCGTGCCGTGGTGCAGCACTATCCCGACGCCCTCATCATCGGCTCGGATCAGGTAGCCGCCAACGGCAGGGAACGCTTCGGAAAACCGGGAAAGCGCGAGAACGCCATCGCCCAGTTGCGCCTGATGCGCGGAAAAGAAGTGGTCTTCCACACCGGATTGTGCCTGCTCAACAGCGCCACGGGGCGCGCGCAAGTGTGCTGCGTTGACACTCATGTGGGATTTCGCGACCTGACCGACGCGGAAATCGAATCCTATCTGGACAAGGAAGACGCTCTCAACTGCGCCGGCAGCGCCAAGTCCGAAGGATTAGGCATTTCCCTGCTCAATTACCTGCGCGGCGACGATCCCAACGCGCTGATAGGGCTGCCAATGATCGCCTTGTGCGACATGCTGCGCGCCGAAGGCGTGAATTTGCCATGACGGTTGCCGTGATGGCTGCCATGAGCGGCATGTCCTGATCCCCGATGTCCGGCGTACTCTGGCTACTGCCTGTCGCACTGGGCGAAACACCCTGGAAATACTATTTGCCGGACGGCTCCCGCGATGCCGCCTGCCGGCTGACTCATTTTGTCGCCGAAAACGCCAAGACGGCGCGCGCCGAACTCAAGCGCATCGCCCATCCCGTGCCCTTGCGCGACCTGGCAATCGAACAGTTGCCTGCCACGCCCACGGGCGCCGACGTAGAACGTCTGTTGTCGCCTCTGCTTGCCGGCCAAGACATGGGCCTGATGTCGGAAGCCGGCTGCCCCGCAGTGGCCGATCCCGGCGCCTTGCTGGTGCGCCGCGCCCACGAGTTGGGCCTCGTCGTAAGACCGCTGGTGGGACCCTCCTCGCTCTTGCTGGCGCTTATGGCTTCAGGGCTGGAAGGCCAGCGCTTCGCCTTCCACGGCTACCTGCCGGCTCGCGACCCGGCGCGCAGCAGCCGCATCGCTGAACTGGAAAAGGAATCAGCCCGTCTGCAGCAAACACAGATATTCATCGAAACCCCTTACCGTAACCACGCCCTGTTCGCCGCACTGCTTGTTAACTGCCGGCCGATGACGCGTCTTTGTCTGGCTACCGACCTGACACTAAGCAGCGAACAAATCGCCACGCGCCGCATCGCCGACTGGAAAGTAGCCTCGCCACCGGACTTGGACAAGCGCCCCACCGTGTTTCTGCTGCTGGCCGACTGAGATGCTGCCCCAAGTCAGACTTCATCAAGTTCTCGACTGGGATTCGCCACGGCAAAACGCCGGATTGCGTCGGGAACTGGCCGCCGGACTGCTGAAGCCGCAGGCGCACATTGCTCCGAAATTCTTTTACGATGCACTCGGCTCGCGCCTGTTCGAGGCGATTGCGGAACTGCCCGAGTACTACCCGACCCGCACCGAAGCCGCCATATTCATCGAGCATCTTCCGGGCATCCGGCAGGCGCTGGGTGAAGATTTCACGCTCATCGATCTGGGCTGCGGCAGTTGCGTCAAGGCCGGCAGACTCTTCCACGCCGGAGTCCTTCCCACGCGCTATGTTGCCGTGGATATTTCGGTCGATTTCCTGCGCGATTCGCTGCAGCACCTGCAACGCGAACTGCCGGAAATCGAGATGATCGGCATCGGACTGGACTTCACCCATGAACTCCAGCTGCCCGACGAGCTGCCGCCGGAGCGGCGCATGTTCTTCTATCCCGGCTCCAGCATCGGCAACTTCAGCCCGCCCGAAGCCGGCCGGTTTCTGCGCCGGCTGGCCACGCAGATGGACTCCTCGGGCGGCTTGCTGATCGGCGTCGATCTGATCAAGGACCGTGCGCTGCTGGATGCCGCCTACGACGATCCGCTGGGCGTCACCGCCGCCTTCAACCGCAACCTGCTGCGGCATGTCAACACCCGTCTCGACGCCGACTTCGAAATCGTTGACTGGCAACACGTAGCCTTTTACAACCCCCTCGAAACTCGCGTCGAGATGTACCTGGAGGCCCGACGCGCCCTCAGTGCGAGTTGGCCTGATGACGCTGGCCGCAGCCGCAGACACTTCGCCGCCGGCGAGCGGATCCACACCGAAAACTCGTACAAGTATTCGCCCGAAGGATTTACGGCCCTGCTGTTATCGGCTGGATTTGCCGACATTCAGGTGTGGACCGATCCGCGCGCCTGGTTCGCGCTGTTCTTCGCCCGCCGGGCCGGATAAGGATTCAGTCAGTCACGCTCACCCGGGCCGGGCCGGACTCGAGACGCCCGATTACGGCGGCATCGGCGAAGCCCTCGCCCCGAAACACCTCGAGTACCTCATCGATCGCCGCAGGCTCGCAGGCCACCAGCAGGCCGCCACTGGTTTGCGGATCGGTCAGCAGCGCCCGCTGCATTGTGGTAATCGTCGCCTCGAGGACAACATC
>Ga0208566_1001134_pt1 | contig 15824 bp, 13 predicted proteins | sample PL_2010_150m_FD_184159 | JGI IMG/M metagenome (GOLD analysis project Ga0208566, IMG submission 184159) | Freshwater microbial communities from Powell Lake, British Columbia, Canada to study Microbial Dark Matter (Phase II) - PL_2010_150m... | ecosystem: Environmental > Aquatic > Freshwater >...
ATCGAGGGACGCATAGATGCTTCCCGCCAAGGCCAGAAAGGCGCCATTGCCGAAGGTCACGCTGGTGATGGAATAGTCGTTCCCGAACGCTTGCGGAGTCCAGGTGAGGCCATCGGTCGAGGTGAGCAGCACCGATGTCCATTTGCTACCGTCCCAGCCGCTTCCGCCGGCAACGAATACACCATTGCCGAAGGCCACCTCGAAAAGCCCCCAGGGACCGAAGCTCGACGGATAGGGCGCGATCGCGACTTTCGTCCAATTGGCGCCGTCATAGGATCGATATACGACGCCGGCGTTGTTGCCTCCCGTGATCACATACACGCAGTTGCCGTAGGCCACACCGTAGAGGCTGCCGCCCAGCGGGTCACTCACGTCCGTCCAGGACTTTCCATCGAGCGAATACATGATCGTGCCGGAATGGCCGACGGCGACAAACCGGTCATTGACGAAGCTCATGCCGTAAAAGACGCCGGCTTTCACTGCCTGCCAGGTTTGCCCGTGATCGGCGGAATACCTCAAGGTGTCCTGGTTCGCCTGTGCCGGGTTCTTCCCCGATCCCGCCACCACGAAAGTGTCCTTTCCATAGGCAACATTCGAGAAGTAGTCGTCTCCGCCGACCAGCAGGTCGGACCAGACGATGCCATTGGTGGAGATGGCGACCGAGCCGCCGTTGCCGATCGCCATGAAGGTGTTGCCGCCATAGGCCATCTTGTTGATATTGGTGCTGTTCAAGGTTGATGACGCGGTAGACCAAGTGGTCGCATCCGACGAATACAGCATGGCCGTGGCGCCGGCTGCGGTGCATAAGCTCGCGCTGCAAGCGACCTGGCGGGCGTTGGAGTAATCTGAAGCAACAGTCCAACTGCTGCCGCCGTCGACCGAAGTACCGAACTTCGAGCCCGCACCGACCAGTGTGTTGCCTTTGCACGCCAGGCTGTTGAAGTAGGGTGCAAACTTGTTCGTCCAGCTTGTGCCGTTTGCCGAAACAGACACGGTTCCTGAGTAGGAATCGCTGGAATGCAGGTAAAAGCTGCCGCCGCAGACCGTCGCCGATCCGACATAGCCGAAGATTCCGGGATTTTGAACCGGGGTCCAGTTCAGCCCGTCGGAAGACGTAAACAGCGGCGTGCCGGTCGTCGAATAGTGGCCGATCAGTACAAAGACGCTGTTGTTGTAGAGCAGTCCGGTGAACTCGACGCTGGAGGAGACCGTCACGACGCGCCAATCGATGCCGTCTTCCGAAACCAGAATCCTGCCGTTGGGCGCCACCGCCACCCAGCGCCCGGCACCGTAGGCGATGTCGCTCAGGGTATCGGTGACCCCCGAGGCTCTGGTAGACAGCGAAGTTCCGCTACTGACTACGATAGCCCCGTTGTCACCCACCATGGCCCATTGATTGCCGGCATAAGCCATGCCGCGCAGCGAGTTCCCCTGCGGCAGAGGATTGCGCCAGGTCCACGAATCGAGGGTTTGCGCCTGGGAGAAATGACAGAATGAAACCAGCAACAATATCAAGACGGTTTTCATGGCTAAGCTTTCAGAATCGGCAAGGCTGCATGTTTCACCATAGATCAAAACCACGCTACCCTTGCTGATCCAGATCAATTCCTCAATGCCGGCAGCCGGTTCTCAGCGTGGTCATCGCCGTCCGCGTGAGTGCGGGAATTGCGGGTGCTTGCGGACGCATTTCCAAAATGTTGCACGACCCGGGTCTGCTAGAATCGACCGATATGACTTTTGACTTTTCGGCGCAGCCTGCCTGCTGGCTAGCCAGTTTCCTTCGATGAGTTTCAAGGGCCGCATCCTGCTGGTAGTACTGCTACTCCTGATCGCCGGCATCTGGGGGCTGGCGGCACGGGTGAGCGTGGTCATGCAGAACGACCTGGAGAAGGTCCTGGCGGAGCAGATGACTGCCACGGTCCGATATGTCGCGTCGGACCTGGACAGCAAGTTCCAGATGCGCATCGACACTCTGAATGAGATCGCCGCATCGATACCTCCCGGTCTTCTGACCAACCCGGCGAAGCTTCAAAAGGTCCTCGAGAGCCATGTCGTGTCCAAAGCGCTCTTTCCCACCGGGGTCACAATTTCAGATAAGCGTGGCAACTTTGTGGCCGACTACCCCGGGGTAATGGAACGCCGGGGAGGGAACATCGGTGATCGACCCTATTTTCAGGAGACCATGACCCACGGCCGCCCGACCATAGGCCCGCCGACCCTGAGCCGGTTCCTGAAGCAACCCTTCGTCGCCATCGCCGTCCCGCTCCGCGATGCCATGGGGGTCGTTACCGGCGTCCTGGTTGGGCCCAGCTATTTGTCGGATCGCAACCTGTTCGGCCAGCTCGAGCAGACGAGGCTCGGCGGCACCGGCAACTTCGTCGTCATGTCGCCCAAGGACAACTTGATCGTCTCGGCGACCGACAAGAAACGCATCATGACCGCGATGCCGGCGAAGGGTGTGAACCCGCTGCTCGACCGGCGCCTGGCAAGCGGGTACGAGGGTGCCGGGGTTACCGTCACTTCGCTAGGCGTCGAGACTCTGAGCGTCAGCCGCAACATGGCGACGACCGCCTGGATCGTCATCGCGGGAATTCCGACCGAGGAAGTGTTCGCCCCGATCGCGACTCTCAAGCTTCAGATATATTTGGCGGCATTGCTGCTGACCATTGTGGTCATGCTGGTCCTGCGCTTGGTCTTGGCGCGTCAGTTGTCTCCGCTGGTCGAAGCGGCTGCGGCGATGCGGCGCATGACCGCCGGTGAGGAGGCTTTCGCGCCAATCAATGTCAAGCGCGATGATGAAATCGGCGAGTTGGTCGACAATTTCAACCGGCTCGTGGCGGAACGTCAGCGCACCGAACAGGCACTGCGCGCGAGCGAGACGCGCTACCAGGATCTGACATCGATGTCGTCGGACTGGTTGTGGGAACAGGATGCCCAGTTTCGCTTTTCCGAGATGTCCTACGGGCTCTCCATCACCCGCCTGAATCCGGACCAGACCCTCGGCAAGACCCGTTGGGAACTGCCCATCCTCGGCGTGACCGAGGCGCAGTGGCAGGCGCACCGGCAGTTCCTCGAGCGCCATGAACCCTTCAAGGACTTTGTCTACCAGATCGAAACTGCCCCCGGCGAACTGCGCTGGTTTTCGATCACGGGCAACCCGGTGTTTGGAGACAACGGAGAATTCCAAGGCTACCGCGGCGTCGGCAAGGATATCACCGAGCGCAAGGCGGCGGAACAGCAGATCGAGTTCCTCGCCTATCGCGATACCCTGACCGGACTGCCCAACCGCTTGCTGCTCAACGACCGCTTCGAACAGGCCAAAGCCTATGCGGATCGCTTCAAGACCAAGGTGGCGCTGCTGTTCCTGGATCTGGATAACTTCAAGACCATCAACGACTCCCTCGGTCACGCCGTCGGCGACCACCTGCTGAAGGAAGTCGCCCAGCGACTCGGCGAAAGCATACGCGATACGGACACCGTCAGCCGGCAAGGTGGCGACGAATTCCTGATCGTGCTGTCGGACCTGACGGATGCCGACAGCATCGCGCCGATCCTGGACAAGCTCATGAAGCGCCTGCGTGACACCTGCTGGATAGACGGTCACGAATTGTCCACCTCGATCTCCGTCGGCATCACCCTCTATCCGGAAGACGGTGAAGACTTCGATTCCCTGCTCAAGAAGGCGGACATGGCCATGTACCGGGCCAAGGATTCGGGACGCAACACCTACCGCTTCTTCGACGAGCACATGAACGTCGAAGCCGTCGAGCACCTGGCGATGAGGAACGGCTTGCGGCGGGCGCTTGAACGTGACGAGTTCGTGCTGCATTACCAGCCGCAAATCGATCTGGCCGACGGCCGGGTGGTCGGCGCCGAGGCCTTGATCCGCTGGCGCCACCCGGATCTCGGTCTGATCGCGCCGGGGAGGTTCATCCCGATCGCCGAGGATAGCGGCTTGATCGTGCCGATCGGCGAGTGGGTGATGCGCGAGGCGTGCCGCCAGGGGATGGCCTGGAAGCAGGCGGGACTGCCCGAGATGCTGATCGCCGTGAACCTGTCGTCAGTCCAGTTCAAGCGCGGCGATGTGGTGCAGACGGTGATCAGTGCCCTCGAGGAGTCCGGGTTCAATCCCGCGATGCTGGAACTGGAACTGACCGAGTCGATGCTGATCGGAAATACGGAAAAGGTCCTTGCCACGATGACCCGATTGAAGCTGCTCGGTGTAAAACTCTCGATCGACGATTTCGGCACCGGCTATTCGAGCCTGTCCTACCTGAAACGCTTCGATGTCGACAAGTTGAAGATCGACCAGTCCTTCATCCGCGACCTTGCGTCCGATCCGGAAGATGCGGCGATTGTTCGAGCCATCATCCAGATGGCCCAGAGCCTGAACCTGAGGACTATTGCCGAGGGAGTGGAGGATGCCCAGATGCTGGAACACCTGCGCATTTTCCGCTGCGATGAGGTGCAGGGTTTTCTTTTCGCCAAGCCGATGCCGGCCGAGGAATTTCCCGGCTTTCTCGACAAGCCGAATGCCCGGGCCCAGCCAACGGGATGAAGAAATCCTACGATGCTCTGATCGTCGGCGGTGGTCATAACGGCCTGGTATGCGCCGCTTACCTAGCCGCCCGGGGCTGGTCAGTGCGCATCCTTGAGCGCCGCAGCTTGGTCGGTGGGGCGGCGGTGACCGAGGAGTTTCATCCGGGCTTTCGCAATTCCACCGCCAGCTATACGGTGAGCCTGCTGCACCCGAAGGTGATCCGCGACCTGAGGTTGTCGGAACACGGCTTGCGGGTGGTCGAGCGGCCGTACTCCAATTTTCTGCCGCTCGGCGATGCCGATTACCTCAAAGTCGGGGGCGGCCTGGCGGCGACGCAAAGTGAAGTTGCGCGGTTTTCCAAGCGCGATGCCGGGCGTTTGCCGCGCTACTATGCGATGCTCGAAAGCGTTGCCGCGGTTCTCAAGGACTTGTTGCTGGAAACGCCGCCCAATGTCGGCGGCGGGATCAGGGACCTGTTCCAAGCGCTGAAAGTCGGCAAGCGTTTCAAGGCGCTGGACATGTCGGTGCGCCGCGACGTGCTGGACCTGTTCGCCAAAAGCGCCGGAGACCTGCTCGACCAGTGGTTCGAATCGGATCCGATAAAGGCATGCTTCGGCTTCGACAGCGTGGTCGGCAACTTCGCTTCGCCCTACATGGCCGGGTCCGGCTATGTCTTGCTGCATCATGTTTTCGGCGAAGTGAATGGCAAGCCCGGCATCTGGGGCCACGCCATCGGCGGGATGGGCGCAATCACCGCGGCGATGGCCAGGGAAGCCGCGCGGCGCGGCGTCGAAATTACCACCGATGCCGCAGTGGCCAGCGTCCTGCTGCGCGACGCGGAGGCGGGAAGTGAGGCGACCGGGGTGGTGTTGGAGGATGGCAGGGAAATCCACGCGAAGACGGTCGTCTCCAACCTGAATCCGAAATTGCTGTTCCAGACCCTGGTCGATCCGGCCAGGCTCCCCGACGATTTCCGGCGGCGCATCGATGCCTACAAATGCGCTTCGGGAACCTTCCGCATGAACCTGGCCCTGTCCGAATTGCCGCGCTTCGCCTGCCTGCCGACGCAAGGCAATCTACCGGCCCCGCACCACTCGTCCGGCATCATCATGGCGCCTTCCTTGCGATACATGGAGCAGGCCTATTTCGATGCGCGCAGCAGCGGCTGGTCGAAGCAGCCGATCGTCGAGATGCTGATCCCGTCGACCGTCGACGACACGCTGGCGCCGCCCGGACGGCATGTGGCCAGCCTGTTTTGCCAGCACGTGATGCCGGACCTGCCCGGTGGAAGAAGCTGGGACGAGGCCCGCGAACAGGTGGCCGAGGTGATGATCGACACCGTCGATGGCTACGCGCCCAACTTCAAGGCCAGCGTTATGGCGCGGCAAATCCATACGCCGCTGGATTTGGAGCGCAAGTTCGGGATGGTCGGCGGCGACATATTCCACGGCGCCCTGTCGCTCGACCAGTTGTTCAGCGCCCGCCCGGTGCTGGGTTACGGCGACTATCGCACCCCCATCCGGCGACTCTACCAATGCGGTTCCGGCACCCATCCCGGCGGGGGCGTGACGGGTATTCCCGGCCATAATGCGGCCCGCGAGATTCTGCGCGACGGCCGTGGGTAGCGACTATTCCGGGTGATCCGACCCGCCGTGCAGGTCCGGTTCGAGGTGATACTGCTCGGCCCACGCCACCAGGCGGAACCGGGTCTCCTCGGTGCTCGAGTGTTCAAACCAGTTGATCCCCGCATTCGGCATCGGATAATCGCGCGGCGCGTCGAGGCTGCGGCCAGTGGCAATCCGGAACACCACGTCCAGGACCCCGCCATGGGTTACCAGCAAGATGGTTTCCCCGACATGGGATGCCACCAGTTCTTCCACAGCGGCCACCACTCGTGCCGAGAAACTGCGCATCGATTCGCCCTTGCCGAACCGGTAATCCGGATCCCGGTCGAGGAAACGCGCATGGGCTTCAGGGTGATACCGCGACAACTCCTCCACGGTTCGGCCTTCAAGCAGGCCGGAGTGCCTTTCACGTAGCCCTTCGTGGGCACTCAGGCGAATTTCCAGCCGAGCAGCGGCAATCTTGGCGGTCTGCCAGGCGCGCCGCAGGTCGCTGCTGTAGATGGCCCTGAAGGGACACTCCGCGAGGCCATGCGCCATGGCGTGCGCCTGGCGCAGGCCGGATTCGTTCAACGGAATGTCGAGATGTCCCTGGATGCGCTTGCCGGCATTCCAGTCGGTTTCGCCGTGGCGGATGATGCAAAGTCTGGTGCGGATTTCCAAGGTGCGCAATCGGGACGTAAGGGTGAGCAATGTAGCCAATTCCGCCCTGCTCGGCAAATCCGCCTCGCGGCATGTTCCGGCGACATTAGCCCTGGCCTTCCTCGACTAAGCTTAACTGCACTACTTCGAAGCGATTCTCATCCTGGGCGTCATGACAGGACCGCAGTACCGGTTTCTCCAGGCACAGCCGGATGGAGGTATGGGTCAGCTCGGCCAATTCCTTGCGAGATCCACAGGCGCTGGCGACCGGTTCCAGAATCCTGATACTGGCGGTCATTCCGGGGGCCGCGGCGATGGCGCACAGGGACTCCCAGAAGCTCGTCGCGCCGCAATAGTTTGCGGCGGTGGCATGATTGCCCCGCGCATCCAGGTAACGGATCGCCAGCGGCTGGATCCGGGTTCCGGCATCGATGGCGGCTTGCAGCAAGGCGGCGCGAAAGGGCAGCAACTCCTTGCCTTCACCGGTGGTTCCTTCCGGAAACAACGCGACGCTTTCACCCTGCTTAAGCTTCCCGGTCAACGCCTGATGCGTGCGTTGCGCCGCGAACTTGCTGCCGCGCTCCAGGAACACCGTCCCGGTCTTGGCGCACAGGGTGCCGATCAGCGGCCAGCGCCGCACCTCGCTCTTGCAGACGAAGGTGGCCGGCACCAGGGAGCTGATGACGAACACGTCCACCCAGGAGACATGATTCGCCACCATCAGGCCATGGAGCGCATTTCCCCTGGTCGGGGGAGTCGCCCCGGAAACCTCCAGGTGCAGTCCCAGAATGTCGAGCAAATGCCGCGACCAGCGCTGCTGGAGCCGGCGCCGGCGCGCCCCGGCGACGAACGGATAGACGACCGTGGCGATGCTCAAGCCATAGGCAATGTGCACTCCGACCCTGGCCAGGCAGGTGCCGGCACGGACATATCGAATCATCAGGCGGCCTGGCGATCGACGAAATGCCGGGCGTAACGCGCGTCGATGCGCGCCATCGGCAGTAGCATCAGCAGATCCGCGGTGTTGAAATCCGGGTCCCAGGCCGGGTCGCCGCAGACGTAAGCGCCGGCCCGCAGATAGCCCTTGATCAGCGGCGGCACCTCGGCATCCTTGCTGGCTTCGATGCGGTGGAGCGGCAGCGGGCAGTTCGGGAACACGCGGTATTCGCCGGGCGCGATATGCGCTTCGAGCCGGCTGAAGATGCCGGCCGCGGCGTGGCCGCCGTCGGCCATGCCGATGCTGGCGCAGCCGATCATATACTCATGGTGGTTCTGGAGCATGTAACGAACCAGGCCGGACCAGAGCAGCGCAATGGTTCCGCCGGTGCGGTAGTCGGGATGGATGCAGGAGCGGCCCACCTCGACGGTGCGATCGCGCAGATGCCTGAGGCGTTCCAGATTGAATTCGGTTTCGGAGTAGTAGCTGCCGGCGCGCCGCGCGGCTTCCGGCGAGAGGATGCGATAGGTGCCGATGATCTTGGCCTCGTCGCGCACCACCAGATGTTCGCAGAAGCGGTCGTAATAGTCCTCGTCGACACCGGGAATGCGGGTTTGCAGCCGGGCGCCGAGTTCATCGGCAAAGACGCGGTAACGCAGGCGCTGCGCATCCAGAATCTCCGTGTTGCTGTGCGCCAGTCCAACATGCAGTTGATGCCTGGCTTGCTTGGGGGCGGTTTGGGCAAGATGCAACATGGTCTTCTCCTGTCTGTTTGCTCCCCGACACATTAGAAAACCGATGTTTCAGTTGCATGTCGCAGCGGTTAATTTCGGATGAAATGCAATGTTGGGTGAAACGGTCATGAAACCGTCATCTGGGCAGGGAATAATGACGCTCATGGTTAACGCGCTGGTGACAGACAGATGAAATATTCCACTGAGGAACCCTCGCAGGAATCCGGCATTTGAGATTCCGCTCGATCTTTCTCTCGGACATCCACCTCGGCACGCGCGGCTGCCAGGCGGGCCGGTTGCTCGATTTTCTGCGCGAACACGAAGCCGAGCATCTCTTTCTGGTCGGCGACATCATCGATTTCTGGGCCATGAGTCGCGCCATCCACTGGACGCCGGAGCAGAACACCGTGGTCCAGAAAGTGCTGCGGCGGGCGCGTCACGGCGAACACGTGATGCTGATTCCCGGCAACCACGACGAATCCCTGCGCGAGTATGCCGGCACTTCCTTCGGCGACATCCAGGTCGTCCAGGAGCACGTCCATGTCACCGCCGACGGCAAGCAGTACCTGTTGATCCACGGGGACGAATTCGACCAGGTGATGCGCCATCACCGCTGGGTGGCGGTGCTCGGCGACATCGCCTACAACCTACTGGTGCGCATCAACGCCTGGCTGTCGTGGCTGCGCCGGACGCTGCGCATTCCCGGCTACTGGTCGCTGGCCGGCTACGCCAAGCGCCGAATCAAGCGAGCGGTCAACTTCATCTATGATTTCGAGGACTCGGTGATCCACGCCGTCCGCAGCCGCGGACTCGACGGTGTTATCTGCGGCCACATCCACAGCGCGGCGGTGCGCGAAGTGGACGGCGTGACCTACATCAACTGCGGCGACTGGGTGGATAGTTGCACCGCCATCGTCGAACATCCGGACGGCCGCTTGGAACTCATCGAATGGGGCAGCGCCAGTGCCGTGGTGCCGCTGTTGCAGGCCAAGGCGGCCTGAAGTAATTGGCGTCCGGTGCGTCAGTCCGGCACCACCGCGAGTTCCCGTTGACCGCAGCCGGGCCTCTGGTGCATGCCGACGACGTCGCCGAGCGTTTGTTCGAAACTGTCGTGGATCAGTTCCCAATTCAGGTGGGCGACACTGCGGGCACTCCGGCTGCGCATCTGTTGCAGTTTCATCCGATCGCACGCCAGCGCCATGGCGGCTGAGACGAAGGCCGCTGCATCAGCGGGTGGAACGGTCCGGCCATTGCTGCCATCAATGATCAGGTCGGCGGCGGCGGCGCAGTCATAGGCGAGGACAGCGAGGCCGCTGGCCAGCGCCTCGCTGGTGACATTGCCGAAAGTCTCGGTGAGACTGGCAAACAGGAACAGGTCTGCGGACGCATAGTGGGCGGCGAGGTCGCATCCGGTGCGCATCCCGGCGAACACCGCATCCGGGCAGGAGGCTTGCAGGCTGACGCGCATCGGACCGTCGCCGACGAACAGCAGCTTGGCGTCCGGTCGCGTCACGCGGATCGCGGCAAAGGCGTCCAGCACCACCGGGAGATTCTTCTCCGGTGCCAACCGTCCGACATAGATCACCACCAGGCTGTCCGGCTGGACACCCCAAGAGGAGCGCAGTTCCGCCGAGCGGCGCCGCGGATTGAACAGCTCGACGTCTACCCCTCGCGAGACCACGGCCAGATTCTGATAACCCTCGCCCTCGAGTTCCCGGGCGAGGGTGTGGGTCGGCACCAGGGTGGCATCACTGCGGTTGTGGAGCATACGCAGGTAAGCCGACATCGGCGACTGCAGCCAAGCAAAGCCATAGTGGCGGCAATAGCTGTGGAAGTTGGTGTGGAAGTCTGAGGTCACCGGGAGTTTGAGCTTTCTCGCCGCGGCGATGGCCGACCAGCCGAGTGGGCCCTCGGTGACCACGTGCACCAGGTCAGGCCGCGTTTCCCACCAAAGTTTGACCAAACGCCCCTTGGCGGGCAGCCCGAACTTGAGGCCGGAGTATCCGGGGATCGGCAGACCGCGGACCAGAACTTCATCGCCGCCGCCGCCCGGTCGCAACTCGACGGCGGATTCGTCTGCCGACTGCCGCGGCCGCACCAACTGCAGGCTGTGGCCACGGCGCAACAAACCGTCGACCATGCGGCCCAGGGTCATGGCCACTCCGTTGATTTCCGGCGGGTAGGTCTCGGTGACCAGGGCGATGCGTAGCGGTCTTGTCACAGGCCGGCCGGCGACGTCATGAATTGCTTGCATGGCGTCATCTTGGTGTTACCAGGCTACGCTTTGATGACGCCTTGTTGGCAGATTTGTGAAGCAGGCGCCCGGCTCATCCGAACAGCACCAAAGCCCAAACCGACAACACATTGAACAGCGCGATCATCACCGCGGCGCTGCCGATGTCCTTGGCGCGTTTTGAGAGTCGATGGTCGTCGAGCGAGATTCGGTCGATGGCCGCCTCAATGGCGGAATTCAACAGTTCCACGACGAGGACCAGCAGCACGCTGGCGATCATCAGCGCCTTGCCGAAGCCATTGGCGGGGGAGAGCAGGGCGCCGGGAATCAGTACCGCGGCCAGCCACATCTCCTGGCGGAAGGCGTGCTCGTGTTGGTATGCGGCGCGCAAGCCGGCCAGCGAATAGCTGAAGGCGTTCCAGATTCGCTCCAGGCCGGTCTTGCTCTTGAACGGACTTTCCGCATCGGCGGAGTTCTTGGTCGTCATGCGGTTTCCTTGGAGCGTTGACAAAGGCTGCGATAGAGCGTGGCAAGCTGGCGCGCCCGTTCCGGCGCCGCCCATTCCCCGGCGAAGTGCCGGGCCTCGACGGAGAGTTCGGCGAGACGCGGTTTGTCGGCCAGCAGTTCAGCCATCATAGCGCCAAACTGCGCGGCGCTATCCGGCGCGCAGACGGCACCGCGTCGCGGCATGAGAATCTCGGCGGCGCCCATGGCCGGAATGCCGAATGCCGGGAGCCCCATCGCCATCGCTTCCAGCAACACCAGGCCCTGTGTCTCGGTTTTCGAAGGGAAGACAAACAGGTCGGCGGCGGCATAGCAGTCGGGCAATTCCCGGGTGCGATCGAGGTAGCCGACGAACTTCACCTTGTCCTCGATGCCCAGCGTCGCAGCCTGGCGCTTCAATCCGGCCAACGCCGGCCCGGCGCCGGCGATCACCAGACGAAACCTAGGACCATGCGGCGGACAGAGCGACGACGAATGGCGCAAGGCGGACGCCGTGGCTTCAAGCAGGAAGCCGAGGTTCTTTTCCAGGGCCACGCGGCCGACGTACAGCGCCACCGACTCGTCCTCCGCGATGCCGTGCTGGCGCCGGAAGCCATGGCGGTCGCCGCTGGCAAATTTTTCCATGGGAATGCCCGTCGGCAACACATGCAGCGGGGTTGTCACCCCATAGGCCTGGAGCTTGCTATGCATGGCGTGCGAGGGCACCACGATGGCATCGAGGGCATTGCACTGGGAACGGGCCAGTTGGCGAGTCAGCCAGCGGGCCATGGGGCGCGGCAGGATCGGCAGATAATGATGGAAGTATTCTTCGAAATGGGTGTGGTAGGTCGTCAGGCAGGGGATGCCGCGTTGGCGGGCCAGTTTGAGCCCGGCATAGTGGGCGACGAAAGGTGTCTGCACGTGCACCAGGTCGAAATGCCGATCCTTCAGAATATGCGGCAAGCGCGCCAGATCCCCGCTGCGCATCAAGCGATCTTCGGGGTCGAGGGGAACCCGGCGCGACGGGATCCTGATGACGTCGATCGGTTCTGCCGATTCCGGATATTCGGGCGCCACCAGGGTCAGGTGTATGCCTTCGGCGCCCAGCGTATCGCGATAGGTCTGAATCGAGGTGGAGACGCCGTTGATGCGCGGGAAGTAGACATCCGAAATCATCAGTATCTTCATGCGTCAAGGATGAGCGTTGAATATTGCAGGCATGTGACAGGCGCACGGAGTCCGCAAGAAAATGGACTTGGAACAGCGATGGCTTCCGGGATGTGTTCATAGTTCGGCCTGAAATGATGGTGCAATGATGTGGCGTTAGTATGTGGCCATCGTTCGACGAAACACAGCGATCAGTGTCTTGCGGGTAATGTCCTCGTCCCGTCACGCAAATCCGTGCCTCACAGATCAGGGGGCTAATCATGAAAACACGCATCCATCTTCTGTATCTTCTCCCCGCCCTGTTGCTTGCCGCCGAGTCGCTGAGCACTGTTGCCGCCAGCGAGGGGGAGCCACAGACCCCGCAATCCGTCGCCATGCAAGCGGCCGCGGCCGGCGCAACGGCGTCACCGCAGCCTGATGCGACCGACCTGAGGTTCCACGAATTCTTCAAACTGCCGATCGGCCCGCGCGGGCTCGAGCCAACTGAAAAGTTGAAGTCGCTGGCTGGGAAGCGCATCCGCATGGTCGGCTACATGGCCAGGCAGGACACACCCGCGAGCGGCCATTTCGTACTCTCGCCCTTGCCGGTTTCAATTGGGGACGAGGATGAAAGCCTGGCCGACGACCTTCCCGCAAGCGTTGTCTTCGTCCACGTCTATCCCCCGGCCAAGCAGCCTCTGCCGTTCTATCCTGGTTTGCTCCGAGTCACCGGAACGCTGAGCCTGGGGGCCCATGAAGAGACGGACGGCCATGTTTCCAGCGTCAGGCTGCAACTGGACCCGGAACTTGCGCGGGCCATGGCAGCCGGGCGAACGCACTAGTCACACCACTTCAGTTCACTTCAGCGATCCGGGAGTCACTCCATGAACAATTGCATACCGATACACCCAGTGCGCCACTGCCTGCTTGCCCTGGCCCTGAGTTCGATGGCGCTGGCGAGCGCCGCCGCGCCGGTCATTTCCCGCCTGACGCCGCCGAGCAACCCGCCCAGCGCCGAGGCCGCCACGCTGGCGCGCTTCCTGCCGGGCCAGCGCTTCGATTTGCAGGCCACGGTGTCTCCCGATGCCGGCACCAGCATCGTCAGTTTCAGCTTTGCCGTGGATGGGGTACGTGTGAAACCCGCTGCCAACACCACCAGCATGGTCACCACCGGACTCAACGCCAAGCGTTCCGACGGCAGCGCCACGCCGACGAATGCCGCCGTGGTATCCCTGCGCGGCTACTCGAACGCCATGCCAGGGATGCACCAACTGAGCGTCACGGCGCTCCAGAGCGACGGGCAGACGGTCACGCGCAGCGGCAACTTCGAGGTAGTCGGCATCACCCGGCAGGGCAAGGTCGCCAAGAACATCATCCTGTTGCTTGGCGACGGCATGGGCGCGGCCCATCGCACCGCGGCGCGCATCATGGTCAAGGGCTATGCACAGGGCAAGGCCCAGGGCAGGCTGGCGATGGACACGTTCCCGTATACCGGCATGGTGATGACCGCGTCGCTGAATTCCATCGTCACCGACTCCGCGCCCGGGATGGCCAACTATGTCAACGGCAACAAGGCGAACAACAACGAGGAAGGCGTCTTCCCGGACGACACCAGCGACGCCTTCGACAATCCGCGCATCGAATATCTTGCCGAATATCTGCATCGCCTCAAGGGAAAGAACCTCGGCATCGTCACCACCGCCGATGTCTTCGACGCCACGCCGGCCGCCAATGCCGTGCATACCTCCAACCGCGGCAACGGTACCGGCATCGTCGACCAGTACCTGGATGATCGCGCGCTGACCGGATTGACCGTGCTGATGGGCGGCGGGCGCAAATGGTTTCTGCCGAATACTTCCGACAAGACCAGCCCCCAGGCGATCAACGGTTCGCAGCGCAGAGCCTCCACCGACTATGTCCTGCCCGGCGATATCGTGGCCGGATGGGGTACGGCGCCCGGCGCAAAGGATCCGGGGCGCGATCTGATCGCCGATTTCACCGCGGCGGGCTACGCCTATGTGTCGGACAAGACCAGCATGGACGCCGCCAGCACGCCCGACAAGCTGCTCGGCCTGTTCAGCTATTCCAACATGAACGTGGCCTTTGACAAGATCAACAAGCGGCGCGGCAATTCCACCGTCGTCGACGATTTCGGCTTCCCGGATCAGCCGATGCTGGACGAGATGGCCGACAAGGCGATCAAGGTGCTCTCCAAGAACAACCGCAACGGTTTCTACCTGATGATCGAGGGCGCCTCGATCGACAAGCAGGCGCACCTGATGGATACCGACCGCTGGATCGAGGAGACCATCGAGTTCGACCGCGCCGTCAAGGTGGCGCAGGATTTCGCCGCCACCCATCCGGACACGCTGGTCATCGTCACGGCCGATCACGAGTGTGCCGGCGCCGCGATCATCGGCGCCGCCACCGCGGTAATGCCCCCATCCCCGAGTGCCGCCACCGTCGCGACCTACGAGGGCGCACACTTTCCGAAGTACACCATCGCCGCGGACGGCTACCCGCAGACCACCGATGTTCCTGGCCGGATGCTGATCGGCTACGGGGCCAATGCCGACCGCTATGAAACCTGGCTGTCCGGCGACCAGCCGACCCAGGACTTGCAGCAACCCTTCATCGGCACGGCGCCGCTCAGCCATCATCCGCGCAACCCGACCCTGCGCAACGCCAGCACCGGCTTCCTGATCACCGGTCAGGTTCCCGGCACCAACGCCGTGCACACGGCGACCGATGTGCCGTTATCCGCCTTCGGTCGGGGAGCGTCACTGTTCACTGGCACCTACGACAACACCGAGGTGTTCTTCAAGATCGGCCAAGCGGCGCTCGGCGGAGTCAGGTGAGTTCAATGTCATGGCCCAAGGAGACTCACTATGCAAGCCTGGTGACACCGGGCGGAGGCCACGAGCAGAAAGTCGGGGGCGGGTGGCGCGGTGATCAGTCTGCGCGCAATGGACACGAAGGACAGTCAAATGAAACCTGTATCTTCGCAAATTCGCGCTTCAAGGATTGACAGCTATTCTTGATCTGCACCAGCATGAGCGCGAAATCGACATTCCGATCCGAAGTCAGGTCAGGTAGCCGCCGGGACAGGTAATCCAGTTCTTCCAGCGTGTCGCGGATGGTGGCCGGCAGGGATTCGATGCCGTTCCATCGTCTGCAAGACCGGGTGATGCGGCCCAGTTCTGCGGCATCGATACCTTCATTCAGCATCGTCATGAGGTCCAAGGGTAATCCGGAAACATTACAAACTGATGACAGCTCGATGATATTGCGGCCTTCCTTCCGGAAGCGTGAGCACATTTCGCCTATAATAAATTGCACAATGCGAAGTGCATGCATTTCTGCAATACCCAAATCGATATGGCCGATGAGATCGAACTCAAGCTCGCCTTGCCTAAGACGGCACAAGCGTTGCTGCTGCGCCAATCGGTGCTGAGGAAAGCCGTTTCCAAAGCCACTCACCAACTCG
>Ga0208566_1001135_pt1 | contig 15821 bp, 14 predicted proteins | sample PL_2010_150m_FD_184159 | JGI IMG/M metagenome (GOLD analysis project Ga0208566, IMG submission 184159) | Freshwater microbial communities from Powell Lake, British Columbia, Canada to study Microbial Dark Matter (Phase II) - PL_2010_150m... | ecosystem: Environmental > Aquatic > Freshwater >...
GCCGTGTGGTGACCTGCCTGAGCAATCAGGCTAGCTAGGAGGGTTTTCGTTTTCTATCGGTCTCCAAATTTGCGTGCGTGAACGGATGATGTTGTAAAACCTTGCGTCACCGTGTTCAACTAATCGAAAACTTGCGCCCACAACCATATCTGTTGCTTGTAGACATGGCTCAGTATGTGAACCTAATGCTTTGATTGAGATGGACGTTCCAACTTTACGCAAACTGCGCTTGAGTTCCGGAATGGTAATGGCAGGATTGCCGTATTCGTCGAGAATTAAGTTCACTTCTTCAAGCGTTGGCTTAGCCCAATGGATCAGTTGTGTCCATGCCGCCACATACAGAGCAAAATTTTTCTGCGTTACGGCGCGTTTGTCTATTACTACGATTCGCGCTGACCACTCCACGCTCATCAATCTATTTAACAACTCACTCCGATTAGCGTCTGTTGAGGAATGGAATTTCAATTCTGAATCTTGGCGAAATCCTTTGAACTGTTTAAAGCCTTGAACGATTTTTGCTATTGATTCGCGCTCGGACGTTTCTAATAACGCTACAACAAAGTGCGTCTGTAAAGCATCACCAAGACTTCCCGATTCATCTCCAAAAGCAAATTTATATTTCATAGCACACTCCTTTCAGAATATGAAAGAGTGAGCCAAGAATCTTTGTGATCGAGCAATCTATAGCATTGTCAAAACAAAATTTAAGCATTGCAATTATTTCCCGCGCCGATAGTATTGCTAAATAAAAACCGCCTCTTCTGTTCGAGAAGAGGCGGTTCATTATCACGAGTGTGATCGTCCTCATCTCCCAGAACGTTCTGCCGGAGTTGGCACCTTCCCGATGCTTCGGGGGTTGCCGAGGTTTCGTAGGGCCGGTCCCTCAACCTCTCTGGATGAGCGCGTCCTCAACTTGAGAACGCTTATTTAATTGAAGGCGATGGTATCACAAGAGTTTGAGCAATGTCAAATATAAAACCGTTTGTGTGCACGCAAACCTTGTCAGGTAGCGGAATCCGAAGTCTCCCGACTTCGGGCAAAATCGGGAGATTTTGCGATCCATCGTGACAACCTTTGCGTGCACACAACCGTTTTCAGCAGAATGATGATACGCAATACGCAATACGAAATACGCACTACGCTTATTAATCCGTTCACCTAAATAGTAAGATCGCCTGAAACGCTCTATCAATCAACGGATCGTTCTCTAACGTCACTTGATCCCAATCCACTTTCATTTCAAAATCGGGCTTCACACCACTTTTAGAAAGATCGTCGCCCTTCGTGTTTTTGTAGGACGAGGTGGCAAGGGTCAATCGCGATCCATCGGTGAGCGGTAACGTGGTGAAGCCAAAAACTTTGCCCGTCGTTGGCAAGCCGAGCACAACCGCGCGCTGAGAGGCTTGCAGTGCTGAGGCGAAAACTTCCGGTGTGCCTTCGGTATCGGGTCCCACTAAAAGAATCAAAGGTAATGTTTGCGATCCGCCAACGTCAATTCCTTTAACCGCCACGTCAGTATTTCCGGCGCGTGTGTAGTATTGCCCCAGATTGCCACTGCCAAAAAGAGTCAACATCTCTTCGATGGGCCATCCCGCGCCATGCGCCACGCGCAAATCGAGAACGATCCCTTTGATCTGAACCTTCTTGCTATAGCTCTCTAAATTCTGCGCCATGATTTCAATCATGTTGTCCGGTGTGGCAACCGGCAACAAGAAGTAAACGATACCTGCTCGTTCGATCAACCCGCCGCGTAATGCGTCACCGGCGGTGATCTGATCGCGCGTGATCTTCACCGTGCGTCTTGCCGTGCCTACTGTTTGAACTTCAAGACTCACGGTGCTGCCGGCTTGTCCGCGCACACGTTTGATCACATCCAACCCTTCCTCGGCGGTGACCGGTTTGTCGTCAACAGAATAAATCGAATCGTGCGGAAGCAGCCCCGCCTTCTCGGCAGGCGAGTCTTTGATAACAGAAAGAATCACAACGTGGGGTTGTGGCTCTTTGCGGACGGAGATATATGCGCCGATGCCTGAGTATTTGATCGTGTCCTCGGTCTCGGCTTTCAAACGCTCGGCGCGCGTTTGATAGACCACACTGCCATTCGGCAACTTGCCAGAAAATTCTTGCATCGCTTTTTCAAAGTCGGTGTTGCTCATCCCGCCTCTGATTTTTGTTTCGTAATCTTTTTTGAGATCATCCAACTTCACGCCGCCATAATCGGGCAGGACATATTGATCTTTCACCGCCGAATAAATCTCATCCAAGATTTTGAGTTGACGCTCGGTATTGCTCGGTGTAGGCGGAACGGTGGGCAAGGGTGTGCCAACAATGCTTTGCAGTTGCGGCGGCGCATTTTGTTGCAACTCCGTCACCGAGCTACAAGCTAACAGTGTGATGGCGGTAACGAGTAAGAGAGAGAGAAAGCGATTCATAGTGATCTCCATTTTCTGGTTGAGATGACTCTACACAAGTTCCCACGGCGGCTTGCCGCTAGCGGTGTGTAACGATTTGCGAATTGCATCGCGCGCATCTTGATTCGGAATCGTCTCTGCCATCGCCGCCAGCAAACCAAAACATCCGGCGATCATCATATCGCCAAACGGAACAGCGAAGTAAGGCTGATGTTTGGAATCACGCATCATGGCGCGGCGAGGTCCGGTGACGACCACCGCAGGAGTCATCAGGGGCGTTTCAGAATAAAGCAGCGCGCCGTGTCCCATATCATCAAACACATCAGCATGTTTAAGTGATCCGTCGGCGAGTCGATCAATCAACGAATCAAGTTTTGCCAGATCAATCTCGCCAGTGTGATGTTCAAAGACTCCGCTGATGCGATTGGATTCCATGCGGAAGGCGAGCGTGTGAAAATTGCCGACGTTGCAAAAGATGACGCGGTCATTGCGCGCGGCAACCGGATCGAGCATCGAACCTAATACGGCGGCGGGCGCGGTGTCCATCACCACCAACGGCGCGTCACCCGGATACGAATTTGCCACGGCTTGCAAGCGCGTCATGATTTTTGGAATGTTTGTTGAGGGATAGGCAAACGCCGCAAGATTGTTGTGTTCACGGATTCGCTGATCGAGATAATCGAATCGAAATTGTCTGTCGGAATAATGAGGTGGTGAGTCGCCATGATCAAAGACGGCGACCCCGATGGCATCGGGATTAAGTTGCACATCGAAAGAGGCAAACGCCGCCGCCAGCGCGACCATGTCAAAATCTTTTAATTCAATTCGAGTGATGCCACGTAACGCATCCGCCTCATCCTCGCTGACGATGGTCACGCCCATTTCACGTCGCACATAATCCATGTCATCATTGAATGTGCGCGCCGCGTCCACTGTGGCAAAAAGAATACATTCTGCTTTGAGGTGATCGCGCGCCGCCCACTGGCTGGGTCCGCCGCCCATCATGTAACCCGTGAGCAAAACCGAATCGCCGCGCGCGGTGGCATGGCGGATTTTATTGTGGACGATCATGGTGGGTGACGGCATCACCATTTTGAGTCCGTTCTCAATATCGAGTTCAGGGTTATAGAGAAATATATCCTGCGTCCCAGTGCCGATGTCTACCGTGAGGAGTTGCATAGAAAGATTATAATGAACAATGAATGATGGAACAATGAGAAAATCAATAAAAACGCCGAGTCTCTGACTCGGCGTTTTGTTTTACTATTCACGCATCAACGCGCGAAAACCGGCTTGCTTGAAATGCTGATCAAATGTTAGCGCAAGGCGAATGCCTTTTTGTTTCATTACCACAAATGAAATGCAATCAGTTAATCCCCATTCCTTATCTTGGTATTTTTTGTATAACGTCAGCCCTTCCATAAACAGCGGTTTGGTCATCCACACGACCTCTACGTTTTTGGACGTGAGCAATTCATCAATCACAGCGATGGCTTCACGTTTGTATCGTCGCGCCATGCCATTGCCTACTTCGACTAATACCGCTTCGGTGGTAACAAGAAGGTGGTCATCGTATTGCCCTGCCAGATTTGCGGCTATGGGATGATATTGATCCTCTTCGTTGACCAATGCGGCGATATACACAGTATCAAGAAAAATTTTCTCAAGCACGTTTTTCTCCGCTAGCATACAGATCGAAATTAGCGGCAAAGTCCTTTGGGGCGCGAATCTTGATCTGGCTCAAGCGAGTGAGCGTGCCGGCTTTGCGCTTGCCCGGGCGAACCTTGGCGCGCAGGAAGTCTTTCACGACGCGATATAAATCCTCCACCTCCGCCTCGCTTAACTTGCTGATCTCACGGAAGAGTAATTCTTTGGTAGTCATAATGGTAGATTCCTTTTCTGAATTATAAACTACCTGTCAACAAAAAACGCCGAAGGTCATTAGACCTTCGGCGTTTTGTTTTCATTGTCCTATTTCCCCACTGCCTTCACCATCTCATCAATTTTTGTAAACTTCACTCGCGGCTTGCCCAACTTTTTGCCGTTCTCTATTTCTAGCGTATCCAATTTTTGCCAATCGGAGTATGTGAAGTATTTGGGTTGGCGTGATTTCACTAAGGCTTCGGCGTCAGCCGCTTGTGCTTTCGATGGATTCAATGCCACACCTTTCAGCGCGTCTTCGATCATCATGTTCGCCGTTTCAACTGAATCAGGTTTGTTGGTGCCGATCACGCCGCTCGGTCCGCGCTTGATCCAGCCAGAGGCGTAGAGACCGACAACTTGCTGTTTGTTTGAATCGATCACCCGACCTTTATCGTTGAGGATCGTTCCGCCTTTGTCGTTGAACGGCACATCGGGCAGAGCCACGCCACGATACCCGACTGAACGAAACACCAGACCCACATTTAATTCCTCTGTCTTGTCGGTTGCCTTCGCACTCATGTTGCCTTTGTCGTCGGCGACCAATTTATTTTTAACCAACTTCATCTTTGCCACTTTGCCGTTGGTGTCGCCCACAAGTTCCGTGGGTGAAACCAGAAAGCGCACGAAAAGTTTGCGTGACTTGCCCGGTTGTTTACCGGCGTAACTTTTAATCACTTCAACTTTCTTTTGATTGTCGCGCTCGCTCTTTTCCAACTCGGCTTGGCTCAATTCGTCAATCACCACTTCGTCGGGTAGGGTGATGGCATCGGCGTCTTCCATCTCGCCCACCTCTTTAATTTCGGGGAGAGTGAATGCCGCCTGTACCGGTCCGCGTCGCCCAAGCAAATACACTTCTTTCACGTTACTCTTGCTCAACGCTTCGTATGCATGATCGGCAATATCGGTTTTGGCGAGTTCGGCAGAGGTCAGGCACAGAATCCGGGCGACATCAATTGCCACGTTGCCCACGCCCACGACGGCGACACGCTCGACGGAAAGATCAAAGTTCAAATCGCGGTAATCGGGATGTCCGTTATACCAAGCGACAAATTCTGTGGCAGGATGACTCCCTTTTAAATCTTCACCGGGGATTCCCATGCGGCGATCTGTTTGGGCGCCGGTTGAAAATAAAATTTGATGATAGTGATTCTTGAGATCGTCGAGTTTGAGATGTGATCCATATTCGACGTTGCCATAAAAACGGAATCGCGGTTTCGCCGCCACTTTGTCGTAAGCTTTGGTGACTGATTTGATCTTTTGGTGATCGGGGGCGACGCCGCCGCGCACTAACCCAAACGGCGTGGGCAGACGATCATACATATCTACTTCGATCACCAAATTCGCTTGCGAGATTAAATGATCGGCGGCGTAAAATGCGGCGGGTCCCGAACCGATGATGGCGACGCGCAGCGGGTTGGATTCAGTTCCGAGAGTCATAGAGGCTATTCCTTAAAAAGTTATTGAACTGGACTTACGCACTTTAATCACGAATGTCACGAATAGGCGAATTTAACGAATAGAGCACCCAAAAAACATTCGTGATATTCGCTCATTCGAGTCATTCGTGATGGAATCATCTTGTTTTGCGTTCGTCCAGTTGAGGTGATTATATCGAAAAGGAAAAATGTTTCAGGGTGAGAGACGGCACAAAATTTGTAGGCGGTCTGTCACTCGACCTTCATGCTGTAGAGAAATAATCCCACCAAAATGATCGCCACTCCCATAATCACACCGGTTACCTGCACAGGTCCAAGATAAGGCGTTTCATTGGAAGTGATATTGTGACTGCCGAAACCTAAGATGTCGGCAAGGGCAGAGGCGGCGCAAAAGACATAACCCGTTCCTACCAAACGCAAACCCACGTCGTGTCGCAAACGATGTTCGCGCGCGTGATGAATGGTCGTGTATAAAAATAAATAACTACCCAGCGTCACCAAACCTATTCCAAAAAGAAAAGTAAGAATTTGCAAAATGCCAAACACTTGCGGGTTGGCATTGAGTCTAATGAGATCGGGATAGACGCCGATGAGGAAGATGAAGAATCCAATTACGACAAAGGATATGCTGACGCGGGCGAGGCGGCTTGCTTCTTGTTGCGGAGGGATGTCGTTCACGCCGGCAGACCCTTTCGCAGAATCCTCAACCAATTACCGCTCATGATCTTCTCGGTGTCGCCGTCGTTGTAACCTTTTGCCTTCAACGCCTCTTCAACTTTTTTTAAATCGGCGACCGTGTCCATCTCGGCCGGAATACTTTCCGCGCCGAAGCCGCCATCAAGATCGGAACCAATGCCGACGTGATCGGCGCTGCCGGTGATTTGACAAACGTGATCCATCATCGCCGCGATGTGATTCACACTCAAGGTTTTGCCGTCACTGACCTTCCACGTTGCTTTAAGGAAACGGTTGTAGGGCACGATGCCCATCACGCCATCGCGCTCGGCGAGTTGGCGAATCATGTCATCGCTTAACGCGCGCTCTGGCACATTCACTTCATCGAGCCACAAGGCGCGCGGGTTGGCGTGTGAGGCGATGACTGTGCCTTCAAAACGATCTAGCGATTCAAAAAAAGATTCGTCAGAGGAATGTGAGAGGTCGAGCATCAAGCCGAGGTCGGACATCACGCGCAGTAAACGGCGACCCTCAGGAGTCAGCGGCGCAGGCTCACCGGTGCCACCTGAGTATTTCGTGCCAGTCCATGCTAATCCAACAATGCGGACTCCTCGTTCCATCCACCATTCCGCTTCTTGCGGCTCACGAATACAATCCGCGCCTTCGATTAAACGCACGATGCCGATTTTTCGTTTGTCAATGTCTTCGACGTTGATCGAAGTCGGAGACTTCGATTCCTGCCACGTCGCTAGAACTTTTTCGAGATCGCTTTTGTTATTGATGAGCGCGAACTGCTGATGCTCGTCAACGAGGCGGTTGTAGTAATCGAGTTGTTGCGAATAAAGTTTGTGAGCTTGTTCCGAGTCGGCGTAAGCGATGCCATCCCACTCTCCCATCTTGCGGCGCATGGGTGAGGCGAACAGCGTGCCGAAGACGATGGCGACATCCCCTTGCAAAAGTTCGGGCAAGCCAATGGTGCAGAGTCCGTTTTTGATTGGGGCGTCGGTTCCTTTTTCTGATTCTCGAATTGCCAAAGCCGATTGGGAGTAATCGCGCTTGAAAGTGATGGCGTTCCACGCCAAGTCTTGATGCGCGTCAACAATGAGGGGCATGGCGTGGATAGTAGTATCGGGGAGGGTGATTGTCAAGTTGAGAGCAATGAGCAGTGAGCAGCGAGCAATGAACGGTGACAAAGAATTGGAATTTTGGTTCTTGGGTTTTTTCAATTTATGTTTTATAGTAATGGCATCTTGATAGTCGAAGGAGATCTTCATGGCACTCAACACAGCACCTCTGATTAATGACCGTAAAGAAATTTGGGGTTGGGCAATGTACGATTGGGCTAACTCTGCGTTTAGCACCACAGTTGGCACTGTGTTCTTGGGACCGTTTGTGGCGAGTTTAGCTCGCGCGGCTGCGGCTGGCAATGCCACTGTCTCTTTCTTCGGGATTCCGGTTGCTCCTGATTCGTTTCTGCCTTATTGCATCTCGATCTCGGTGGGATTGCAAGTATTGTTTCTCCCCATCTTAGGCGCCATCGCCGACTATTCGCATTTGCGTAAACGCATGATGCAGCTCTTCGCCACTATTGGCGCAGTGATGACGATGGCGATGTTTTTAGTGACCGGACCTACTTGGTGGTTGGGTGGGGTGTTATTTATACTTGCGAATCTCTCGTTTGGCGCCTCCATTGTTTTTTACAACTCCTATCTGCCAGACATCGCCAGTGAAGATCAACGCGATAGTGTTTCGTCATTTGGTTGGGCGATGGGCTACTTGGGCGGCGGCTTGTTGCTCCTGCTCAACCTAATACTGTATCAATTTCGCAAATCTATTTTTGGCGACGACCCCGGTTCATTGGCGGTGCGTATTAATTTAGCCTCAGCCGGTGTGTGGTGGTTAGGGTGGTCACTGTGGACTTTCGCAACACTTAAACCACGCCATGCCGTCAAAGCTTTGCCAGCGGGTGAAAATTATTTGACGATTGGTTTTAAGCAATTGGCGCAAACATTCGGTGAAGCCAAGCATTACCCACATACGTTGCGTTTCTTGCTAGCCTACTTGCTTTACAACGATGGGATTCAAACAGTGATCGCTGTGACGGCTATCTTTGCGGCAGCACCTTTATTGCAAGGCGGCTTAGAAATTGAGCAAGGCTCACTCATCTTGATCATTTTGATGATTCAGTTTGTGGCTTTTTTTGGTGCGATGGGTTTTGGCTGGTTAGCCGGGCGATTGGGAACTGTGCGCGCCCTCATTGCTAGTTTGATTTTATGGACGGTGGTGGTGATCTACGCCTACTTTGGTTTGCGGGGTGAGACGTTAATATTGGGCTTGCCGCAACGTGTGTTTGAGTTTTGGCTGTTGGGCGCGGCGGTGGCGGTGGTGATGGGCGGCAGTCAAGCCCTCAGCCGTAGCCTCTTCGCCCAAATGATCCCGCCGGGCAAAGAAGCAGAGTTCTTTGCCATCTACGAAGTGAGCGAGCGTGGCACTTCGTGGACGGGGCCACTGGTGTTCGGTTTGGCGAATCAAATCTTTGGAAGTTTGCGTCCAGCCCTCCTCTCGCTGATTATTTATTTTGTGTTTGGGCTGGTGATGCTGTTATTCTTTGTAGATATTCCGCGAGCGATCCGCGAATCGAAAACAGCGCCTACATTGTAGTTTCTAATAAAGCGACTCTCACGCCGCCGTTCTCGGTCTTCAACGTGATGTTGAGATCGAGCGCGGCGGCTTTTATTTTTTGTGGATCATCCGTCAACAGCGCCAGCCGCCAGCCTTTTAATTTCTCCCGCGCCACCTTCTCCAACTGCGCGTACAAATTTCTTAAATCCGAATCTTCACCCACTCGTTTGCCGTAAGGCAAATTACTAATCATTAATCCTTGATCTTTTGGCGGCTCGATAGACGAGAACGCGCACACACGCCATTGAATCATTTCTGCCACTCCCGCCCGTCCGGCGTTGGCGGTTGCCGCCTCTATCGCCCCCGCATCCCGATCCGACGCAAAAATTTGTGGCGCGATCTTCGTGTCCACCTTCTCTCTTGCCTCGCGCAGTAAATCGCCCCAGACCTGCGTCTCAAAATTTTTCCAATGGGTAAAACTAAACTTGCGATTCAACCCCGGCGCAATCTTGCGCGCTATCATCGCCGCTTCAATGGGAAACGTCCCCGATCCGCAAAAAGGATCGATCAACGGTAGCGACGGATCATATTTTTCCTGAAGCAACAACGCGGCGGCGATGTTTTCCCTGAGCGGTGCTTTTGCCGTTTCGAGTCGGTATCCGCGCTGATGCAAATGATCGCCTGATGAGTCGAGACTGATCGTGCAGTGATCGTGATCCAAACGCACAACGACAAGTTGAGATTGGAGAGTAGAGATTGGAGATTGGAGATTGGAATTTTGGGTTTGGGGTTTTGGCTTTTCCCCGACTTGGGATTTTATGGCGTTAGCAATGCGTTCGGCCACTCCATCCGAGTGATACAGTTTGGATTTATGGCAGGTGGCACGAACGTTGACAGTGATACCGCCCTTTAAAAATTTCCCCCACTCAACTTTTTCGGCTTTGCGTTCCAACTCGGCAAATGACTTCGCTTCAAATTCCGCAACGCGAACCAAAACGCGGCTCGCTGTGCGCGACCACAAATTGACTCGATAGAGATGATTTAAGAATCCCTCAAACTCTACGCCGCCGCTCACCGCGCGCGGATGATTGATGCCGAGATTGAATAGCTCGTGTTGAGTAATGGATTCAAGACCGGGAGGGGAGACGGCGAAGAAGGGGAGGCGAGATGTTTTTGTTGACAAGATAGTTGATTCCCTTGTAATGTATTGGCGGAGGCTTTGATAGGAGTAGTTGACCCTGTCTCTGCCTTTTGTTTTTAATCGCGTAGCATGTTTAAATGAATTGGAATCGCGTGCCAGATCACCCTCCCGAAGGTTTTAAAACCTTCGGGAGGGTGGTTGCGTGTTGACTTAAATGAGTTGGAGTCGCGCATGTGATAATGCTCAAAGTTCAGAACCATGCTCCTTGGCGGATTAGAGTGCCGAAACTACACTCTCATACCTCTGCAAAACTTCAAACACTTCCTCTTTACTTCTCGCATTCGCCAACGCATTACGCATCTCGCTCGCGTTGGGGATGGCGTGAATGTATTTGTGCGCGTGGCGGCGGAAAAATTGAAAGCCGATCTCCTCGCCGTAAAATTCTAACGAGCGGGCGAGATGTCTGCGGATCATCTCGGCGCGATCTTCAAACGTCACTTCGCGCGAATCTTTTCGGGCAAATATCCAAGGGTTCCCAATCGCCGCGCGCCCGATCATCACAGCATCAACGTTGGTGTGCGCCTTCATCCGATCAATATCGGCAACGCATTTCACATCACCACTGCCAATCACCGGAATTTTTGCGCGCAACTTCACTTCGCCAATCGCATCCCAATCGGCTTGACCTTTATAGCCTTGCGCTTTGGTGCGCCCATGAACGGCGATAAGCGATGCGCCGCTGTCTTCCAAAATTTTTGCGACTTCGAGATAGTTGCGGGATGAGTCATCCCAACCGAGCCTGATCTTGCCTGTCACGGGGAGGCCGACAGTGCGTGTGAGGCGTTTAAAAATTTCACCGATCTTCTGCGGCGTGCACAACAACCCTGCGCCTGCGCCATGCAGCGCAACCGAGTCTGCCCAACAGCCCATGTTGAGATCAATGATGTCGGGTTTCATCTCTTCGATCCGTTGCGCGGCTTGGGCTAACTCATCGGCGTTTGATCCAAAAATTTGAAACGTGATCGGGCGTTCATCGGGGATGAACATGAGTCGGCGCAACACCGCTTCGGCGCCGATGTTGATTCCGGGCGCGGGAACAAATTCGGTGTAGCTCATTGCTGATCCCAGTTCGCGACAAATAGATCGAAACGGCATATCGGAATAACCCGACATCGGCGCGAGGATGGTATCGCCGTAGATGGGAATGTCGCGGATGAGGAAAGAAGGAAGCATGCAGTGATCAGTAAACAGTGATCAGTGAATCGGTTTCATATTCTTCAATGATCGATTCAAGTTGATCGGGAGTCTCACAGGTCAACATTGCTAAACGGAGATCGCGCTCGGCGTCGGAATCGGAAATGTAGCGGGCGGCGTGTTTGCGGAAGAGGACCACGGCGGCGTCACCGTAGAATCCGATGTTGAGGGCAAGATGACGTTTCATCAGCGTGATCTTTTCGGCGCGAGTCACCTCATCACGATCCTTGCGAGAAAATATCCAAGGGTTGCCAATCGCGCCGCGCCCGATCATCACGCCGTCAACTTTGGTGTGACGTTTTATGCGATCAATATCGTCAACGGTTTTGACATCGCCACTACCCAGCACCGGAATCTTAACAGCCGCTTTCACTTCGGCGATGGCGTCCCAGTCGGCGTTGCCTTTGTAGGCTTGCGCTTTGGTGCGCCCATGCACGGCGATGAGTGACGCGCCGTTGTCTTCGAGCGTCTTGGCAACAGTGAGATAATTGCGCGTGGCGTCGTCCCAACCCAGACGAATTTTTCCGGTGACGGGAATTTTAAGTGTGTGCGTGAGGCGTTGAAAGATGCGGGCAATTTTTTGCGGCTCGCGCAAGAGACCGGCGCCCGCGCCGCGATTGGAAACGCTGTTGACCCAACAACCCATGTTGAGGTCAAGGATGTCGGGTTCAAGCTGCTCAAGGCGCGCGGCGACTTCGACCAAACGATCTTCGTCATGTCCGTAAATCTGAAACGTCATCGGTTTCTCGGACGGATCGAATTTAAGTTTGCGATGAGTCTTTTTAACTTTCCCGACTAGCTCATCCACCGAGACAAACTCGGTGTAGCTCATTGCCGAACCAAGTTCGCGGCAGATGAGGCGAAATGGAAGATCGGAAAAGCCATCCATCGGCGCGAGGATGAGATCGCCGAAGACGGGAATATCGCGGACGGAGAAAGTGATGCGTGAGGCGTGATTCGTGAATTGCATTGAAGTGCATTTTACACTTAGAAGTTAGAAGTTGGAGGTTGGATGTTGGTAATCCGCAATCTACAATCCGCAATCCGAAATCGCGCGTGGCGCTGGGATTGGATCTTGCTTGGCGTTGGGGCGTTGATCTTTTGGGGCGCGACGACGACACCCAGCGCGTATTTTTTGCACTTTGATGCCGGCACGCAAGACGTGATGGCGCTGGCGATGAATCAAGGATGTTGGGAATACGCCACTGAAAAGTATTTTGCGATCTTGTTGTTGGCGGTTGTGTTTAAAGTTTTAGGCGCGTCGGTGTTGTGGGAGACGTTGATCTTGATCGCCGCCTCAGCCGTGACCGTTGTGGGCGTGTATGAATTGACGCGCCTGATGACGGATTCAAAATGGGCGGGCTTGATGAGCGCGTCCTTGTTGATCGCCTTGCCAGCATTTCAATATTTCAGCCGCACGCATTTGGGTTATGTGATGACGTTGTTGGTGTTGGCGTGGTTGGCGGTGTGGCATGAGCGTTGGGGATGGGCGGGGTTGCTGTTCAGTTTTGCTTTCGCGGCGCACTTCAACGCGGCAGTGGCAGTCGGACTCTCATTGGGGATGCTTGCCTTGTTTTATTTGCGCCCAAGCAATTGGAAGAAGTGGACGCACTTGGCGATTGCCATCATCTTCCCGATTGTGTTCATTGACTTTTTGTTTTTCTTGCACACCGGGCAGATGTTTTATTGGAGCTTAGGCACGGTCGGCGTGAGTATGCGCTGGTCGGGTGTGGGGGCGGGTGCGGCGCCGGCGTTGCAACTGCTTAATTTATTTTGGCTTCCGCAAACGGTGGTGGGGTCGAATGGCGTTCTGTTGAGCATACTTCTTGCATTAGGTTTGATCGCGCCGGTATTGCTTTGGAAGAATCACAAAGCGTTTGCGATGATCACCGCGTTTCTGGGAACGGCAATTTTTTATGGGGCGGTTGGGGCAACGCGTGACTCGTTTGTCCCGCGCGCGCTCGCGCCGTCGTATCCGTTTTGGGCAATGGGCGCGGGCGTGGTGTTGAGTTGGCTCATTGAACGTTTGCCTAAATTTAAACAGATCGCCTTGAGCGGAGTCGTGATCGTTTTAATCGTCTCGATCATCTCGACAGGATTTTTTATTCGCGAGTTTACACAAACGCTGCATCCTCAAGTGGAAGCGTGGATTCTCCGGGCGGCGAAGGAAGGACGTCCCATTCGCCACGTCGGCAACCCGTGGTTGGTGTTGTTCTTCGCGCAGGCGAATCAGGTTGAGATCGTGTCAGGCGACAGCATTTGGATCGAAGATAATAAACCGGGTCAAGCGATGTTAATTTTCGAGGGCAGTGCGCCCGTATCACTTAATCGAGAAGGGTATAGAGTTGAAGTGATAGAGATGAATCGAAAAGCGGATGATGCCTACCCGGTGATCACGCGAGAGGCGATGTTGGCAAGCCGCTATGAAGTGTGGATGCCGACTCGATCTTCTGAACCGATCCCATCTATTGATCCGTCTCGCCCGCAAAAATCTTTGACGTATTATTATTCGGCGACGAGGTGTGTGACGCCGCCACCGTTTGGCAACGGCACACTGTATTACTATCAATTAGCATGGAAGCGATTGACGGAACGAATAGGATTTCGATAACATAATTTGATATATGCTGGACTTACGCAAATTTTTTAGCGTCATTGCGAGCGCACTTTGCGAAGCAATCTCGGTCACGCTTATGAGATTGCTTCGTCGCAAAGAACGCTCCTCGCAATGACGCTGAGCAGCCACGTAAATTCTGCGTCAAGAAGAATTGGCACTCGCCTCAGTCACGGTTATACTGTACCGCAATGAGTGACTCCGTAGCGTTTGATAAAGTTTCTTTACTGCGCCTTGCTTTTACAGGTTTGTCGGATGACGAACTGCAAGAGATGGCGACGGTGACTCATCTCAGCGCCTATCCGCCTGACCATGTGTTGTGTCACGAAGGCGCGTACGAAGATCTCTTTTACATCCTAGCCGACGGCAACGCGGTGACGACCAAGCACATCAGCGAGGAAGAGGGGGAGCGTGTTTTGCGTATGGCGGGCAAAGGTGATTTCTTTGGCGAGATGGCGTTGATCCAAAATGCGCCGCGCTCGGCAACCGTGCGGACGACCACCGACTGCACGGTGTTGGAGATGGGCAAAAAAGATTTTGAAACGATGCTCAGCCGCAGCCCACGCATGGCGATCAGCATCATCCGCAGCACGCTCGATCGGATGCGCGCCAATGATCAAATGGCGATTCAAGATCTGCAGCGCACGAACAAAATTTTGCGCCAATTGGATCGCAACAAGTTGGAGTTCATTCAAGTTGCGGCGCACGAACTTCGCACGCCGCTGACCGTCCTCAAAGGTTACGTCACCGTCCTGCGTTCCTTCCCGGAGATCAAAGCAAATACGTCGTTGAATGAAGTGATTGACGGCATCCACAAAGGCGCGGAGCGTATGCACGAAGTAGTGAATATGATGCTCGACGTGACGCGCATTGACAGCGAAACGTTGAGGCTGAGTGTGACGCCCGTGCCGTTGAAGAGCATGGTCAACGACCTTTCGCGCGATTTTGTAAAATCTGCTGCGGAGCGCAATATCGTTCTGAACATTGATCAAGATCCCGAAACGCCCAACATCAACGGCGATCCAACTTTGATTCAGAAAGCCCTTTATCATTTGATTATCAACGCTATTAAATATACGCCGGATGGCGGGCAGGTCACCATCCGCACGCGCCCGATCACAATGGAGAGGAATACAGCGGGAGTTGAGATCAGCGTTAAAGATAGCGGCATCGGTTTAGATGCTGAACATCACGAGTTGGTGTTTGAAAAGTTTTACCAAGTGGGTGATGTCGCCATCCACTCCTCGGGCAAGACAAAGTTTAAAGGCGGGGGACCCGGCTTGGGGTTGGCGATTGTCAAAGGCGTTGCCCGCGCCCACAACGGCAAGGTATGGGTGGAGAGTCTCGGACACGATGAAGTGAATTTCCCCGGCAGCACTTTCTACTTGCACTTACCGATCCATCCTTCTCAACCGCAACCAACGTTATAATAGCGTGCATGAAGCGCGCCTCTCGCTCGGCATCGCAAATTGAACAGGTGTTGTTCTTTCTGCGCTTGATCACGTTGTTGGTGATCGGCGTAGAAATTTTTTTTAATCCCAAATCGAATCTGATCTACGGCGGCGTGGTCTTGGGATTGGCGGCGTTATATAGCTTGGCGATTATCGTGATCACTTTCAGCGGGATGCGGATCACGGTGCTGCCGACTCTGGAACTTGTCGCCGATTCGGTCTTCGCCGTTTTGATCTTCGGCGCATCGGGCGGGTCGCTGACGGCGATGATGTGGGCGATGCTGTTTCCGGTGG
>Ga0208566_1001136_pt1 | contig 15820 bp, 16 predicted proteins | sample PL_2010_150m_FD_184159 | JGI IMG/M metagenome (GOLD analysis project Ga0208566, IMG submission 184159) | Freshwater microbial communities from Powell Lake, British Columbia, Canada to study Microbial Dark Matter (Phase II) - PL_2010_150m... | ecosystem: Environmental > Aquatic > Freshwater >...
GTATTGTATTTCGCCATAACATTTTTATGAAAAACAATCAGAAGGATGGTAAAGGGTATGAAGTTAAGATGGCGCGCACTCTCGGACCGATTTCCATCGTCTTTATCGGCATCGGTTCTCTTATCGGAGGGGGGGTGTTCTCTCTTCTTGGCCCGGCTATCGGTCTTGTCGGCCCGGGACTTTTTTTGGCGATGCTTCTTGGTTCTGCCGTTGCTTTTCTCAACCTTCAAATGTATGTGGCGCTCGGAACAACTTTTCCTGAAGCCGGAGGAGGATATCTTTGGGTGCGAAAAGGTCTTGGTAATTTTCAAGGGTTTCTTGCCGGATGGCTGTCTTGGTTTGCTCATGCGGCGGCCTGCGGAGTATATGCGCTTTCTTTTGGATATTATGCGGCAGAATTGTTAAGGCTTTTTGGAGCTGATGCTTTTGTTGAATCAGGATTCCTTTCCACTGAAAAAGTGGCGGCTTTGTGTATGGTCATTCTCTTTGGGTATATAAATTGGCGGGGCGCGAAAACGACAGGACAGGCAGGAAATTATATTACGGTAGTTTTGCTCGTCATTCTTGCTTTATATATTTATTTCGGGATCAAACAGATGACGGGAATGGCTCTGCCTCTTGCTAATTTCCAACCGTTTTTACCGAAGGGCTGGCTTGGTATTCTTGCGGCAACCAGTTTCTTGTATATTGCCTTTGAAGGCTCGGAGATTCAGGTTCAAGCGGGGGAGGAGACAAAGAACCCTTCTCGCGATATCAAGATCGGATTGTTCACTTCATGGGCGGTCGTTTCTTTTATTTACGCGTTGATCAGTTTTGTGATTATCGGAGCTACCACTTCATCAGGGTCGCCCGTTTGGCAAATGTTAAGTTCCTACAAAGAAGGAGCTATTGTTCATTCCGCCGCCGCCTTCATGCCGTTCGGGATGATCACTCTTTTATTCGGAGGTCTTTTGGCCAATCTTGGCGCTTTGAATACGACTATTTTTTCTTCCAGTCATGTCGCCTTCGCTCTTGCGCGCGATAAAAGCATTTGGTCGCGTTTTGCTCAAATACACGTCAAAAATCTTACCCCTCATTTTGCCGTTATTGTTTCCGTGATCTTGATAAGTTTTATGATCCTTTGTTTGCCGCTCTTTGACGTTGCATCAGCGGCCTCTCTTCTTTTTGTGCTTCTTTTCTTGCAACTGAACATCGCCGGCATTGTTATTCACTTCAAATATCCGCAGACAAAGTGGTATTACAAAGTTCCATTTTTTCCCATCACTCCGATTGTTGCTATTCTGATCTATATCCTTTTGGCATTTACCATGCTTCAAGTTAATGCGGTTTCTTGGATCGTTACCGTTTTTTGGTCTCTTATCGGACTGATAAATTATTTCAGTTATGCGAAAAATCAAAGCAGAGAAAGTTTTGAGAGAGATATCGTCTACGAACAAACCATGCGCGTTGTTCCAAAAACCAATCACCGCATATTGATGCCGATCCCTTCCAAAATGTCTACGGAAGAATTGAGAAATCTGTCCGAGATCGCTTTTGCTCTCGCCAGTAAATATAGCGGTGAGATTTTGGCGGTAAAGGTTCATACCTTCCCGCGCCAGTTGACACTTCTTGATGGCGCGACCATGGTTCATGATCAGCATATTTTTGAAAACTTAAAACAATGGGTGGAAGAGTTCAATCGCAAAAACACCGATGAAAAAGATATCAATCTCCATAGTTTGGCAATGGTGGGACGCGATACGGTAGATTGCCTTCTTGAAGTTATAAAAATGGAAGATTGCGACACTCTTTTGGTGGCGTGGGATGGCTATACTGCCACAAAAGGCGTTGTTTTTGGAGGAAAAATTGATCGAATCCTTCGCGAAACAAAAATAGACCTTCTCTTGGTTAAAAATCCTCAGCCGATACGATCAGTGCTTCTTGCCGAGGAGTTCCAGTGCAATAATCCTTACCTTCCTTTGACGGGGGAAATCCTTTCCGCCATAAAAATGCATTTTCATCCGAGAATGAAACTTATTTCCGTTGTTCCACCCGAACGTCCCGGTTCAAGCGTAAATACGACAAAAAAATTGTTAGCCGCCGTTAATTGCAAAGACACTGATTTTGAAGAGGTGAAAATCGTTCAGGCAAAATCGGTTATTATGGCGATCGTTAAAGAAGCGAATTTCCAAAAAGAAGGAAAATTGGTAATTATTAACGCTTCCTCTCCTCAAATGTTAAACCAGATCCGCATGGGGAAGATTCCGGAACTTTTGGCGAAACACGTGGATGCTTCCGTTATGATCGTTCGCGGACATCAAGGAAGCGTGGAGGTTCTTTTTAACAGAATCATAAAAAGATTTTCTTGAAAAAGAGTAAAAATGTTCAACCGCAAAAAGTTGTCCCAAGGGGCGACTTTTTGGTATAATCACCGATATGGAAACACAAGAAAAAATTAAATTGGGATGGTTTTCGTTCTCTTGCTGTGAAGACAGCACGATCGTAATGACTGAAGTCATGAACGAACATTGGCAGGATTGGAAAAAACTTTTTGATTTTCGTCACGCAAGAGTTTTGAAATCCAATAATATCATGGATGAATTTGATATCGCCTTCGTGGAAGGGGCGATCGCAGGGCCGGATCAGGAAGAAAAAGTGAAAGAGATCAGAAGTAAAGCGAAAAAACTGGTAGCGGTGGGGGCATGTGCCGTAGTTGGACTTCCCGCAGGACAGAGAAATAGTTTTACCGAAGCGCAAAAAGAATCCATAGATTTTCTCATTACCCGATTCGGCGCACTTCCGAAAGTGCTTAAAGTTTCCGATGTCGTGAAAGTGGACGTGGAGATCCCCGGCTGTCCGATGAGTCCGGAAATATTTTTGAAAGCTGTAGATGCGTTGGTGAAAGAATTAAGACCTAATCAATAAACAATATGCATAAAATAGACCTCTCAATGGAACATCTTACGAAGATAGAAGGCGATGCTTCCGTTTCCATTCATGCTGAAGACGGAAAAGTAACCGAAGTGAAATTCGGGATCACGGACTACAAACGCTTCTTCACCGAAGCGATGAAAGGAAAGCCGATAGCGGCGATACCTTCGCATCTTGCGCGTATCTGCGGGACTTGTTCCAATGCTCATATCATGGCGGCGATAGAAGCGTGCGAAAACGCTTTGGATATTCAGCCGACAAAACAAACTGAGATCTTGCGCTCGCTCACTATGCACGGGCTTATCATTCGCGATCATGCTTTGCACTTATATCTCTTTTCCATGCCCGATCTTTTCGGTAAAGACGCTTTTCTTGATTTTGATGAGAGCGACGAAACTCAGCATCAAATGCTTCATGACGGATTTGATATAAAAGCGGCGGGGAATTATTTGGCGACCCTTATTGCCGGCCGTTCTGTTCATGCGATGTATCCGGTTATCGGCGGTTTTCTTCATTTTCCTTCCAAAGAGGGAATTGATGAAGCAGTGCAAAAATTAGAGTCTGTCCGAGAAGCGGTGCTTCGTTTGATAAAAGTTTTCCAAGACGCACCGAATCACTTTGACCGAAAAACGCATTATATGGCACTCATTGCTGACGAGGGCTTCGGCTATATCAACGGAAAAATAAAAACGAGTCGCGGAGAAACGTTTACCGAAGGAGAATATCGCGGGCTTTTAGAACATACCGTTATGCTCCAATCGCAAGCTAGCGCTTACAAATATAAAGGAGAAAGTTATTTGGTAGGAGCGCTTGCCCGCATCAATATCGCAAAAGATAATCTTCATCCAAAAACAAAAGAATCCGCGAAGGAAGCGCTCGCACTTTTTCCTTCCACTGATATTTTTCACAATAACCTTGCGCAAGCGATAGAGATCCTGCACTCGGTGGACGAATCGCTTGATCTGCTCAAAAACAACACCTTTGTTCCCGAACCGATCATTAAAAAACCATCACGCGAAGCGATCGGTATCGGTGTGGTGGAAGCGCCCCGAGGAACTCTGTATCATAAAGTGGTTCTCGGTGCGGACGGCATCATCAAAGAAGGGGAAGTGATTGTCCCGACCGGACAAAATCAGATCAACATAGAAGAAGACATCGGACGATTGGTAGAAAAACTTTTAGCGGAAGGACTGGCGGAAGATAAGATCCCGATGGAAATTGAAAAATTGATCCGAGCCTATGATCCCTGTATGTCTTGCGGTGCGCATTTTCTTAAAGTGAATTGGATTTAGGCGAGCCGTCTCATCCAAAAATCCCGGCTTGCGAATGTGACAGAGTTTGTTTTTTGTAAAACATCCCGCATGGATGAACCATACGGGATGTTTGTTTATGCTTTCGCGAATTGTTCAAACGGAATAACCGGTCTTACTAAAGATTCCAGCGACATGCCGGTGTCTTCCGCGATTTCGTATCCTTCGGAAAGGAGTTTCGCACTTTCTTTTTCTGAAAGACGATAGGTTCCGCCGTTTACAATGCGTTTAACGAGAGCCGCCGCTTCAAGGTAATTTTCCACCTCAATAACAGAATCTCCAAAACCGAGCGTTTCTTTTGAAACATTCAAGAGAGTATCATTGTTTTTTACCGCAATGACAGGAATCCCGTGTTCAACCGCCGTAAGCATCGGCAATCCGCCAAGCGAGTTCCATGGGGCAACCACCGCGGCGATATCTGCCAGTCCTATCCAATCGGGAGAAAGGCTTTCTCTCGCATTAACATTGAGAAAATGTATCCTCGGAGAACGGGACAATCCCTGCATAACGCATCCGAGATATCCGATACTGCCGATAACTTCGCCGGTGGCGCGAGCGTCTATGAGTTTACGGTCAAGAAGATCCGCGATCTCTTCTTCGTAAAGCAATGGACCATGCGCGACCATTTTTCCTGAGCGCCATGAGAGTAAGTGAGAGATAACCGCTTCAAGTCCGCCGTGAGGATCCGGGGTTTTGCCTTCGTGATAAAGATCAAGCGCGCCTTGGGGGATCGCTATTTGCGTTCCGACCACGAATGCGTCAATCTCATGCGAGCAATTCTTAAGCAATTTTTCCATTGCTTTAATGAGTGTGAGAGGTTGGCCGATCTCGCCCGTTATTGCGCCGGATTCGTTTTGAAACGAGCGGCTTTTTACATGCTCTTCCGTGATCACGTAATCTGAGATATTGATTCCGCCCGCCAAACGGCACATTTCTGCTGTTTGAAAACAAAAGCGATGGATCTTTTCGCAATTTTCTCCGTGATCAAGGATAAGCCCGATCCGATTCAGTTTTTTTGCGGGGCGCAACACTACTCGTCCTTGAAAAAGATTATCCAGAGTATGACCTTCCGTATAAATGACATTCGGCGACATATAGGTGGTAACCGCAGCGTTTACGGCATTCGGATTGGTAATGCAATAGTCTGTTACTGAAGCAAGCAGATTGGTTACCGGTGAAGCATCAGCTATATATCCTCCGATTGAAGCGCGAACGCCGGTCGGAACGATATGTACGACCACTTTTTTGTTTCCTTTCGGATGCTCGTAAGACGGATATATCTCTTTTGAAAGAGGACGATTTGCTTCCGCTATCGCCATTTCAACCGTAGCCACCCCATCTTTCACGTAATTAATAGAGTGGCGAAGGATATGTTCATTTGGTTGTAAAATATCAGCAAGATGTTTTGCTACATATTTCCCCAATGCTTTTATCGGAATGCCGGCAATGGAAATAAGGACTTGTTTATTATAGACTCGTGTGATCATTTTGTTCTCCTTCTTGTATTGTAAAATAACCCAAAAATCTATTCTGACAATAGCTAAGTTTCCCGCTTTAGTCAACTTTATTGATACGAAAGACATCTGTCAAACTTTGCATATGCAAAGTTTGACAGATGTCTTTGAGAGAAAAAAAGCCCACCCTTTGTTGGGGGTGGGCTTGCTTACTACGCTCTTGAAAGAGGGTTGCACCATTTGGGGCAGAGAAAGGATTCAAAATTTGTTTCGTATTCGTCCCACGCGGCGGCTTGCGCGGCGTATTCCATTTTTTTCCAAATAGGGGCTTTGCAAAAAGCAAACAGCCATTTTTCGCTTTGGGGGATTTTTTTCGGCAATTCAAGGATTTTTGGTTTTGGAAGATGCATCCACGTTACTTTTTCGTCTTTCATTATTCCTCTCCTTGTGAGTAAGGTCTGTTTTCAGTATGCCACTCTTCAAGCTCTTTTGTCAAGCAATCCAGCGCGTCAGTTTCTTTTGATTCGGGAGGAAGTCCGAATATCTTTATTTTTTTAAGCTTACCGAGTTTTTGCAGATAGATGAGATTAAAAAAAGCATCAAAGTCATGTACTGATATGCGCGGGGCCTCTATGAAATGTTTCAGGTCATTAAAAACGGTCAGTTCTTTGATCCCGACAACGGTATCTATCATTACCATTTCTTCGGGGATCAGCCATTCTTCATTCGGGTCAAGAACAACAAAAGCTATTTCGGGAAATCTTGTTTCAAGCTCAGGTAAAAGGCGAATGGGCAGGGAGTCCATTTCAAGATCAGGGTTTCCAAAAATGTAAATTGTATTTTTCATAGTGTTTCGTTCGCGAGCTTCATATGCCAATTCGTATATTTCCTTAAACTTTCCGCTTGTCGTTTCGTTATCTTTTCGCAGATGACGCTCCAGTGGATCGTTACCAAGTCGCCCGGTTTTAATTGCTCAATATCATAATCGGATTCAAGTTGGCGCAAGATATTTTTTTGTACGGGAGTGCCTATGATCAGTTTTCCGTTTTGATACAAAATAGGTTCAATGGAAACCGTAATGAACGGGCCGGAAACGGAAATGACCGTTCCGATACGGACAAGGCACTCGCTGATATTTTCCAAAGAGTGTTCTCGCTCGGTTACTCCCGTTCTTTTCCAAATATCCAAAACATGAAAAGAGTGATGGGGAAGCGCGCCTTGTCCTATTTTCTCGGCGACCATTTCAAAAGATCTTTCACCGAGTTTCTTTTTTAATTGAAGTCCTTCACGAAGATGCTCGTATAATTTCTGTTTCGGAATGAGATCAAGCAAAGAATTGCCTATCCAATAAGCTTCCACCACTTTATCGTTCAACGGATCTTTTATATGATTTGCCTCGGCAATATGGCGGAGGTACGGATACATGGTTTCAAATTGCGTGAGCAGTTCGGTCAGGCCTTCATCTTCCTTCCGTTCACTGATATGCGAAAAAATCTCGCGGTTTTTGTCAGGCCCGCAATAGTGCAAACGATTTGGTCCGAAGGCGTATCGGGAACAACGCAAAAGTCCATTCATATCAATAAAACAATTCCGAAGACGGCGAGCATGATCAGTACAATCGTTCCTCCGGTAGCAAGATTAAAGTAAAAGGAAAAAATAATACCGAAGATGACAGAAAGAATAGAAATGATCTCCGCAAAGAGAATCGTTTGAGCAAAACCTTTTTTGAATTGAAGGGCGGTAATAACGGGAATGACCATAAGTGCGGAAATGAGCAATATCCCGACGATCGGAATGGAAATGGATACGACGAGCGCGGCAAGAACAATGAGAAGAAAATTAATGAATCGCGTCGGTATACCGCTTGCTTTTGCGGACTCTTCGTCAAAAGAAATGTAGACAAGTTCTTTATAAAAAAGAAACAAGGCGAAAGAAACGGCTGCGGCGAGAATCGCAATAATAAGGACATCGTCCGTTGTTACGGTTACGATGCTCCCAAAAAGATAATTGAGGAGGTTTGTGTTGAATCCTTTCGCGAGTCCCAAAAGAACGACCGCGAGTGCCAAGCTTCCCGAAAGGAAAAGCGCCAACGCTGATTCACCATATATTTTTTTTGAAGTGCGGAGACGTTCTATTCCGATAGAAGAAATGGCGGTTACTCCGATAGCGGTGTAAACAGGATTTAACCCGAGAATAAGTCCGAGCGCAATACCGGCGAGGGAAACATGAGCAAGAGTGTCAGCGATAAGAGAATACCTCCGGAGAACCAGAAATATGCCGATGAGCGGAGCGATCAATGCGACGATTATTCCCGCCTCCAGTCCCCGTATCATAAAACCGTATTGAAAAATGTTTGCATCCATATTTTTTAGGAATGATGATGAGTGGTAAACTTGGCGTTTTCCCCGACAAACTCTGAAGAGTGAACGCTTTCAAGAAATCTTTCGGGTGTTTCGTGATACACGAGCGTGCGGTCAACGCAGGCGACGTGCATCACTTCTTTCGTTATTTTTTCAATATCATGGGAGACCAAAACAATGGTCAGATCAAGTTCCTGATTCAATTTTTTGATAATGGAATAAAATTCGTCTTGGGTCTTTTCATCAATTCCGGAGGTCGGCTCATCAAGAAAAACGATCTTCGGTTCTCCCGCGAGCGCTCTTGCGATAAAGATCCTTTGCTGTTGTCCGCCGGAAAGATCTCCTATAAGGCGATTTTCATATTCTTGCATTCCCACTTCACGGAGAGCTTTTTTTGCTATATTCCGATCTATTTTTGTCGCTCGAGAAAAAAGTCCCTTTTTTCCGTATCTCCCCATAAGAACGACTTCACCCGCAGTAACGGGGAAGTTGATATCAAAATTGGTCGCTTTTTGCGGGACGTAACCGATGTCGGACCATTTTTTGAATTTTTTCAGTTCCGTACCGAAGAGTTTCACTTGTCCTTTTGTCGCCGGAAGAAGGCCAAGCATTATTTTGAGAAGCGTAGTTTTACCAGCTCCGTTCGGTCCAACGAGTCCGAGATAATCGCCTTGGTGAATATCAAGAGTGATATTACTCAAAACATCTTCATTGTTCCCGTATGAAAATGAGACACCGCTTATTTCCACGAGTTTTTTTGTGTGGTCTACTTTTTGCATGATAGTGCTATTTGTAAGTTCGCGAGATTTTCTCGCATGACGGATAGATAATTTTTTCCTTGGGCCGTTTCTTCTTTGGTAAGTCCTTCTATCGGATTCAACACCAGTGTTTTTGCTTTGATCTCCGTCGCTATCGTTTCAGACAGTTTCGGACTCGCCAGACTTTCAAAAAAGATGTAACCGATATTGTTGGCTTTTGCGAAGGTGGCGATATCGGCCAATTGTTTTGATGAAGGCTCGGCGTCCGGGGAAAGACCGGCGATAGGAATCTGAATAAGGTGGTAGTCGGAGGCGAGGTATCCGAAAGCTTTGTGCGAAGTAACGATACTTTTTTGCTCGCAGTTTATCAGTCCCTGCGCATATTCCATATTCAGGATATCTAATTTTGCTTGAACGGCTTGAAGGTTTTCAGCATAGTACTTTTCATTTTTCGGGTCTGCTTTCGTAAAAGCTCTTTCAATTTTTTCTCCCATTATTTTCATGAAAACGAGGGAGAGCCACACGTGCGGATCTTTTGTATTTCCCAGTCCATCTCCCACAGCGAGAATATCCGTCTTTTTCGGATCTATATTTTTCTTGGCGTTTTCATACCACGGCTCAAGACCGAGTCCGTTTACGATAAGCACTCGGCTCTGCTCCATCTCGGCAAGATCTCGCGGGGACGGTTCATAGTCATGCGGCTCAGCTCCTGTCGGGGTGATGTTCCGAACAACAACCTTGTTGCCCCCGATCTCTTCCGCCAAAAAAGCAAGAGGGTAGAAACTTGCGGTAACTTTTAATTTTCCCGTTTGCTCGCGTTTTTCAAAGGGCTTCTCCTTCATTGCGAACATAAAAAGAAAAACAGCCGACAATCCGAGAAAAACAACAACAATCCTTTTTAATTTCATATATTTTATATTTTAACCTTTTATACATTTATTGCATACCCCGAAAAATTCAAGGGCATGGTTTTTTATAACGCTGAATGATTTTGATTTCTTTAACACGGAATACTCTAATTCTTTCGGCTCACATTCATGAACATCTTCTATTTTTCCGCACGATCGGCATATGATGTGGTGATGATGAGCATCTTCTTCTGTGATTTCATAATGGGTATGAGCATGCCCCAGTTCTATTCGTTGTATCATTCCGGAATCAGCTAATGCCTCAAGCGCCCGATAAATGGTTGTTTGGTTGAGTTTTGCAGGCAGAGAAGCGGAAATTTCGGCAACACTCACGGGAACACATTTTTTCTGAAGGACTGAAAGTATCGCCATACGCCCGGGCGTGGCTTTTGAACCGTTTTTTTGAAGTAGCTCCCGAGCGTTTTTCATATATTGAAGATATCATAAACGCAAAAGATTTGCAATTGAACAAAACGGCAAACCTTTACTTTGTTTCACATAAAGAAATGCACTTTAGCTGATATTTTATTTTACTATTTTGTACTATAATAAAAACAAATATCCTCTCATTTGAAACTATGGAAAAAAAAATACCGATAGTTCAAACCGGTTCCGGTCATACAAGGAAGAGACTGGGAGATAAAAAATTCCATTCGCTGTGGTTTTTTCCGGTCATTTTAGTCGGCGTATTCCTCGCGGTTTCTTTTGCCATTCTTGGGTTCATTTATTCAAATATCAATACCTCCAAAGAAAAACAACTGATCCGAAATACGGAAACCTTGGCGGAGAATATGCGCCTTCGTTTTAAAGGCAATCAGGACTACCTTATCTTACTGGCAAAAGAACGAGCAGAAGGAGCTCTTTCCGCCTCATCTTTTCAAGAGAAAGCTTCTCAGTACGTATCGGCTCATCCTGAGATGATCAACATCGCGTGGGTGGATTCCGATTCTGTTATCCGCGATACAGCCCCGTTTGAAGCAAACAAACAGATCGTCGGATTGATTGTCGGCCTCCCCGAACCGAAACGAGCTTCCCTGTTAGCGATGAAAACGCATCAACCGGAATATACGCATCCCCTTGAAATCATTCAAGGAGGAACTTCTTTTGAACTGTGGGTGCCGGTTTATCGCAATAATGATTTTCTTGGTTTTTTTTCAGGCGTGTATTCGTGCGAAAAAATTCTGAAAGAATTGATCCCGCCGTATTATCTTGAAACGAATGAGGTCAGTTTAACGGATGCTTCGGGAAATATATTTGCAACATTGGAGGCGAAAGCCTTGGCTAACGAAAATTTATCTCATCGTGTCTATTTAACGGACCCGAAAGACGGAGTTTTTTTGCAATTTAATGGATTCGGATCGGACGTTTTTGAGAAGAGCCTTTTATGGCTCGGGCTTCTTTGCATCGCGTTTATTATAGGCATTGTTTATTCTGTTATTCGGTTAAAGCAGGAGACGGAAGAAAATAGAGAGGCGCGCAGATATTCCGAAAAACTTATCGGTTCCGCAAATGCGATGATTATTTGCCTTGATACGGAAGGAAGAGTTACTGATTTCAACGAAGCGGCGGAAAATATAACCGGCTATTCCAAAGATGAAGTGCTTGGCGTTGATTGGTTCAAGCTTGCCATTCCTCGCGATCGTTATCCTGACGCATGGAAGATTTTTGAAACATTCAAGGAAAAAGGAACGCGTCTTATCGGAAATTTTGAAAATCCGATCCTTACCAAAAAAGGAGAGGAGCGAATAATAGAATGGCGCAATTCCGAATTGTTTGAAGGCGAACATCTTACGGGGACTCTTTCCTATGGTATAGATGTTACCGAACGAAATCGTGCAGAAGAAAGACTTCGTGTTCAGTTGCTATCTTCAGAAAGTTTAGGTCTTGTTAATCGAGCGATACAAGGGACGAATGATCTTGATAAAATGATGAGAGATGTGCTTGATGCGGTTCTTTCCATTTTTGATTGTGATCGCGCATGGCTTTTGTATCCATGCGATCCGGAAACGCTCACTTTTCGGATCCCCATGGAGCGCACGAAACCGGAATATCCCGGCGCTCTCGCAAAAGATATGAAAGTGAAAAACGACCGTTTCAATATTGAAATACTTAAAACCGCGCTTGCGACCGATGGACCTTTTGTTACTGATCTTACAACGATTCCGCCTCTTTCTCCCGATGCGGTAAAATTTTTTCAGGAAAAGACCCAAATTTCTATGGCCTTGTATCCAAAAACCGGAAAACCGTATTTGTTCGGCATCCATCAATGTTCGCATATGCGTGTGTGGACAAACGACGAAAAGAAACTTTTCAGGGAGATAGGATTGCGCCTCTCCGACAGTTTGACCAGTACTCTCATGTATGTGCAACTGAAAGAGAATGAGCAAAGATTAAAAGAATTGGATAATCTCAAAGATGATTTTTTGTCTGTTACCACTCATGAACTGAAATCGCCCTTGCTTCCGATCAAATCACAATCTCAACTTCTTCTTGACGGCGATTATGGAGAGCTTAACGAAAAGCAAAGAACAGCGGTAAAAATGATATGGAGAAATGAAGAAGTGCTTAACATTTTGGCAAGCGAGATATTTGATATTGCTAAAATGAAATCAAATAAATTAAAACTTGTTTTGGAAGATATCAGCGTCGGCGAAGTGGTTACTGATGCGGTGTATGATCGGAAAAGTCAGGCCGATAAAAAACATCTTTCTTTTTCTCTTTTACTCCGTTCTGAAATTCCAAAAATTCGTGCGGACGAAATAAGGATACGGCAGGTTGTTTCGAATCTGCTTGATAATGCCATTAAATTCACTCCGGAAAATGGGACGATAAGCGTGGAAATAAAAAAAGAGGAAGGGAATATCATGGTGTCGGTAAAAGACTCCGGTATTGGATTGAGCAAAGATAACAAGGAGAAGATATTCACTCCGTTCTTTCAGGTGGAAAGCGATATTACTAAAAAACAGCAAGGGGCGGGATTGGGTTTGGCAATCGTCAAAGGTATCGTTGAGGCTCATAGAGGAAAGGTTACTGTGGAAAGTGAAGGCGAAGACAGGGGAAGCACTTTTACTTTCAGTCTCCCCATTTCTTAACGGATATTTAATTATTAATTAAACATGTTATTTATGGCAAACGAATCGGCAAAAATTAGGATCCTTCATGTTGACGACGAACCGGATACGTTACTTGTTATTAAAACTATTTTGGAAAAAGAAGGCTATGACGTAACGAGCGCCCTTTCCGGTTCGGAGGCACTCAAACAAGTTGATATGGACGGTTTTTCATTGATCATTCTTGATATTATGATGCCGGATATGTCCGGATGGGATCTTTTTACCCGTATTGCCAAAATAAAACCGGACTATCGTGTTATTTTCCTTTCCGTTATAGACGTACCGGAAGAAAAACTGAAAGAGATCAGAAGCGCAGGCATCAGAGATTATATTAAAAAACCATTTGACCGCGATGATTTCGTCTCGCGGGTGAAAAAGATATTAGCTGAATAAAAACTATGAGTACAGACACTAAACAAGATAAAGAAATAAATCCGGAAGTTGATTCGTTGAAGATAGAAAGAAACCTTCTTTCGCAGGCTTACTTTCAATTGAAAGAAACCACTAAAAAATTGGAAGAAAGCGAAAGGGGTTTGAAAGAAGCGGAACGCATCGGACAGATTGGTAATTGGTCGTGGAATGCGGAAACTGACACCATCACGTGGTCTCCGGAATATTATCGTATCTCCGGTTTTGATCCGAAAGAAAAACCGCCAGCGTACGAGGAACATTTGAAAATGTATGTGCCGACAGATGCGGTGCGATTAGATGCGGCGGTGAAAAAGAGTATGCAGACCGGTGAACCGTATGAATTGGATTTGGAACAAATTTTGCCGGTCGGCACCCGAAAGTGGATCACGGCCCGTGGCGAAGTGGTACGAGACAAGGATGGAAAGATCATCGGTCTGCGTGGAACCGCACAGAATATCACCGGGCGCAAGGAGGCGGAAATAGAGCTGGTAAAAGTGAATCGTTCTCTTCGCGTGTTGAGTAATACGAATCAAGCCCTGATCCATATCAACAATAATGAAAAAGCGTTGCTGGATAAAATTTCTCAGATCGTTATTGAAACGGGCGGATATCATCTTATGTGGATCGGATTTGCAGAACAAGATGAAGCAAAAACAGTGCGACCTGTGGCGGAAAAAGGGTTTGGGTCCGAATATCTCAAAATCACCAATATTTCATGGGCTGATGGCGAGCATGGGCGCGGTCCGACCAGTCTTGCTATTCGTACGGGAAAGACGCAGTTGGCGCGAGATATTCTCGCCGACCCGAAAATAAGTCCGTGGAGGGAGGCAGCAGCGGAGCGCGGATATAAATCTTCCATTTCTTTGCCGCTTAAAAGCGAAAGCCAAATGATCGGTGCACTGAATATCTATTCTGATGAAACGGATGCTTTTTGCGATAAAGAAATTGAAATTTTGGAAGAGCTTTCCGATGATCTTGCCTTTGGTCTCGCCACTTTGCGTTTACGCAAAAAAGTAGAGAATCGGATGAAGGAAGTTGATCAGTTGAAAAACAAATTCATTCAGATCGTTTCTCATCAATTACGAACACCGCTCGGCGTTATCCGATGGAATCTGGAAGCTCTTCTGGGTAGAGAACGAGGAGAGGTTTCTCAGGAACAGATGGAAACTTTGCGCGGTGCTTATGCGGCGGATATAGAAGTTATTTCAAGAATCAATGACCTTCTGACAGCGATGGATATTGAAGAAGGCCGTATCGTGTTAAGTCCGGATTCCGTAAATATGTCAGAATTATTCCAGTCCGTATGCGAAGAAGCTTTGCAGCCGTGTATCCTTAAAAACATTACCTACGAAATCGTTGCCTCTCCTGCCCCGATTCCTGTCATTCAAGCTGATGGGGAAAAGATCAGAGAGGTGGTTTCGAGGCTCATAGATAATGCCATCACCTATACTCACGACAACGGACACATAACGGTAAAGTTTTTTTCGGAGAACAATCAGATCTGGTTTGAAGTATCCGATACCGGAATGGGTATTCCCGTATCGGAACGGCCTCATATTTTTGAACGCTTTCATCGCGGTTGGAATGCCACGCAAATGAAACCCGATGCTTCCGGATTGAGTCTTTTTATCGCTAAACATTATATTGAAGAACATCGCGGAACAATGGGATTTACTTCGGAAGAAAAAAAGGGGAGTACTTTCTGGTTTGAACTTCCTCTTTCTTAGAAACAAAATAAAAACACCGCCGGTAAGGGCGGTGTTTGTTTGAAGCGATTATTGTCTTTGTTTGCTTTTTTTCATAAGTTCCGGAACGGAAGAAACAAACTTTCTTTCTTTCGCTCTTCTTATCTCTTCTTCTTTTTTTATTTCTTCATTCGCATCAAGCATCTTGAGAAATTGTTTTCTGCCTGAACGTAAAAGTGTTTCTTTCTCAATCGCTTTATTGCGGCTCTGTTGAGACGACATGCGCTTCTCCTCTGTTGTGGGAACAAACAACACCCAAAAAAGAATGTAGCACTTTAAAGTACTTCTTGTCAAGAACACTGGTTTTTTCAGAAAAAATAAGTATAATGGAGGGACGCTTGAATGATACGGAGGAGTGGCTGAGTGGTCGAAGGCACCAGTCTTGAAAACTGGAGATCGGGAAACCGGTCCGTGGGTTCGAACCCCACCTCCTCCGCAGTGAAAATACTTGGTATAGATTATGGTACGAAAAAGGTTGGCATGGCTCTCTCCGATGGTGGGGGAACGGTGGCTTTTCCTTTTGGGGTTTTTCCAAATGATAATCACGTAACGGCGGTCATTTCAGATCTCTGCGCGAAAGAAAATATACAAACCGTTGTTCTTGGTGAGTCGCTGGACTTTAGCGGACAACCGAATCCTGTCATGAAAAAAATTCTTGCATTCAAAAAAACATTGGAAGAAAAATTATCGTTGACGGTTTTTTTTGAAAAAGAGTTTCTCACTTCAAAACAAGCCAGAAATATCCAAGAAGATAGCGCCCTGACGGATGCTTCCGCAGCAGCAATCATTCTCCAAAGTTGGCTGGACAAACAGAAAAAAGTATGATATAGAAAAGTCAGATATCCGTAATT
>Ga0208566_1001137_pt1 | contig 15818 bp, 15 predicted proteins | sample PL_2010_150m_FD_184159 | JGI IMG/M metagenome (GOLD analysis project Ga0208566, IMG submission 184159) | Freshwater microbial communities from Powell Lake, British Columbia, Canada to study Microbial Dark Matter (Phase II) - PL_2010_150m... | ecosystem: Environmental > Aquatic > Freshwater >...
ACTGATAACCAATCACAAACAACTAATCACCGATCACGATATACTTTTCATTTCTGGCATTGGCTCGTTTATATTTTAATAAGAATTGCGGGCCCGCTCTATAACCGCGCTGTTTATTCAAAGCTGTGGAAATTCAAAAAGCATCTCTGGGTTTTTGAAAATTATAAGATGGAAAAACTTCATAAGCTTTATGAAAGATATGTTCCGTTTTTTGAAAAGTTTTATCATGATAAACAAATCGAAAAATATTTTTTGAATAAAGAACTCTTTGACAAAACAATTAGATAGTTGAAACGTATATCCAAAGATTGTAATTCTGAAGGATCAACCAACGTGAACGTAAACGAAAAAAAATTTGAAATGGTATGTAAAGAAATTAATCTCAATAAGAAGATCAATATTGTTGACCGCCGACAGAGTAATCACCCGGAATATAATGACTGGAACAATTTTCAAAAAAGTTTGGATAAAGCAGCAAGCGTACTGGGATATTGTTATTATCCGAAATCTTTTGTCGAATATTTGACCGTACTGCCGGAAAAGTTTTCCTACATAAACAGCCTTGAAAAGACATTTAAGATTCTTGGTGATTGTAAAGGCATAATAAAATTTACGCAACGTCACGGCAAGTCAACTTTTTCCCGCTATAGCGACGACTATGAAAGTTTGAGAATCCTTTCTGCAACTCAACCGTTAAAACATAACGGAAAAATTATGATGGGGAAAAACTCGTGGCCGAGAATTGAATTGATTGAACATATTTCGTCCCTGTGCAGCGGAATACAAAACCCAATTGTGCTCGACGCAGGCTGCGGCGCCGGACTGAATATGTATCTCCTGGCAAAATCAAAACCAGAAATGAAAATTTCAGGATTCGAATACACCCATTCACGCATGGCGTCATGCGTCGTAAATTTAATTCATGAATCGTTTTACGAGGAACTCTTCCTTGGCGATGTTACAAAAATCAATTTGCCCGATAACTCTTATGATGTTGTTTTTACAAATCATGTTCTTGAGCAATTAGGACAAGCAAACGCCGAGCTTGCCTTAAATGAAGTTTTTCGAGTTAGCCGGAAAGGTGTAGTATTATGCGAACCCACAATTCATAATGTCAACATGTACGAAAAATGGCGAATGACAAAACTTGGTTACTGTCGTGATTTATTAAGTATTGCAAAAAGGATTCCGAATTGCAGCATCAAATTTTATAAGGAAGATACTATTCGCAATTATCCAAATACAAGTCATACGCTTGTACTGGAAAAAAAAACAGTATTAAAAATTATTTTTTAACCAAGACACTTCAATAACGTATGCTTATGGTATAATGGATAGATTACTTATTGTGCATCCGATAAATTCAGTCCTAACAGAATAATAATTTTCCTAAATTTGCTATTAGTTAAACACGAGGATTTATGGACGGCAAAACTATTCTTATAACAGGCGGAACCGGTTCTTTCGGTAAGAAGTTTATTGAGACTGTTCTTAAACGCTACAATCCGAAAAAAATAATAATTTACAGCAGAGATGAGCTGAAACAATTTGAGATGCAGCAGAATCCGCGTTTTAGGAAAGACGGCGTGCTGATGCGCTATTTTATCGGTGATGTTCGCGAAGCAAAGAGATTAACGCGTGCAATGGAAGATGTAGATATCGTTGTTCATGCCGCTGCACTCAAACAAGTTCCCGCAGCGGAATACAATCCTTTTGAGGCGGTAAAGACAAATATCATCGGCGGACAAAATGTAATTGATGCTTGTTTTGAAAGCGGTGTTAAAAAAGTTATTGCACTCAGTACTGATAAAGCCGCCGCACCAATAAATCTTTATGGTGCAACTAAGTTAACGTCCGATAAACTTTTTACTGCTGCTAACAATTATAAAGGCAAACACGATATAAAATTTTCCGTGGTCCGTTATGGAAATGTTATGGGAAGCCGCGGATCGGTTATTCCATTTTTCATTGAGAAGAAAAGTTCAGGTGTTCTCCCGATTACTGATAAAAGAATGACGCGGTTTAATATCACACTTCAGGATGGTGTAGATTTTGTATTGCAATGCTTCGATAAAATGTGGGGCGGAGAACTATTTGTTCCGAAAATTCCTTCCTTCAATATTTTAGATTTAGCTAGGTCAATCGCACCCGATTGTAAAATCCAGGAAGTGGGAATTCGTCCCGGCGAAAAGATACACGAAGAAATGATAACTGAGGCGGATGCTCTAAACACAATAGAATTTGAAAAGTATTTTGTTATTCTTCCTTCCGTCCAACTTGGCGATAATGAACAGTTAAAACTTTGGAATACTGAAAAATTCCGAACTGCAAGCAGCAGCAAAGTCGGAAAGTTTTGCGAATATGGTTTCAAATATAACAGCGGAACGAATGAATGGTTCCTTTCAGTCTCAGAATTGCAACAACTTATCAAAACAAATGTGATCGGTGAGCAATAATAGTTATCTGTTGTCGGTTATCAGTTATCGGTAGGTAATGACAAATAAAATCAAATCGTTTGAGGACTTAGAAATTTGGAAACTTTCGCATTCCCTTGTTCTAGAAATTTATAAGGTCGTTAAAACATTTCCTAAATCAGAAGACTATATACTTACGAAACAAATTATCAGATCAGCACAATCCATTCCGACAAATATTGTTGAAGGGATGGGAAGATTTTCTAAAAAAGAATTTTTACAGTTCTTAATCATCTTTCGAGGCTCAGTGGAAGAAACAAAATACCATTTAATACTTGCCAAAGATTTGGGCTACTTGGAAGAGAATATATTCAAAGAACTTAAAAATAATTACTCCGTATTGGGTAAAAAGATAAATTCATTAATATCATCAATAAAATCAAAATGAAAAAACCGACAACCGATAACCAACAACCGATCACAAAACACTTCTCCTACGGACTGCAATCAATTGATGATTCCGATATTCAAGCGGTTATCGAAACGCTCAAATCTGATTGGCTCACCCAGGGACCAACAATTCAAAAGTTCGAGCAAGCGCTAAATAATAAGTTCGGGGGAAAATTTGCTTCCGTAGTTTCGAACGGAACTGCCGGACTTCATTTAATCGCTTTAGGATTAGGTTGGAAAAAAGATGATGTTGTAATCACTTCACCAATTACATTTTTAGCAAGTGCAAATTGTGCCGTATATGTTGGTGCCACGCCCGATTTCGTTGATATAGATGAATCATCTTACACACTTGATCCGAATGAACTTGAATGGAAGCTTAAACAATACTCAACACAAAACAGAAAAGTGAAAGCAGTTGTTGCCGTTGATTACGCCGGTCATCCATGCGATTGGAGCGCATTAAAAACTTTACAAGAAAAATATGAATTCCAACTTGTTAATGATTATTGCCATGCTCTCGGCGCTGAATACAAAGATGAAATTCAATACGCACCAAAATATGCTGACGCTGTTAACCTTAGTTTTCATCCAGTAAAACATATTACCACAGGCGAAGGCGGAGCCGTTCTAACTAATAACGAATCGCTCGATAATAAAATAAAAACTCTCCGCACTCACGGAATGACAAAAGATGAATCCGTTCTTGAAAAGAATGACGGGCCGTGGTATTATGAAATGCATGAACCCGGATTTAATTATCGCATCACTGATTTTCAATGTGCACTTGGAATAAGTCAATTAAAAAAAATAGAGCTTAATATCGGAAGACGGAGACAAATTGCTGAATACTATGATAAGATTTTCGGAAAGGATGATCGGTTTGTTATCCCAAAAGTTTCCGAATTTGCAAAACACGCGTATCATCTTTATCCTCTTCAGATAAATTTTAGTGCGTTAAAAATTTCCAAAAAGAATTATTTTTTAAAGTTAAAAGAGAAAAACATCAATTGCCAGGTGCATTATGTTCCTGTACATCTTCAACCATTTTATCGAAAGAACTTTGGATTCAATGCCCATGATTTCCCGGTCGCAGAGAAATTCTACGAGCGGGAATTATCTATACCTATGTATCCTGCTCTAACAGAAGAAGATCTTGAATATATTTCGAATACAATTATCGAAACACTTGATAAGATAAAATGAAGATCTCCATTATTACCGAAGGATTTTCAGAGACCGGTTATGGACACATCACCAGATGTCTCTCACTCTATCAAGCGTTTGAAAAAAAATATATTCATCCTACACTTTATATTAATGGCGATGATAATGTAAGCTCGCTCCTTCCGGAATCAAACTATAAGATTATTGACTGGGCTGCACACCCAACAAAATTAATAGGCGAAATAAAGAACAGTGATGTTATTATTATAGATTCTTATCTGGCAGGAAAAGATTTTTTCGAAAATATTTCAAAGCATGCTAAAGTATCATTGTTTATAGACGATACTCTCCGTTTAGAATACCCGGACGGAATTGTTTTGAATGGAACGATAAACGCGGAAACTTTTCCTTATAGGAAAAAACCCGGTAAGGAATATCTGCTGGGGACAAAATATATACCTCTTAGAAAAGAATTTTGGAATGCAGTAAGCAGAAAATTCAATAGGGAACTCTCTTCAATTCTAATAACATTTGGTGCAACAGACAGTCAGAATCTAACAAGTTCAGTATTAAAATCGCTACAGGAGAACTTTCCCGCCATAAAAAAGAAAGTTGTAATCGGATGCGGCTTCATAAACAAAAATGAAATTGAAAAACTTCGCGACAGCAATACAGAATTATTTTATTCACCCTCGGCTTCGTTTATGCGAGAGCTGATGCTGTCTTCCGATATTGCAATTACTGCGGCAGGACAAACGCTTTACGAACTTGCCGAAACAGGTACGCCCTCAATTGCAATTGCTGTTGCCGAAAATCAAAAGAACAATATTCAAGAATGGAAAAGAAAAAGATTTTTGCTTGATGCTATCTATCATAGTGATAGAAATTATTTAAGAACTATTATTAAACAAGTACATGCATTAGAATCTATTTCCATTCGTAAAAAACTGAGCGGTATCGGTAAAGAAAATGAAGACGGTCAAGGTTCGATTCGTGCGGTCAATTATCTTATAGACAAAGTTTGTAATTTATATGGATTCTATTTACGAAGCGCGGCTGATGTAGATTCGCAAAAAGTATTCGACTTGTCTAATGATCCGGTCGTCAGGGGTCAATCTATTAATCCTAACACTATTGAGTTAGGCGATCATAAAAAATGGTTTTCCGAGAAAATAAAGAAAGAAGATTATATATTTCTGTTAGCTTTTGATAAGAAAAACAATTTTATAGGGCAAGTACGGTTTGATATTAATAAAGTTGATGCGGGAGTAAGCATTAGCATTGTAAATGAATTTAGAGGAAAAGGTTTTTCAAAAAAGATTTTGAAAGAGGCGTGCACAAAAATATTTTCTGAAATGGATATTTCAACTATTACAGCTTACATCCTTCCAAATAATACTGCCTCGATAAATGGATTTAAGTCTGCCGGTTTTATACAAAACGATGAATCAATAATTAATGAAAAACGATTTCTAAAATTTATTCTAAACAAAAAATGAATTTCAAAATCGGGAATTTCAATACTGCGGAAGAGAACAAAGTATTTATTGTTGCAGAACTCTCTGCCAATCATAATCACAGTTATGATATTGCAGTTCAATCTATCAAGGCAATTAAAGACTGCGGCGCCGACGCAGTTAAAGTTCAGACATATACTGCAGACACTCTTACGATAGATAGTGATAAAGATTATTTCAAAATCGAACAAGGCACAATCTGGGACGGCGCAACTTTATATCAGCTTTACCAAACTGCATATACACCCTGGGAATGGCAGCCGAAATTAAAACAACTTGCTGAAGAGCTGGGACTAATATTCTTTTCAACACCATTCGATAAAAGCTCCGTGGATTTTCTAGAGAATATGAATGTGCCCGCATACAAAATCGCATCATTTGAAATTGTAGACATTCCTTTGATCGAATATGCAGCGTCAAAAGGAAAACCAATAATTATTTCTACCGGAATAGCAACTGAGGAAGAAATTAGAGATGCTATTGGTGCATGTAAGCGTGTAGGAAATGATCAAATCGCTTTATTAAAATGTACATCAGAATATCCTGCTCAGATTGAAGATGCAAATTTAAAAATGATTCCGCTTCTTGCATCAAAATTTAATGTGGTCACGGGCTTATCAGATCACACACTAAGCACAACCGTTCCAATTGCCGCCGCCGCTATGGGCGCAAGAATAATTGAAAAACATTTTATATTAGATAAGAAAATCGGCGGACCGGATTCTTCATTTTCTATAGAGCCTGCTGAATTCAAAAAAATGGTTGATGAAATAAGGCAAGTAGAAAAAGCTTTGGGTAATGTTAGTTTTGAGTTATCGGATAAAATAAAAAAGAGTAGAACATTTGCCCGTTCCCTTTTTGCGGTAATTGATATTGCCGCCGGTGAAGTGTTTACGGAAAATAATATTCGATCTATTCGCCCTTCTAACGGACTTGCTCCAAAATATTTAAAAGATATTCTTGGCAAAAAAGCTTCTGCAAATATTGAAAAAGGAACGCCATTAAACTGGGATTTAATTGCTTGATAGAAAAGAAAATATTAGCGTAGTTGCAATTGTTCAAGCGAGGTTTGGTTCAACGCGCTTTCGGGGAAAAATATTTAAAAATTTGATTGACCAACCGATGCTCAAACACGTTGTCAACCGGCTTTCTTATTCAAAATATATCAACAAGATTGTTGTTGCTACAACAACAGAAGCGGAAGACGATCAAGTTGAAGCTTATTGCAAACTGAATACTATTCCTTGTTACCGCGGAAGTTCTAATGATGTGTTGGCGCGCTACTTTGAAACCGCAAAAATATTCCGCGCTAATACTATTATAAGAATTACTGCTGATTGTCCATTAATTGATCCGGAAATAGTTGACCGGATGGTAGAGACGTTCAACAAATTAAATGAGCTAAGGTTTTTCGATTATCTCAGTAATACTATTCACCGCACCTTTCCACGCGGATTAGATGTAGAAATCTTTTCCTTCAACGCACTTCGAAAAGCTTTCTATCATGCATCAAAAGAATATGAACGGGAACATGTTACACCGTTTATTTATGAACATTCAAAATTATTCATGATTAAAAATTATCCGAATCCAAAAGATTATTCTTTTCATAGATGGACAGTTGACACGGAGGAAGATTTTAAATTAGTCGAAGAAATTTATAAAGCACTGTACAGCACCAAGAAAATATTTCTCTTCAATGATATCCTAAAATTATTTGAAGAAAGACCCGACCTGATTTCCATAAATCAGAATATCAAACAAAAAAAGCTGGGAGATAAACATGAAGATCACACGTCGTGATTTTGTTAAAACCGGCGCTATTGCCGGCAGTGGTTTATTGTTAAATCAAATATCTCCGACAAACATTTTCTCCGATTCAAAATTATCTAATGTTCCAATAGTTGTTTCCACGTGGTCGCCTAATTTGAAATCGAACGCGCGGGCAATGGAAGTATTGCTGCAAGGAAAAAATTCTTTAGATGCTGTTGAAGAAGGAATTAAGATTACCGAAGCCGATCCGAATGATTCCTCGGTTGGATACGGCGGATTACCGGATGCTGACGGTAAAGTAACTTTGGACTCTTCGATCATGGATTGGAAAGGAAACGCCGGCTCAGTAGCATTTATTGAAGACATAATGCATCCGATTTCTGTTGCACGGCTCGTAATGGAAAAAACAAAACACGTTATGCTTGCAGGTGACGGTGCAAAAAAATTCGCTCTTCAAAACGGGTTCAAAGAAGAAAATCTTTTAACTGAAAATGCAAAGAACGCCTGGTTAAAATGGAAAGAGAACCAAGTGAAGAAAGAAAATCATGATACGATCGGCATGCTGGCAATAGATAAAATGAATAATCTTAGCGGCGGTGTTTCTACAAGCGGATTAGCTTTTAAATTACATGGAAGAGTTGGTGATTCACCAATTATCGGCGCAGCTTTATTTGCTGATAATGAAATCGGCGGAGCTGTTTCAACGGGCAACGGCGAATATGTTATGAGAACGCTTGGAAGTTTTTTGATTGTTGAAAAAATGCGCGAAGGGTTGTCTTCACAGAAAGCCTGCGAGTTTGCTATTAACCGTCTTTATAAATCACTAAAAGATTTTACTGATATCAACATTAGTTATTTGGCAATATCAAAAAGTGGGGAAGTTGGTGCTTACTCATTAAAGGGCGGATTTACTTACTGCTTCACAACACCAACTGAAAACAAAACAGTTACAAGTGATTACCTAATGAAGTGATTGGTGGCTATTATAAATTTTAACTCGCTTGAAGTTTCTCGGCACGGTCTGCAAGTTTTAATTTTTCTACTAACTCATTCAGATCGCCTTCAATAATTTCCGAAAGGTTGTAGAGAGTTAATCCAATTCTGTGATCGGTAACTCTATTTTGAGGAAAGTTGTAAGTTCTAATTTTATCGCTTCTGTCGCCACGTTTTACAATTAACTTTCGAGCCGCGGCAATTTCGCTATTCTGTTCTGATAATTTCTTATCGTATAATCTTGCTTTCAAAACTTTCATTGCTTTCTGGCGGTTCTTCAATTGCGAACGCTCATCCTGGCATTGAACAACAAGTCCGGTTGGAATATGTGTTATGCGAATTGCGGTTTCAACTTTATTAACGTTCTGTCCGCCGGCACCGCCGCTTCTAAAAACATCAATTCTCAGATCACTAGGATCAACATTCACTTCAACATCTTCAACTTCGGGAAGCACAACCACAGATGCCGCAGATGTATGAACTCTTCCGTTTGCTTCAGTTGCCGGAACGCGCTGTACACGGTGAACGCCGCTCTCAAACTTCAGGTCTGCAAAAACACTTGAACCGGTTAAACTAAAAATTATTTCTTTAATTCCGCCAATGCCTGTATCGCTCGAATCAATGATCTCTTTTTTCCAACCGCGGACTTCAGCATACCGGGAATACATTCTATATAAATCTGCGGCAAACAATCCGGCTTCATCTCCGCCTGTCCCGGCGCGGATTTCCATAATTACATCTTTATCATCGTCGGGATCTTTTGGTACTAGAAGAAATTTTATTCTCTCTTCCATCGCATCGCGTTTCATTCTTAAATCACTAAGTTCACCCTGTGCCATTTCCGTAAGCTCTTTATCATCACCGCTCTCAATAATTTCTTGATTACCATTTATATTTTTAACCAGGTTGTCGTATTCGTTGAAAGTTTCAACGAGATCTATAAGACTGCTTCTCTCTCTGCTGAGTGAAATAAGTTTAGATTGATCGGAAAGATTGCGCGGATCTGATAAATCCTCATTGATCTTATCGTACTTCTCTTTTATAGATTTCAGTTTTTCGTAGATTTCCATTTTTCCTCTTATAAATCCCAACTTAGTCGGGAAAAAATGCGGGCAAAATATAATCAAGTTTCGATTGAGATTCTTAGATGAGATTTATGTTTGTTCTCTAAGTATATTTAGATATTTCAGTTGATCTTCGACTGAGGGAATTATTTCTCTTCTCTTAAATTGTAATTTATGCTTTGTAATTTCAAAAATCTCATCCAGCGCCTCAAACATATTTACCAATGGAAATCCGTTGTCTCTTAGATAATGAATTAATTTCAGTGTGCGAAATCCATCGAACCAAATTTGTTTCTGTTTTTGTTTTTGTTCATCGGATTTGGAATTCTTTAGAATCTTATTCCAACTATCTTCGAAAGAATTTTGTACAAGAAAATCATAAAGCGACTTATGGATTGCTGTGGCAGATTTTAAATAATATTCAGCATCAAAAATTTCCTCCGAGTTATAAATTTTAAGCCATGATTTCAGAACATCGAACGACTTTGGATTATATAAAAGATATTCTTTATGAGTGCCGGCAAAAAATCTATTTACTCTTTGTCCGGTTCCAAACGGCACACGCCATGAGCCGCGGTTTGATGGATAAACTTTTGCGTCACTAATCTCTTTGATCTCAGTAATCTTAGCCAGTTTTTCCATAAAATAAAAATCTTCGGCCGCTTTCTTTTTGTTCATTCCGCCAACCTTAATATAACTTTCAAAATCGCAGATCATTGTTGAACCGATCGTTGGAAAAGCAAATGGTGAGTTCGCATATTGTAAACCTAGAACATAATAGCGGAGAAAAATTTCGTAGCAGATTATCGCAAGTTGTTCGCTCTCGTTTTCCGGAAGCATGTGCTCATACTGAACATAGGCAGCGTGGATGTTCGGTTGCTTGAATGTTTGAATGATTGATTCAAGATAATTATTTGAAACTGTGCAGTCTGCATCAAGACAGATCAAAATATTTTTACCGGAATTCGAATAATTAAATTGTGTAAGAGCAAGGTCCATTCCAATTTTTCTTGCCAGACCAACACCGCCGTCTTTTTCCGGTAACTCAAATCCGCTGCTTGATGCATCTACCAAGCCAATATTTATTTCGGGATTTTTTTTCTCTAAAATAATCTTTCTTAGATGTTCTATGCTCTTCCAGTTATCTGTCTTTGCTTCTGCATTCGAACTTTTCAAATTGTTAATAACAAAGACAGAAAGACTCTTGTCTAAATATTTTTTATCGTTGTCAAATAATGAAGCTAACAGTCGCTTAATGTTTCCGAATTCTTGAATTGCCGGAATTACAATTACGTTATTAAATTTTTTATCGGATGATAATTCAAGCGACCAGTTTTTAAATCCGTATTTATCTAAATAATTTAAAACTGCGATTGATGGTTGATTGGTTGTGATTGAATTGCTCCTGCTATTTGTTTACGAAAAATGTTGAGAAATGATTTGGTCTGCTTCTCTGTAACTAGGTCCTTCAATCCAATGAATAATTGTTCCCTCGCGTTCCATTTTTCTAAACCAAGTCATTTGCCGCTTAGCAAAACTGTGGATCGCGCTATTCAGTTTTTGATACATGTCGTTATAGCTTAATTCTCCACTCAAATATTTCCCGATGAATTTATATTCAAGTCCGAATAAGTTAAGCCGTTCAAATGATATTCCTTCATCAATTAATTTTTTGATCTCTTCAATCATTCCATTTTGCACACGATGTTGAAGGCGAACAGTTATTCTTTTCTTGATTTCTTCTCTATCAAGCCGAATTCCGATCGTAAAAGAATTAACGTTAGATTTATTTAACAACTCTTTATCATTCTCTTTTTCGGCAATTATAATTGCGCGGATTACCCTTTCTTTAACAAGCAGATCTGTTGTGTTGTGTAAAGACGGATTAATCTTTTTCAATCTCTCTCTTAAATCTGCTATTTCATATTCATCAAGTTCCTTAAAACGCGCTTCATCAAAATCAACTTTGTTTAATTCATAACTATTAAGAATGGAATGCAAGTATAGTCCCGTTCCGCCGACAAGAAAAGGGATCTTTCCGCGTGAAGTTAAATTGCTAAATGATTCATAAAAAAATTTATTAAAAAGGAAAAGATTGAATTCCTCTTTCGGCTCTATCACATCAATCAAATGATGCGGGATAATTTTTCCATCAATATTATAATCACTAATATCTTTTCCCGTACCAATATCCATCCCTCGATAGACTTGACGGGAATCAGCGGAAATAATTTCTCCATTAAAACGATTTGCTAATTGTGCGGCAAGGTGAGTTTTACCAACTGCTGTGGGACCAAGAATAGTTATCAGATTGTAATTCATTGATATTTGTCATTCCAAATTCTTGACCGTTTCATTCATCACGATGACAGATTAGATTGCAGATGCTATTGGTAAAGTTATAATAAATGTGGCGCCGTTGTCTGCTGGGCTTTCAACATCAATAGTTCCGTTATGTGCTTCCACTACTTTTCTTGTGATCGAAAGTCCAAGCCCGGTTCCTTCTTTTTTCCCATGCGTCATAAACGGTTCAAATATTTTTTCTTTGAATCCTTCAGGAATACCGAGTCCTGAATCCTTAAAATATATTCTCACTTTTTTATCTTCGCGTTTAGTAGAGACGTGAACAATACCGCCGTCCGGCATGGCATCACATGCATTTTTAACAATGTGAGTGTAACATTGAAAAAATTCTTTCTGATCAAGTTTAACTGTAACATCCTTATCTGTCTCGGTTACAATTTTGCAATTCCGGCTTTCAATACTTTGTTCTATTCGCAAAGCATAATCTGCAAGAGTATTATTCAAGCTTACGTTAATTGTACGTAGAATAGTCTTGCCTTCCGAATAACTGGAAGTTGATTGAACTAAATCTGCAACTTGTCCAAGTTGTTCAAGCAGCATATCAACTATTTGCGCTGTGTCAGCCGGCAGTTGTTTGCTGCGTAAATGTTCCGCATATCTCTTACTAACAAGAATCGGTTTTTTAATATCCTGAATTAAAAAGTTTGCCATTTTACCGAGTGATTGAACTCTTTCTGCCTGTAATAATTTTTCAACAAGTTCTGCATTCTGAAGAGCAATTGCGGAATGAATTGAAAGCGCTGTTAAAAATTCTTCGTCGCGTTTATTGAATTCTCCTTTAGAACTGTTGAGCAATTGAAGAACTCCAATGATCTGGTTTTTATTATTCTTAATTGGAAAGCAAATCATGTTTCTTGTTGTGTAACCGCTTGCACGGTCTGTTTCACTTCTAAACCGAGAGTCTTTTTGAACATCTTTTATATTAACTGTCTCTCCGCTCTTAGCAACAAATCCGGCAAGTCCTTCTCCTATCTTTAGGCGGATCTCGCGCATCTCATCGCCCATCGTAATTAGAGACCAGAGTTCGTTCTTTTCTTTATCAACCAAATAAATTGTTCCGCGATCTGCTCCTGTTAGATCTGTTGCAACATCAATTATGTTTTTTAATACTTCATCCACACGGATATTTGAGTTAACCAACTCTGCTGCTTTGATAATCATTTGAAGTTCATCGGTATTCATAACTTGTTCAATTTGAGATTCTTGAATGGATCTTACGGATTGTTTAGTTTTTTGATGAACGGATTCGGAACTTGCTTCAGTAACTTTGTCTGCTTCGGAAGTGTTTTTCATTGTTTCTTTATCAATTACTTCTGGAAAAAAATCTAAATCGCCATTAGTCAGATCCGATTTTTCTACTGATTCTATTTCATGTGTGGATTCATCTTTTGATGGAATAATTTCTTCATCAAAAGTTTTCTTTTTTGTTTCAAGTTCTTCATTAACTCCTAGAGATGATAAAAATGCTTCGTCGGTTTCTTCGATCTGTGGTTGATCTTTTTTCTTCTCAGGTTCATAGTGAGTTTCATGAGTGCCGCTAAGAATGCGGAATAATGCATCGTTCAAACCATCGTCGGATTTTTTTGTTTCTTCGGGTTTCAACGGAAGATCGGGTAATTCAAATTCAGCTTTTGGAATTCCGTCTTCGTTCAAAGATGAGCTCTCATCAAAGAAAAGAATTGGCTGTCCCGACTTTTCTTCCTGGGTTTCATCTTTTACTGTTGAGTTTATATTTTCATCACTGGGTGTGTTAAGATGATCTATGCTTAAATGAGAAATTTCTTCTGCTGATTGTTCTTCAAAATGTTTTGATTCTTTGATAGGTATAAAATTATCTTTAAGCGGTGGTGCCCACGTTGGTTCTTCTATTTCATGAACTTGCCCGGTTTGAATGTTTCCAGCCCTAGCCGATATTTTTTCTTCATCAATTTCGGCAACCGGTTCTCTAAGGTTTATTAAAATTTCGTCGTCTTGCTGTATTAACAGATCAACTTCTTCGCGTGTTAATGAAATTATGTAAGAATCTCTAAGGGCAACCGCTGTTGAAGTGCGCGATGTTTCTTCAAAAAATTCTTCATGGCCGAAGAAATCATTTTCCGAAAATAAGTATGACTTGGTTTTTCCTAACAGACGTTTCTTAAGAACATTTATCTCACCGCTTATAACTAAATAAATTATCTCTGCAATATCTCCTTCGCGGTAGAGAATTTCACCTTCGCCAATTGTAATTAATTGACCTCTAACATTTCTTAGGTCAATCTTAGAAATGTCTGCATTTTTAAGTAATTTGTTCCGGCTTAAAGTTATTAATAATTGATTTTCCATATCACCGACAAATATTGAGGTAATCTTTAATGCAAAATGCAGAAATTAAACGAGCTATAAAACACCTTTCCAAACATGATAATACTCTTTCAACAATAATAAAAAACATCGGTATTATCAATTTAATGCCTCACAAGAAATACTTCAATGCATTGCTAGATGCTATTATAGGTCAGCAATTATCAATGTATGCCGCTGACAAGATAGCTTTTCGATTTATGAATTTATTCAACAACAACCCTTTGCCTGAACAAATCCTTAAAGCAGAAGATGCTTCATTGCGAGCGGTGGGATTATCTAATGCCAAAGTAAAATATGTAAAAGACCTTTCTGAAAAAATACTATCGTGTGAAATTGATCTTAAAGGACTCTCTAAAAAATCGGACGAAGAAATAATTTTGGAATTAACAAAAGTAAAAGGAATCGGTGTTTGGACATCACACATGTTTTTGATTTTCACGTTGGGACGGTTAAATGTACTTCCATATTCCGATCTTGGCATTCGAAAAGCGGTAATGTTAAATTATAATTTGAAAAAACTACCGGATGAAAAGAAGATTAAATCAATTTCAAAAAAGAATAATTGGAATCCGTATTGTTCCATTGTTAGTGTTTATCTTTGGAGAAGCTTAGACACTAGTTTACTCCAACGTGATGAATAACCAGAATCCTTACCGGAATAAAGACATCAAATAAATGAATGAATTAAAACTAATAGAGCAAGCACAGCGAGGAGACAGAAAATCTTTAGCTGAGCTTGTAAAGATTTACGAACAGACTGTTTATAATTTCTCTTTTAAGATTTGCAGAAATAAAGATAAAGCCGAACACACTATGCAAGAAACTTTTTTAAGCATGGTGAAAAATTTAAATCAGTTCAGCGGACAATCTAAATTATCTACATGGCTTTATAGAGTTGTAAGTAATCATTGTTTAATGCTTGCACGTTCTGAAAGCAAATACGCTTATGCATCATTTGAAGATGAGGACGCTGATATTAACGAAAAAAATATCGCCGATTGGAAAGTAACGCCGGACAAAGTAACTGAGAACAATGAACTAAAGGAACACCTTGATAAAGCAATAGAAAAACTTCCAGCGGATTACAGAATTGTTTTTATGTTAAGAGATGTTGAAGGTTTTTCCACTGAAGAGACAGCAAAGATGACAGAACTTTCAGTGCCAGCCGTTAAATCGAGACTACACAGAGCAAGATTTTTTTTAAGAAATGAATTAAACGGAATATTTGAGCATGAATGAGAACAAACCAAATTGTAAAGATGTCATGATGCACATTTGCGATAATCTCGGCGAACAGCTTGATTCGCCGAATTGTCTTATGATAAAAAAACATCTTGGCGAATGTGAGAATTGCAACCATTATTTCAAGTCTGTTGAAACAACAATTGAGTTCTACAAAAAATACAACGTTAACCTTTCCGAAGATGCACACAATAGGTTGATGGAGTGTTTGGGGTTGAAGGAATAATAAGAATCACAAAATTAATCCTCCAATTAAATTCTCAATGATTTTACACTTTTTGTATTCTCCCTCACCGAAATGCACTTTTTTACATCTGTCCAAGTTGAACAAAACAACCAAATCATCCTTTTAATCCTACCCCTTTCTAACAATTAAACTTTTTTCATTTTACTACGAAACTTTTCGTATGATTCGGTCGTCTCAAGGATTGAGAAAACAAAAGGTTTAATAATGGCAAAGAAACAAACACCAAAACCAACTGATTCCG
>Ga0208566_1001141_pt1 | contig 15804 bp, 16 predicted proteins | sample PL_2010_150m_FD_184159 | JGI IMG/M metagenome (GOLD analysis project Ga0208566, IMG submission 184159) | Freshwater microbial communities from Powell Lake, British Columbia, Canada to study Microbial Dark Matter (Phase II) - PL_2010_150m... | ecosystem: Environmental > Aquatic > Freshwater >...
GCTTACCCGGTTATGGTCGCGATTGGATTACTGCAGTTGTAGGGATATGTCCGGTCTCTGCACCACCTGGTTTAACTGTCGGAGCCAAGGCAGCGGTTTTCAAAATGAACTATGCAAATGCCAAGGCCGCGATAGATCTAGCTACTCCAGTATTTGATGTAAAGAATAGTGAGGCTACATACTCGTATCTTCAAAGCTTTAATGGACTCACCACTAAAGGTGCTGCCACTACCTGCACAGTTTCACGGACAGTTTGGTATCACAATGATCGCAGCTATACCGAGCGAATGAACTTGGTTGCCAAGTATCGCTTGGGTGGTGCTGCGCTATGGACACTTGGTATGGAAGATCAGAGTGCAACTACTGCGATGCGAAGTGTTGCCCTTGCAATCGCACCAGATGTTCTTAACAACTCTTTAACGATTGAAAATACCGATACTCGACAGGTTAACTTTGGCGACATCTTCACGCTCAAAGGTGGCTTTACGCTTAAGGATAAATCACCTGTGGCCGGCCTAGTAGTAAACGTCGAAATGAAACGCGCCAATGAGAGCACATGGACAGAGATTGCAGAGTCGACAACAGCCCTTGATGGAACCATCTCAATACCCGTAACCATCGCTGGTACTGCTGCGTTTCGTCTAACAACGGCAGGTACGTGGGAGCGCGCAGAGTCAACGAGTAGTGAAGAGATTGTGAACGTGCGCCCAAAAATAATTCTTGATCATCTGAGTACCGTCAAACATGGCGTGCAGATGCAGATCAAAGGAGCTCTGCTGCCTCGAATCGCCGGAGCAAGTGCGGTACTTCAGAGATTCAATGCTGGAAAATGGCAAAATACCGGAGCAGTTGTAGTGACCGATGCCAACAGTGAGTTCGAACTAGCAATAGTGGAGGCTAAGAGAGGGGTCGTAACGATGCGAGTGCAGATCGCTTACGGCTCACAACTTATCTCTTCATCCGAGTTTTCAATAGTGGTGCGCTGATCATGGTAAAACTAGACGAGACAACTGAACAAAAAATAGATGAGGATATTAAAGAGTTATTTAGTAGCGACAAACCATGGATAACTATTGTTTGGGATGATCCAGTCAATCTTATGACCTACGTGACATATGTATTAATGGAGCTCTTTGGATTTACAAAAGAGAAGGCCCACGAACTCATGATGCAAGTTCACACGCAGGGCAAAGCAGTTGTCTCAACTGGTAGTCGCGAAGAGATGGAACACGATGTAGCTCGCCTGCACGAATATGGACTATGGGCCACGCTCCAGCGAGGAGATCAAGCCATATGAGTAGAGAAGTTGATGAACAATCATCGGGCTTTACTCGCCATGGAAATAATGGATATGTTGCAAACTTCTCTCCCTCTGAAAGTGAAGTCTTAGTAAATCTCGTTGAACAGATAATCGAACTTCTAGGAGAGCGCACAGATAATCAAAGCGAGGATCCCCTTGCTGCTATGGTCGGAATCACCAGTCACGATTCACCACCCGATGACGAGGTATTACTTCGCTTATTACCTAATGCCTACGCCGATCAAGTCGATGCATCTGAGTTTCGCAGATATACCGAGTTAACTCTGCGCGCTAAAAAATCAGCACATGCAATGTCGATGCGTATCGATTTAAAGAGTTCACCCGATGGCTGTATCGAAGTCGACCATGAAGGTGCAAATGCTTGGCTAGGTGCGATGAATGACATTCGTTTAGCGTTAGGTGTGAGATTGAAAGTGCAAGAGAATTCACATGAGGATCTGGAAATTTTGGCACCCGATGATCCAATGCGTGGCGTCTATGCTGTTTATAGCTGGCTGGGGTGGTTGCAGGAGAGTCTGATTCAAGCGCTCATGGACGATGCTCTCTAAGCCAGTAATTCGCAGGGTAGGATTGCCGATATGAGCAACGCACCAATTGGAATCTTTGATTCTGGAGTAGGTGGACTTACTGTTGCTCGATCGATTTTAGATCAACTTCCCAATGAATCAACTATTTATATCGGTGATACTGCACGAGGACCATATGGCCCGCGTCCATTGGCTGAGGTGCGAGAGTTTGCACTAGAGAGTTTAGATTTTCTTGTTGCACAAGGTGTCAAAGCGATTGTTATCGCATGCAACACTGCAAGTGCTGCGATGTTGCGTGATGCACGTGAGCGTTACTCAATTCCTGTGATCGAAGTTATCCAACCTGCGGCTCGTCGCGCAGTTGCAGCTACCCGCAGTGGGCACATTGGCGTGATAGGCACTCGAGCAACAATCGACTCTGCCGCTTACCTAGATGCATTTGCTGCAGCACCTCAGTTAGACATTACATCTATTGCCTGCCCACTCTTTGTAGAGTTTGTTGAGCGCGGAGAGACATCTGGTAGCGATATTACAGAGATCGCCCGAGCTTATTTAGCGCCCTTTATAGATGCAAAAATCGATACTTTAGTTTTAGGGTGTACGCATTATCCACTTTTAACTGGAGTAATCTCTTATGTCATGGGTGAAGCTGTCACGCTAGTGTCGAGTGCTGAAGAGACAGCTAAGGATTTGTATCGCACCTTGGTAGAGAAAAATCTGCTGCGCCCTCAACAGAGCGATCCACCCAAACATACATTCTTAGCAACTGGCGATGCGAAGGCCTTTGAAAGCCTAGCTCGACGTTTTCTAGGTCCTGAAGTAACTCGAGTAGAGCACCAAGATCTTTAAACCCACCACACGTCAGCGCACTAAATCTGAGCAATAGGAGCGGTACATGGCACGCAATGATGGACGAGAAGTAAATACTCTGCGCGAAATTAAATTTACGCGTGGTTGGTTAGATCACGCTGAGGGTTCAGTTCTTGTTGAGTTCGGTAAGACACGAGTCTTGTGTGTTGCATCTTTTTCACCCGGAGTCCCACGTTGGTTAAAGGAGACAGGTACTGGTTGGGTCACATCTGAATATGCGATGCTGCCACGTGCGACCCATACTCGCTCTGACCGTGAAAGTGTTAAAGGCAAGTTAGGTGGGCGGACTCAGGAGATATCACGTCTAGTTGGCCGCTCATTGCGTGCAATTGTTAATACCAAAGAGCTCGGCGAAAATACAATTGTTATAGATTGCGACGTGCTGCAGGCCGATGGCGGCACTCGCACTGCGGCAATTACTGGTGCATATGTCGCCCTCGCCGATGCAATTGCCTGGGCCAAGAGCCAAGGTCACATAAAGCCATCTGCTAATCCACTCAGTGATTCTGTCGCCGCGGTAAGCGTAGGAATCGTTGATGGCCTGCCCATGCTAGATCTCTGTTACGAAGAAGATGTTCGCGCCGGTACCGATATGAATGTTGTTGTTGCAGGAGATGGACGATTTATTGAGGTTCAAGGAACTGCAGAGGGCGAGCCCTTCGATCGTGAACTTTTGAATCAGCTACTCGATCTTGCAGTTGCAGGATGCAAAGAGCTCAGTGAGCTCCAAAGATCCGTTCTCGCCACATAATAAACGATGTCGAAGAAACTTGTCATTGCAACACGTAACGCTGGAAAAATTCTTGAGTTTCGTAGAATCCTGAATCTCATTTCAGCAGGCGCAGTTGAATTAGTAAGCATTGATCAGTTTCCAGATTTAGTTGATGTGGAAGAGACCGGTGCAACCTTTGCCGAAAACGCGCTTTTGAAGGCGAGATTTACGGCAAAGATGACGGGCCTGCCATCGATATCCGATGACTCAGGTCTTTGTATCGATGCACTTGGGGGAGCTCCCGGAATATTTTCAGCTAGATGGGCCGGTACACATGGTGACGATAAAGCAAATGTGGAGAAAGTTTTAGAAGAGTTACGTGCTGTGCCTGATGAGATGCGAGGCGCATATTTTATTTGTGTTGCAGCCCTCGTAATGCCCGATGGCCGCGAAGAGGTGGCCGAAGGGCGCTTCGAGGGAAGAATCCTGCATCGCGCTATCGGGGATCAGGGCTTTGGTTATGACCCGATATTTGCACCCTCAGGTATGTCGATTTCGTCGGCACAGATGAGCGCTGATGAGAAGGATGCGTGCAGCCATCGCGGAAAATCACTACGTGCAATAGCACCTCATGTCATAGAAATGCTCGGGGGGCTGGGGTAGCCTTGCCTCATCGACGTACGTTAATTGCGTGCGCACCGCTATCCAAGGAGTCATCGTGGCCGTAAAGAAGAAGAGCGCAGCTAAGAAGGTCGCAAAGAAGGCAGCTGCAAAGCGCGTAGTTAAGAAAACTGCCAAGAGAGCTGTTGCCAAAAAGCGCGTTGCAAAGAAGGCAGTTGCCAAAAAGCGCGTTACCAAGAAAGGTGCAGCAAAAAAGACAGCTGCTAAGCGTGTAGTTAAGAAAACTGCCAAGAAGCGTGTTGCAAAGAAGGCCGTTGCCAAAAAGCGTGTAGTCAAGAAGGCACCTGCAAAGCGCGTTGCAAAGAAGGCCGCGGTACGAGTTGCCGCTCCACGCGTTGCAGTCTCGACAACTCCAGCTGTGCCAAAGCCAGTTGCACTAGCACCAAAGCCAGTTGCTGCTCCTAAGCAGGGCACATCTGGCCGTGTAATTTTCTTAGTCGTTGCAGGAATCGTAATTCTTGCCGCGATTGTTATGTCTCAATCCGGTAACAAAAGTGATGATGGCGCAACACCTGCACCATCAATCTCACAATCTGCCGAACCAACTGAGTCGGCAAGTGCCGAACCAACTGAACCTGCAGCCCCGGTTGCAGCCGTTGAAGCACCATCGAAGTTTGTTGCACTCAAAAGTGCAGATGGATTAAAGCTACGTTGGATCGCACCAATGGCAACTGATGGTTTAACTGGATACAACGTAGAAGTTCGTGCCAATGGCGCTGGTGATTGGATGGTAATTGCAACTGTGCCAGCCGATCAACTCACTCAAAATGTTACAAAGAGTGGAGATATGGGGTGGACACAGTTCCGCGTGACATCGGTTTACTCTGATGGACAGAGTGCATCTGCAACTGTCTTTGGAATTCCAGGAGAGTTCAAGTAAATAATTAATAAAATAAACCCTCACGCACTGCGTGGGGGTTTATTTTATTAGTATGAATTTATAGTTGAGCAGAGATTGCATCGACATAGGCCCGTACGCCTGCAGGAACAAGGTGAACCCCATCGGGGGCAAAGTATTCGGGATGACCATTTGAAATCGTGCTCCAGTCGATCAGGACTGCGCCAAAGCGCTGCGCGTACTGTGCGATCAGTAGGTTGTTCTCAGCGCGCCAGCCCCGCGGTACTGCCGTATTTACAACGATAATCTTTGGTTGATTCTTTACCTCTTCGAAAACGGCGGCAACTTGTGCCTCGGTTAACTTATTGTTATTACCCAGGTTAAATACAACTGTCGAACCCGACATACTCAACTTATCGTGAACCATGACATCTATGAGCTCAGGGACTTGGCGGCCAACTCGGGCGTTAATCAGCGAAATATGGCTGCGTTTTTCAAGTTCAAAACGGATACCGAGAATAACCGAGTCACCAGTTACCCATAGCCCACCGGCATCGCTTACAACAACCTCTTGACTGGGGCTCTGTGGACTCTGCGTGAGTTCGGCCTTAATAGCGGCCATTGCTCGATCGCTTTTGGCAATCGCATCGATACTAATCATCGTTGTAGAGGTAAGAAGAAAAAGAAGGAGAACTGCTATTAATGATTTCTGGCGCAGCTGCACACGCTTAGTGCGGTATTTCATCCCCTTAAACCAGTACTCAACGAGGCCACTTCTAATGGGAAGCTCGACTAAGCGCAGTGAGATATCTGCCAATGCCATAACAATTAGTATGCGAAGCGCGGTGAGTGCCCAAGTAGAGCCTTCAATATCGACGGCGGGACGAGTAACTTGAAAGACAACCCAGTGCCACAAGTAAATGGCGTACGAACGCTCTCCAATCCAAACAGCGATTTTGCTACTTAGAATTGGTGCAAAGCGCGAAGCTGGGTGAACGATTGATGTGATGATTGCACAGCCAAAGATTCCTGCAAGTGGAAATGCTAATTTATAGAGTGTCGGATCGCTCTCATTAATAAATAGGAAAGTTGCAATCATGCCGATGAAACCAAATACTCCGATTCCATCGATGAAATCTTGAGCGCGCTTTTCTACATCTACCTTTAAATTCTGTGGAATCCAACTGACTGCTAAGGCTGCCCCCAGAAATAAACCAATACTGTGTGTATCTGTACCAAAGTAGACGTGACTAATTTGGGATGCACTTGCTGCATCAACTTGCAAAGAGAGAACAAGTAAGGCGATTCCAGATACTGCGGCAATCAATAGCGCCGCACCAGGAATTTTATTTTTGCCTAAATAACGCAGTACTAGTAGCAAAATCAAGGGCCAGATAAGATAGAATTGAGCTTCTACACCGAGAGACCAGGTGTGTTGTAAAAGTGCTGGCCGGGCAATTGAATCGAAGTAATCGGTATGACGAAAGACTAGCCACCAGTTCATCGCTCCGAATAAAGAAAATGGTGCATCGCTTACAAATCTGCGCATGGTCTCTGGCGCCCAGATACCTATGTAGATCGATGTAGCCAGAATCATGAATACAAGTGGTGGAAAGAGTCGGCGTATTCGTGCCTTATAGAAGGCGCGAAGATCTAAGCCTCCGCTGCGGGCGATGGAGTCGAGCAACAAGCGCGTGATGACATATCCAGAGATTACAAAGAAGAGATCAACGCCTAAAAAGCCTCCAGGTATCCATGAAAAACCTAAGTGATACAACATGACGGCAACCACTGCCACACCGCGCAGGCCATCGATGGCAGGGATGTATCGGATACCGCGAGCAGTGGCCATAACTAACTACTTACGTGCGGTGGATTTCTTTGCAGTAGCTTTCTTCACTGACTTCTTCGGCGCTTTCTTCACTGACTTCTTCGGCGCACTTATTGCACTCGTAGTTCGCTGGCTTGTTACTTTAATTGGGCCAGTGTCAATAATTGAATCATCTGGATTTAAGTTCTCAACAACGCTCTTTTGAAGTTCAGCTAGACGGTCGAAGGCCGATTCAAGTCGTGCACGTGATTGATGGATTGCACCCTGAGCAGCATCCAAGGACTGAGTCTGTATCTTATAAAGTCGCTCGGCCTCTGCTATTACTCCAGTGAGCCACTGGCGATAGTTTGAGACTTCATGTGTTGCATCACCGATGATTCGCTCACCTTCGCGACGGGCAGCTAAACCAAGGGCTGCGATCTCACGCTTTTTGGATTCAATCATTGCTTCGGCTTCGGCTTCGGCCTGTGCAATCATTTGACCAGCCTCATCCTCGGCGGTCGAAATATATTTACGGCCTCGAGATTCAGCGCCACTGAGTATTGAACGCGCCTTCGAATCAGCGGACTCAATCTCCTCTTTCGTAATTCGATTTGTTTCGGCGACTAAGCGGGATGCTATTGAGTGTGCCTTACTCTCACGTGCCTGAGCAGATTTAATCATCGCCATCGCAGTTTCAGTTGCAAGGATTTCAAACTCTTCTTTACTTAAACCTGTAATATCTCGGCGAGAGCGCAGATCTGCTAACTGTGATTCGAGTTCACGGATGCGATCAACTGAGGAGGGTTGATTTGGCTCTTCGCCCTTGAAGCCAACCCAGTTTAAGAACGAGCTTTTCTCAGCCATCATGTACCTCGCAGTTCGAATGAATAGAGCCTTAGGTTAGAGCAAGGCCTTACTTACTGTAAATCGCCACCGAGATCGCCACATACTGCGAAATCCATGCGGCAAGTACACATATATGGAAAAGCTCGTGGAAACCAAAGTACTTTGCCTCGCGTCCTGGCCGCTTGAGAGCGTAAAAAATCGCCCCTACAGAATAGAACAGGCCGCCAATAATGATTGGAAGTAATACCCAAAGACCACCTGCGCGGTAGAGCTGTGGCGTGTATGCAACGGCTACCCATCCCAGAAGCAGGTAGTTAGCCACATAGAGCCAGCGAGGTGCACCTAACCAAAAGATTCGCATCGCAACTCCTGCTGCAGCGCCAATCCAAACAACCGATAAGAGGATGGTGCGATCGGGACCCTCTAACAGCGTGACTGCAAAGGGAGTATATGAACCCGCTATGAGTAAGTTGATATTTGCATGATCAAATCTGCGCCAAATCTTTTTCTTCGTGGGAGACCATGGAACTCGGTGATAAACCGCAGAGACACTAAAGAGCAAGATTGCAGTAATTGAATAAATTGCGACTGCAAATTTAAAAGAGGATTTACTTAAAATAAAGAGAACTAACGATGCAATAATGACAATTGGTGTTGCACCGAGATGAAACCAACCACGTAGTTTTGGTGGAGCAATCGGCTGTTGTGTCATTGCATTAGCCTAGGGCTTTTTCTCGCAGTAGTAACTATTTAAAGCTGTACTTGGATGGATCTAAGATTTCGAACCGATTTAACAAGCAATGCCAATATCGCGCAAACGAGAACCACCCCACCTGTAACCCATAGGACCGTATGGACTCCGAAGTACATAGCAAATGGGCCGGCTACGACGATTCCAAGTGGAGCCAGTGCAAAGGATCCAAAGGCATCGTAGGCAGTGACGCGGGAAAAAGACTCTTCTGGAATGTGGGTCTGCATCGTTGTACTCCAGTTAACGGTGTAAATCTCAATCGCGATGCCAGCTAAGAAAGCCCCCATAAGCGTAATTAAAAGTGGGGCTCGCATGGCTAAAGCAAAATTCCAGATCGCCGATAGAGCAATAACAATCATCGAAAATAACATGGGTCTACTTAAATGAACTCTCAGGGCGATAACACCGCCACAGATCATTCCAAAAGTTAGGCCAGCTAGATTCAGTGACCAGTTGCGAGGCCCATGTGAATTTTCATTAAAGGCGAGCGGACCCAATACTTGTACCAAAGCTTCAAAGCAGGCGTTGATACCAGTAAAGGCGATGACCATAGCAACGAGCCATGAGCGAGATTTAAATTCGAACCATCCATCCTTCAATTCGGCAAAGACAGTAGTGCGCACACGATGCTCTATGGGAGCAACATCTAAGTGCCACACCAAGATACCTGCGATAAAAAATGAAAGTGCATCAACTAGCAACGCCCAACCAGAGCCAAAGAGAGTCACCAAAGTTCCACCCATTAATGCACCAACGACATAGCCAAAGTTGCTCAGTAAGCCAATGACTGCATTTCCATCTTTAAGTTTCTCTTTTGGCACAATCGAAGGTAATACCCCTGACATTGCCGGCCACCACATGGCATTTAGAATTCCAAACAAAAGGCCCATAAATACAAGCAGTGGAACTGAGGCGAAGCCAAAGATAAATGATGCCGCACTAATTGCCACAAAGCTACTTCCAAGAATGTCAGTTCCTCCAACGATGCGATTTCGCTTGAAGCGGTCGCCAATCACTCCACCAAATAACATCAGTGCAATCATTGGAAAAATACGGGCCGACATAACAAGGCTCAGATCTTTACCATTTGCTCCATCGAGACTAAGCACACCGTAAGCAAGTGCGATAGGTGAGAGCCCATTTCCAACATTTGAAATAAAGCGTGCAGAAATTAATCGAACAAAACCGCGGTGAATACTGAGTTCACGCAACTGGGTGGTAATCACCCGGCAATCCTATCTATCGACAATGGGGTTCGGTGCTGGTAAGAATAGCCAATGACATATAGATCAGAAATCTTCGAACTCAGCGATACATATATCGATCAATCAGCGGCCATGAGCCCTATGTCCTGCACCTATCTTGGTAAAGATATGAATCAAGACAAGTTAGATGATCTATCAATTGCTGGAATGGCCAAAGCCGCTACGTTAACTCGTGAGGTTTTAAAGAAGTTGCAAGCGCTAACCCCTATCGATGAGATTGATCGAATTGCTAAGACTGTTATGGAAGAGCGTCTAAGCTCTAGTTTGGCACTTCATGATTCTCAGGAAGAGCATGTTTTATGGAACGTATTAACTTCGCCGCCATCAAACATCCGTTCAATCTTCGAACTAATGCCCAAGAAAAGTGAGAAGGATTTCGCAAACATTGCACTACGTTTGATCGCAGTAGGAACAGCGCACAAGCAGTGGATAGGCACTATAAGTGAAGTTGCAAAGAGCGGTAAGACAACTGCGCAGCGACAAGTACGCGGAGTTATTGAGCAGTTAGAGAGCTATGCCAATGGCGGATATAGCCAGATGTGTAAGAACTTTGATCCAGATGGAAAATATCCAGCGATTCATAGTGCGGCACAAGAGGCCGAGAAATCTTCGGCGCAGACCGCTGCCTACTTAAAGAATGAGTACATGGCTATCGCTAATCCAAGCGATGCCGTTGGCGCAGATCGCTATGCCGTCTGGTCACGATATTTCACGGGTGCACAGCTAGATTTGCGTGCAACATATGAGTGGGGGATGGCGGATTTAAAGGCGATCAATGAGCGTATGTGGGTGCTTGCAGAGCAGATTAAACCCGGTGCAAAGAGCTTGCGCGAAGTCGCCGATGTATTGGATCACGATCCACAGTATGTAATTAAGGGCAAAGAGAATGTCATTAAATTTCTTCAGGAGTTCACCGATGCTGCCATCAAGCGTATGGATGGAGAGTTCTTTGAAATCGATGAGCGAATTAAAATCTGCGAAGCACGTCTTGCACCTGAAGGCAGTGCATCGGCGCCGTATTACAACCCACCGTCAGAGGATTTATCTCGTCCTGGCACTACGTGGATTCCGATGCTGGGCAAAGATGAGGTCAGTAGTTGGCACTTAGTTTCAACCTGGTATCACGAGGCCGTCCCAGGACATCACTTGCAAGTTGCAACGGTCACGATTGAGAAAGAGCGCCTTACTCGCTTTCAGCGAACCGCTGCATGGATTAGTGGCTACGGTGAGGGTTGGGCCCTTTATGCCGAGCGTTTCATGAACGAACTCGGCGCATTCGATGAGCCAGGAATCGAGATGGGTTATTTATCGGCGCAAGCCTTACGCGCTGCACGTATCGTTGTCGATATCGGAATGCACCTCGGCTACACAGATTTCGACGGAAAAGTATGGAACGCCGAATCATCACGCAAACTATTAAATGAGCAGGCACTTCTAGATGATGCCCATTCACGCAGTGAGACAGATCGATATCTCGGATGGCCCGGTCAGGCGATCTCTTACAAAGTTGGAGAACGGGTTTGGATGGCTGCCCGTGAAGATGCAAAAACCCGTCTTGGCTCAGCCTTTAACATGAAGAGGTTTCATACCTATGCCTTAAAGATTGGGCCGATGGGCCTTGATCCATTTGCAGCTGAGATGGCGCTTTGGGATGGAAACTAGCGCCACTAATTGACCGCTTGCGCCACTTATTGACCGCTTGCGCCATAGATAGCCCGCTCATTGCGGGGATTTCACGCTATCTAATCGGCGATTCAAGGTGCGAAAAGCCCTAATGAGGGTCACAATTTTCCTACCGATGGTCAATGGGGCTCCTCGAGCTCCTCAATGGCTATGCGGTTCTGGTTCTCACAAGGGATTCAGAACCTAATAGCTCTCGGAGGCATATATTAATGCTGAAATTAGATAGCAATCAATGGAACCTAGTCTATAACGTATTCTCATTTGGATTAATTTCAATGCTTGCCTGCACTGTTTACACACTGGTTTCCCAGCAGCGTGTATTAGCGAAGTACCGTAACGCCCTTGTCTTGTCATCAATGGTGACATTTATCGCCGCCTATCACTACTTGCGTATCTTCGACTCATTCAAAGAGTCATCTGCAGATATGACTGTAAATCTCTCAGGCGCTCAGGGCTCATTCAATGAGGCGTACCGTTATGTGGACTGGCTACTGACTGTCCCTCTACTTCTTGTTGAAGTAATTGCAGTACTTGCCCTAGCCAAAGCTACTTCTCGCTCGCTCATCACTCGCCTTGTTCCAGCATCTGCTGCAATGATCGCACTGGGCTATCCAGGAGAAATTTCATCGGATCAGAACACACAGGTTATGTACGGTGTTCTATCAACGATTCCATTCCTTTACATTCTCTACATCCTCTTTGTAGAGCTTGGAAAGTCACTTGACAACCAACCAGCAGGAGTTGCAGATACCGTTGGTCGCTTGCGCTGGTTATTGATTGCTACGTGGGGCGTTTATCCAATCTCTTACATCCTAGGTATGGGTGAAGGTATGGCCTCTGCACAGCAGTTTATTGGCGTACAAGTGGGTTACACCGTCGCCGACATTTTAGCGAAGTGCGTATTCGGTCTTACAATTTTCAAGATCGCACGTATGAAGTCAGCTGCAGAGGGAATGAAGGACGATCACTAATCTGCTCGTTGTAAAGAAGTAAATCTCTCTCAAAGAGGGTGTCGGGAAACCGATGCCCTCTTTGCTTTTATTACACTCTAGGCATGGAAAAAAATCTTTTAAATAACTATCGAATGGGTGGATATCTTTTAATCGCAGTCGGCTTGATTAATCTGCGATACCAAAGTGGTCAGAGCGGCGTATTAGGCCATAGCGCGACAATCATCATTCCCGGAGCTCTACTTTTAGTCTCCACATGGATTTCATCTCTTGTAAAACTTTTGAACCTACGCCCAACCAAAGTAGCGGTTTTAACCTTGGGCGTGGCCCTAGTTGCTTACGCAGTTCTAAATTAGCGACACAGATTTCAAGTACATCCACGCTCTTGTAATTCTTACTCCATTGGGCGAGAGTGAAGCCCATGAGCGAGACTAACGATTGGGCTTTTGAGACATTACAAATCCATGCTGGGCAGACTCCGGATCCAACGACAGGTTCACGTTCACTTCCGATTTACCAAACAACGGCGTATCAGTTTCGTGATACACAACATGCTGCAAACTTATTTGGAATTGCCGAAGCAGGAAACGTCTACACCCGAATTAACAACCCAACACAAGATGCCGTAGAACAACGCATTGCTGCCCTTGAGGGTGGTGTTGCCGCACTTCTAGTGGCATCTGGAATGACTGCAACTGCTTTTGCAATTATGAACGTAGCTGAAGCTGGTGACCATGTTGTATCTAGCTCAAATGTCTATGGCGGCACATTTAATCTCTTTAATTACACATTGCCTAAATACGGCATAGAGGTCACCTTTGTTAATGACACAGGGAATATGGATGCTTGGCGTAAAGCTATTCGTCCTAATACCAAAGCCTTTTTTGGTGAGGGTATATCAAACCCACTCGGTGCGGTCTTAGATATAGAGGCAATCGGTAAAATCGCCCATGAGGCGGGCATTCCGTGGATGGTCGATAACACCATTGCTACTCCCTATGTCACTAAGCCCTTTGAGTATGGCGCCGACATTGTTACGCACTCAGCAACTAAGTTTTTATCCGGCCATGGCAATGCAATGGTTGGAGCAATTGTGGATTCAGGTAACTTTGATTTTGCGAAGAACCCAGAGAAATTTCCAGGTTTTAATAAACCTGACCTAAGCTATAACAACTTGGTCTACGCCCAAACGCTAGGAGTCAACGGTAGTTTCGGTGCGAACCTAGCCTTTATTTTTAAGGCTCGTTTACAGTTATTGCGCGATATCGGAGCATCGGTTTCTCCATTTAATGCATGGTTATTAGCGCATGGTTTAGAGACTTTAAATTTACGTATGGATCGCCACATACAGAATGCTCAAGCGTTGGCCATGTGGTTAGAGAACCAACCAGAAGTCGCACATGTGAGCTACGCCGGTCTGGCGTCATCACCATGGAACGCTGTTGCTAAAAAATACGCCCCTAAAGGGCCTGGCGCAGTCTTCACTTTTGAACTTAAGGGCGGCGCTCCTGCCGGACGTAAATTTGTTGAAGGGTTAAAACTCTTTAGCCATGTGGCCAATATCGGTGATGTTCGCTCTCTTGTGATTCACCCAGCCTCCACAACTCATGCACAGCTAAGCCCTGATGAGCAGATTAAGGCAGGCATCACACCCGGAATGGTGCGCGTGAGTATTGGCCTTGAAAACATTGAGGATATTAAGAAGGACATCCAGCTAGGCTTTGCCGCAGCACGCGAGTAAAAATTATTTTCTGAAAGATAAATCAGCCTTCTTCATCTCGGCAACTAATACACGAATAGCATTCGGAGCCATGCCGTGTAGCTCTTTAATTGCAGCCAGAGATACCTTACGAAGATCACTTAATTGAAATAGTCCATCATCGATGAGTGCCCGTCTGGCAGGGGCTGCTAACCCAATCTCGCGCCAGTGGCCATCAACGCCTTCATAGGCATCTAGAAGATCACTATTATTTGATACGGCAGATTCTTTGTTAGCTTTTTTCTCGGCGCGATTTGCCGCTCCCGCCCGCTTGGCTTCGGCAGCTAACTTTTTTATCTTTGCCGGTGATTGTTTAGCCATGTCTACAAGCCTAACTGGCCATTAAAAATTTACGTGTGCGGGAGAAGGGACTTGAACCCTCACGTCCGAAGACACAGGTTCCTAAGACCTGCGTGTCTGCCATTTCACCACTCCCGCCAGAGTAAGAAGCCTAGATTAAGGTATACAGCCCGAACAACCAAACTAGCTATCCCATGCCTCTTTTTCAGTCGTTACTGTGCAGGATTTATCGAGTGACTCTTGAATTGCAAGTGATACACGGTGATCGTGTATCCCATCAGCTAGTGGATATGGAGCCGGTCCACGTTGAGCAACCCAGTCAGCCATTTCTAGAATCATTGTGGCTATTGCAATCTCTTCATCAGACCAGGATTGGCCATTGAATGGATTTTTATAGATTATTTCAGAGTTAAATGAGAGGTGATCAGTTCTATAACCATCAAGATCTAAGTCGTATCCAGTCTGCCTGCGCACGATTGGTGCCGTAACAAAGTTATCTGGTTGAATCCACTTAATTACTTGATCATCATTAATCTCACCACCACTGCCACGAACAATAATGCGCCTAAAACGTAATTGGTTGTGCCACTGGTTATCGGTAAAGTCATAAAGCCCAGAAAGTGTTGAATCAAATTGAATTGTAGCTATGCGTGACTGCGTAAGAACCGGTTCGGGATCAAGGTTCCAACTATCTCTAGAAGAGGGATTTTGTAGTGGAGAACTAAAAGCTGTCGCATTTACAGATACCGGTCCGATGCCGGTACCTAAATATCCGCGCATTAAAGAGATTGCATGGTAATCATGAGTAGAAGATACTTGCACTTGAGTTGGCACTCCAATTGCTCCTGACTTAACAACGGCAAGGCGAGCAGCATGGGATGGAAGTCGCAGATATTGCTCGGCAATTTGAACAAGACCAGATTGGCCAACATCTCTCCATAGTGAGCGTAGTGAATCCAAATCAGTTGCAGGAGGAGTCTCAGCCATAATCGGTAGCCCAGCAGCAACTGCCATGCGAATTATTGACGGCGTAACTTCTCTAGGCACAGATGCCACCAAGAAATCAGGTTTAGCTTTGAGGATGCACTCATCAAGGGATAAATAGATTGGCAATTTAGAATCACGTGGGGTGCGAACTATTGAGCCAATGCATTCAACTCCAGGGATTGCACTGGCCAGGCGGGTAAAAAACTCAGCTCTCCAACCCGTACCCACTACTGCAAATTTGATTGATGGACCAGTAGGGCTCATTACGTTGCTCACAAGGCAAGACTATGCAAAAACTACACTTCGTACATAGGATTACATAAAACAAGAAGCGAATTTAGGGGATGCTATGTCATTAATACCAACACCTGCAGATAAGTTCACTTTTGGTCTCTGGACCGTTGGCTGGCAGGCACGTGATCCCTTTGGTGATGCAACGCGTGGCGCCTTAGATCCAGTGCGTACGGTTAATGAACTCGCCGCACGTGGTGCTCATGGTGT
>Ga0208566_1001144_pt1 | contig 15773 bp, 18 predicted proteins | sample PL_2010_150m_FD_184159 | JGI IMG/M metagenome (GOLD analysis project Ga0208566, IMG submission 184159) | Freshwater microbial communities from Powell Lake, British Columbia, Canada to study Microbial Dark Matter (Phase II) - PL_2010_150m... | ecosystem: Environmental > Aquatic > Freshwater >...
ACTCCCAACTCTCCCAAGCCGGGCAATCTTCGCCATTTTCGCATGATGTGAATGCGTCAAGAATGCTGTTGTTTTGATGCTTCTTGAATTGGCAAATGCCTTCCCCATGTTTTACGCACCTTACTTCGATACTTCCCACGCGCTCCCTCGCGCCTTCCCATTGTTTGCAGGTGGCGCAGACCTTTTGGTCATGCGGAATATCGACAATCTCCATCAAATTTCCCTTTTATGTCGGCATTAAATTCATTTAGATTTAACTGTTTATGATTGTTATGCAGATAACACCCTAACATAATGCTGGCGTTCGCTCAATCATTTCTGTCTATCAATTTTCAGACAGAAAAGGTCTAGCCGTGCGTTATGAACTTGCTCTATCCTTGGGAAAAAATATTGCTTCTTGGCGTAATGCGTTAGGAATGACGCAGGAGCAATTGGCGTCCAATCTGGATGTGGATCAGGTAACGATTTCCCGTTTCGAGCGCGGTACAACTTTGCCGTCGCTACCTACCTTGAATCGCCTGGCGTTCATTTTTGGCGTAACGATGGCGCAATTGCTCAACGAGCAGCCTGCCGGAAAATTCAGCAAGGCCGATAAAATCGCCGCATTCCTGGAGCCACTCTCGGAAGAAGAACAACAATTTGCACTCGATTTAGTCGAGCGTTTTTGCGGATTTCTGGCTGAAAGCAAGCATAAGGCGCAGTAATCAACGGGTATTGCGCTACGCCCTATCCAATCGTTTGATTTTGAGCGCTACTCGGCGGTGGGAAAAAAAGGGGCGGATTTGTCGGAAGTAAGCCCATGCTAGCGCTCCTCGCGTGAGTGCCACAGCCGCAGCAGGTAGATGGTGGATTCCTGTATCTCGTAGCGCATCTCGTAATGCCCAACCAGGATTCGGCGTACCTCGCGCGGCTCGAACTCTTCCAGCCTTTCGCCGATGCGCGGATTCGCCAACAGGCTGTTTGGTGCTGCGCTGAGCGACTGGACGGTGCGCGCAGCGGCTTCCCTGTTTAGCGGGGCCAGAAACTCATATAGCCGCGCCAGATCGGATAGTGCTTTGCTCGTCCACTTCAGTTCCATCAACGCGGCAACGGCAACGGCGTGTCGCTGCTCAGGCTGTCGGCCCACGCCTGGACGGCTTGGTGGTCGATGACGCGGCCGGCGTCCACATCCGCCAACCCTTCACGGGTCAGGCGGCTGTGTTCCTCTTCCTGGGCGATCCAGGCCGAGAGTGCCTGTTTCATGATCCAGCCGCGGGAGCGCTCAAGACGAGCGGCCATCTGATCGACCTTCTCGGCCAGCGGCAGCGGCACGTGGGCGGTGAGTACTTTAGTTTCGGATTGTGCCATGGCGAAGAACCTCCTGTTTCATTTCAGTTCTCACGTACCGAATGCAGACTTCGGCTGGGTAATTGAATGTTTCAGCAGCTTCATCCCTCTTGGTAAGGGCTTATTAAAACTTAATCAAAGTGATTGTAATGTAATTCTGTCAATTGAGTGTAATTCGGCCTGGGATGGACAGGGCAATCGCACTACATGGTTCCCCCCTTTGAAAAAGGGGGAGGCGTGCGTTCTCAATTCCATTTTTAAACCAAAGGTGAATTTTTGTAAGAGCGACCTCCTGATATCTTGTTTCCCGTGGTGGTTAGCCGCCTAGTTGAGCCAAAACCTTGGTAACGCCACTCATCAGTTTCTTTTTCTCATAGGGCTTTACGACCCAGGCAATAACTCCCGCCCCTTTTCCCTCGGCCTTCATTTCGGCACTGGTCTGTGTCGTCAGCATGATGACGCGGATCTTGGCTAGCGCAGGGGATTTGTGGAGTTCTCGACACATGGTCAAGCCATCCATTTCGGGCATGTTGACATCGCAGATTATCAAGTCGATCTTGCTCGAGTTTTCTTCCAGCATCTTCAAGCCTTCGAGGCCGTTGCATGCCTCGAAGGTGTCGTGACCTTCACTCATCAAGTCATTTCTAAGCTGGGTTCTTACCGTATCCGAATCGTCGACAATTAGAATGTTCGCCATTTGAACCTCGTCAATTACAGGTGTTTGTTCCAAGAAATCAATTGCTGCCAAATGATCACGCTAGCCGAAAAGACTATTTGCAGAAGTTAGCTCCAACACTGTTCAGTTAAGGACAAATCCGTTCGCCCTGAGCCTGTCGAAGGGTGGGCGGATTTCTCCGCTCGGCCATTGTCTGGTTTCGACCGTTCTCTTTCGCCTTGTATAGAAGCTGATCCGCGCGATTCATGAAGTCGTCCAGCACTTCGCCTTTCCGGTGCGCCGCAACACCGCCGCTGATCGTGACCCGAATCGCCGTAGCGCCCAGGTCAAACTCCATGGCTTCGACTTTCTTGCGCACCCGCTCGGCAAGTTCAAAAGCCGCACCGCACTCCGAGGGCATGAAAACGACAAATTCCTCGCCGCCGAAGCGGATGGGTATCGCCGGTTCCTGGGATTGCCTGAGAATTTCTCCCGCCACCTGGCTCAACACCACGTCTCCATTGTTGTGACCGTAGGTATCATTGACCTTCTTGAAGTGATCGATATCGAAAATCACCATGGATACTTCGGGAATTTCATGATGATCATGCTCCCACAGCAGAGCGGCCACTGCATCCTTCATGTAAAGCCGGGTGTATAGACCCGTCAGCGGGTCGCGAATGGCACTTTCATACAGTGCCAGGCTTTGTTTTTCCATTGCATTTGCCTTTTCCCGGTCTCGGGCGGCGTCAAGCATCTCTTTTTCGGCGTTAATGATGGCTGTCCGGTCTTCCAGGATGACCAGAAGCTGTTCGACAACCCGATTAAACACCATTGGCTGGTAGGTGATCTTGAGCCACCGCCCATCCTTAGGGTCAGGCTTGGTGTTGTGAAAGATTTCCTGTGGGAACCGCTGGGCGAACATCCCATATTCCAGTTCGGACTTCCCGATGCATTCACGAATCGCTTTGATCCCATTGATTTCGTCCTGGCCCATGCTGTCCATCGCAGGCCTGAATAGAACGTCTTCCACAGCAAGACCGGCCAGTTTTCCGCTATCCAGCATGGATTCAAGATAGCTCGAATAGGAATTGCCCACCGCCCCGTCCTTGTTCAAGGTGAAAATCCCCAACGGGATACTGGTGAATACTTCCATCAAGCGTCTTTCCGCCTCTCTCATCTCGGATATGTCGTCTCCATATACCATCACGAGACACCCTTCACCCTGATTTTTCCCATTGCGCTTGGTCAATGTCCAGTGGAATGGCCGTTGATTTTGCGCATCGCCCTGCCCTGCCGCGAGTCCCATCTCGAACCGTGTCGATGCGAAAACCGCCTCCGACTCGACGACCTGCTTGATGTTGTGGGCAAATATCTTCCAGCCTTCCGGCTTGAAGATATTTGCCAATGGCAAGCGCAATACATCCTCCGCGTCCAGATCGAACAGCTTGATGAACTCGAAGTTGGCCCGCAATACCTCGTGATTCTCGTTCACGATCAGGAATATTCCGGGAAGAAGGTCGATGATCGACTCGGTATTGGCGTTTGCTTCATCGAATAGCATCAGCATCTTGTGCGATGCCTGCAGATCAAGGTTGGTGTGGCTCATAGGAAGTCCATTTCCCCGTCGTTACCGTCAGCTTCTTCGGCGATTTCATAATCAACCAGCTTTCCAAGCTGCTTCTTGTCCAGTATTTCGATTAGTGCGCTGCAATAAATCTCATGCTCGCCGACTTCCAATTTCCAGAAATCACAATAGGTGATGATCGGATGCTGCTTTTCCGAGTAATCCGAGAACACTTCGTAAAAGCCGCGGGTGCATAGAGGCAAGCTGATTCCCAGTTCGACATCGATTTTTTCGACAAGCGTGACCACGCTTCCCGCGACCAGGTTGCCGTACTCCTTGAAATAATCAATGGCTTGCTTTCCTGAAATAGCTTCCGGGGACGCTCCCCCAAATATTCTGAAAGCCAGGCACTTGGCATTCCTGATGTTGAAATGAACCTTGAAGGTAACGCGCAGGGCGTCACCCGACATCAGGATAAAAACCATATTGTTGGCCAGTATTCTCCCAGGCTTGCAATTGACATCCAGATCCTTGACTTCGATTTCCGAGGAGTCGGTGTGGATTTTCAGCCGTGATGAGGAAGCATATCGAACCAATTCACGAAGCTTTCCTTTGAGCACCTGAATATCTGTCGGCGTACCTTCACTGGATAGAACGGTATCCATAGCGTGGAAAAATCCTCAAGTCAAAATTGGCAATTGAAAAATCCGGAGTTCCGGCAAGGAGTGTAATTGGCGAATGTGAATATTGGATTTCATAGAATGGGTCGCATTTCTTCGGGGCGCCATCTACGACAGCGCGCGCACCGGCTTCCTGTCATCCGCAGGAAATCCGATTGGCGACGGTGCAATATTTATCAAGCATATTCGTCACAAGTCTTTCATCTTCCCTCTACATAATGACGCAACAATAAATTGCCCATAGCCAATTTTGGTCGGAGCAATAAACCACTTGGGACGCAAAGTTCCTGCTTGCAAGCCATTGGAGTGAACATGAATATTCGCCATCGCATCACGTTGTTGGTCGCCTTGACCTTTGTCTCGATATCATCGATAGGCGGCTTCGCCATTATTCAATCCCGCTCGAGTGCCGCTGATGTCCGGGGAGTTACCGAAGGTGTCGTGCCTAGCGCCCTCGCGTCCGCCGACCTGGTGTCGCAGCTCAAGGACGTGCAACTGGCGGCGATCAACCTGGTTTCCGCGCGAGACGACAGCATCGCTGCACAAGCCAACGAAATGTTGTCCAACCGCAAGACGCAACTGCAAGAAGGGCTGGATTTACAGCTCAAGCAAGCCGACGGCGAAGTTCAAAAAGGCTTGGTGGAGCAGGCCAAGGAAGGCCTGAAAGACTATTTTGCCGCCATTGACGACACCGCGAAGTTCAAGCTTGCCGGCCAGAAAGAAATGGCGGAGGCCAATCTGGCGGCCAACGTTTTCGTGTACGAAAGGGAATTGGGGCAGGTCGTCACCACCTTGAGAACCGAAAAAAGCCGGGCCAAGGACAAGGCCATCGAAGCCTTGAACCAGAATCTGTCGAGAACTGCCGCTACCATCTCCGCTGTCACCGTGGTGGCGGTCATTGTTTTGACGGTGATCGGCGCGCTCCTTTATCGCCAGATCACCCTTCCCATCAGCCGGATGCAGGCGATGATGACCGAGATCGCCACCAGCCAGGACTTCACTCGCAGGATGCCGGTCGAACGCCAGGATGAAATCGGCCGCTCGATTATTGCTTTCAACACCTTGATCGCCAAGACCCATGAGAATTCGGTGCAGTTGCGGCAGAAGACGACCGACATCCAGGCCATGCTGCAACATATGCCGCAGGGTATTTTGACGATTACTTTCGGCAACAAGATTCATCCCGAATACTCCGCCTACCTCGAAACCATTTTTGAAACCACGGACATCGCCGAGCGCGACATGATGGACCTGGTTTTCTCCAACACCGACCTGGGCTCCGATGTCCTGTCGCAAGTCGATGCGGTTATAGGCGCCTGTATCGGCGAAGATGCGATGAACTTCGAATTCAATCAACACCTGCTGGTCGGCGAAATCGAGAAGAAGATGCCCGACGGTCGCGTAAAGATGCTCGAACTGCTGTGGTCGCCGATTATCGACGACGACGGCAACACCGCCCGCCTGCTTCTGTGCATCCACGACGTCACCGAGTTGCGTCTGCTGGCTGCCGAAGCCAACGAAAAGAAACACGAGTTGGTGGTCATCGGCGAGATCATCGCCGTCAGCCAGGAGAAATTCTTCGAGTTTATCGACAGTTCGACCAAGTTCCTCGAAGAAAACGAACACCTGATACACGAACACCCGAAGCCGAATGCCGACACCATTACCCAACTGTTCCGCAACATGCATACCGTCAAAGGCAACGCCCGTACTTACGGCTTCAAACACTTGACCAACACCGTGCATGAAGCCGAACAGACCTACGACGAGTTGCGCAAGAAGTATCCCGACGTTGTTTGGGATCAGGGTGTACTGCTGGCAGAACTGGCTGTCGTAAAAGCCGCTGTCGATCGCTATGCCAAGATCAACGAAGTTAGCCTGGGGCGCAAGGGGCCTGGTCGCCGCGGCAACGTCGAGCGCTACCTGCTGGTCGACAAGAAACAGATACGGGAAACGCTACATCGTCTCGAAACGGTCAACACGTCCAATCTCTACGAATTGCTCGCTGTGCGCGATGCCGTGCGCCAGGTTCTGCGCCTGCTCGGCACGGAGAAGATCGGCGAGACGCTGGCCAGCGTATTCGAGTCGCTGCCCGCGCTGGCCATGGAGCTCGGAAAAGTGCCGCCGATCGTCGAGATCAAGGATAACGACTATGTGGTGCGCAATCAGGCCAGCGGCATGTTGAAGAATGTATTCATGCACATGGTACGCAATTCCATGGACCACGGACTGGAAACCCCGGAAGAACGTTTGGTGCAAGGCAAGCCCGCAGCCGGGACGATCCGCCTGCAAATTGGCGCTGCCGACGACATGATGCAGATCAAGCTCAGCGACGATGGTCGCGGCCTGGCATTGGCACGCATCCGCAAGATGGCCATCGACAGGCAACTGGTCGGCGCCGACGACCCGTTGAGCGACGAAGACGTCGCAGGCCAGATTTTCCGCCCGGGCTTTACCACCGCCGAAAAGGTGACAGAGGTTTCCGGGCGCGGTGTCGGCATGGATGCGGTGGTGAACTTTCTCAAACGCGAGAAAGGCAAGGTTGAAATTCGTTTTCTCGACCAGGCGGTTGGCGCGGAATTCCGCCAATTCGAAACCGTTGTGACATTGCCGGAGAGTTTCTTCGTGCAAGTCAACGGTAGCGACGCTTATTTTACCGGCAAGGATTTTAGGGAGTCCGATGACGAAAACGGACTTAAAGACGCGCTCCTCAAAAATGGCGAGCTACGCGTCGTCTCCTGAGTCTGTCCGCGCGCGCCGAGGTGTTCGTTTCGGTATTGCCGTAAAGCCCTTCTCCTGTGGACGTAGCCCGGCGGGCATAAAGGAGAAGGGAGAAAACCTGAGCAGTTACAACAAAGATAAGGCAAGTCGATGATTGTTGAAAAATTGGTGGTAAGTAAGGTGTTGGTGCTGGATGACACACGAACGCAATTCGACAGTATGAAAGTGTTTTGCGAGGAATGCGGCCTGGTTGGTATCAGGCCGCAGCATGGGGACGAAGCGAGCGTAATGGCGATCCTCGAATCCAATGTCGATCTCGGCGGCATCTTGCTATACGAGAATTTCGGCGGCGAACCGGGCAGGGGCCTGGAGTTGGCGCGCAAGATCCACGAATCGCGACCGGAGTTGCCGATATTTCTGCGCCGCGATTCGGTTGCCAGCGTTGCCGGTTTCCACGAAAAAGATGCCGCGATGTTCCGTTGCGCCTACACCCAGGCCGATCTTCAGCAGCTTCGGACATCGCTGGACGCTTCGATATTCAGCCGCGCCTACCCCACCGACCTGGTGCGCGGCATCACGGAAATGACGCGCGCTTCGCTGGAGACCTTGTTCCCGAACTGCGATATCGACATCGAGACGCCCTATCTCGTCAAGGACCGGATTATCTATGGCGAAGTTTTTACCTTGATCGCCATCGACAGCAACTGGTGCCGCGGCTACATGATGTTGCAGGCAGCGGAAGATGAAGTGATGGGGTTGATTCGGCGCGGCGCGGGCAGCGAGGGGGAAACCATGACGTTTCGCGAACTGAACAACGTTCTGGGCGAAGCGACCAATATGGTGTGGGGGTCGTTCAAGAACCGCTACGTCGGCCAGAACGACTCCCGGCACGAACAGATGCAGACCCAGGTGCCGATCATCATCAACCATCACCGTAACTACATTTCCTTCGGCTCGGAGGATCCCCAGCTTTGTCTCAAATACACGCTGCGGGAGCGCAATCAGCCCAACGCGGTTTCAGTGTCTATCTTTCAGCGTTTTGTTTTCAACCTGAACTGGTCACCCGAAGACTTCAAGGAAAACCCATCGGTCGAATCGTTGGTCAATTCCGGCGAACTCGAAATGTTCTGATTCCGCAATTTCATTTTCAGCAAGACAACGATTTAGGAGATAGCATGGCACAAGTACTCGTAGTAGACGATTCCAGCACCGTTCGCAACGAGGTCGGTGGATTTCTCGCAGCCAACGGCTTGACGGTTGCCTTCGCCGTGGACGGCAGGGACGGCCTGGAAAAAATGAAGGCAGACCCTTCGATCAAGCTGGCCATGTGCGATGTCAACATGCCCAACATGGACGGATTGACGATGGCCGAGAAAATCCGTTCCGATCTCAAGAACGGCACGGTGAACATCATCATGCTGACCACGGAAAACAGTCCTGCGATGAAGGATCGCGGCAAGGCCGCCGGCATCAAAGGCTGGATTGTGAAACCCTTTAATGGCGCAGCGGTGCTTTCGTCGATAAAGAAGCTCGTTTCGTGATCGATTCGCAACTTTTCACGCCAGCTTTCGCTGGCGCTTGGCGGTGTGTCTTTTTGTCTCGTGCGAAGCACTGGATGATTGACGGGTTTCGGGGTGACAGATGGATTGGTTGGTGAATATGTTGCTGCCCGTTGCGGCAGGGATAGTGCTCGGTGTGATTCCTCCGGCGTTGTATGCCGCATCGAAGCGGCGCGGCTTTCAAGAAAGACTGGAAGAGCAAGAAAAGCGCATCGGTGAATTATCCGGTCGTATTCCCGTCGACGAAGTACAGGCGCGCTTGGCTGACTGCCGTGCCGAGGCTGCTGAGGCGCTGCGTCAGAGTCTTGCCCAGCAAGCGGCGGCGCATCAAGCGGAACTGGCCGATGCCGACAGCAAGGCCGGCGTTGAACTCGACCTGGGCCTGGAGCGGTCAATGGCCGAACATGCGGCGCAACTCGCGCAATTGCGCTCAGCGCTGACCTCCGAGCATGGGAACCTCAAGAGCGATGTGGAATCGTTGATGGGGTTGGTCAGGATGGTGGAACGTTGGCACGACGAGATGCAACTCATACTCTCCAACAACCGGATGCTGAAGGATCAGAACGAAAAATTCTCAAGCATCGTGAAAAGTGTCGTGATGCTGGCCCTTAACGCCTCCATCGAAGCCGCCAGGGCCGGCGAGGCAGGGCGCGGTTTTGCCGTTGTGGCGGATGGGGTGAGAGACCTGGCGTATACCTCGACGGCCCTGGCCAAGGAATTCAAGCAGAATCTCGACAAGAACGATCTCGTCACGACCACGACTTTCCAGGATTTGCAGGCCAGCGGCAATTTGATCAGGACCGCCGTTTTCGGGCTGACGACCAGCGCCGACAGGATGCTGGCGACTACTGCCAAATTCGACTGATCGCCATGATTAGTGCAAATGCAGTTGCTTCAATAGAATGGCTGTTCGAGAAGGCGTTGCGGGACAACAACATCCCCGGGCCGGAAGACAACTGCGTTGTCAGGGTCAAGGCGCATATGCCCCCAACCGACACGAGCACAACGCACCGCCTGGTCGTACTCAATATTTCCTCCTACGTGTTCCGCATCGTGGCGCTCTTCGATTTCGACACGGATGCCGCGACGGTAGCGCATTTGAGCAAGATCATGAGCCGCGGCGACGAAATCCACGAAGAGCGGGTCTTGCTGGACACTGTCGGCGAATTCGCCAACCGGATTTGCGGCGAGGTCAATCGCGGGTTGTCCGCGAGCTTCCGCCATGTCGGCATGTCGACGCCGTTTATCCTGGAAGAAACCTGCCTGAGTTATTTATCGATACTTAAACCCTCGCAAGTGCGTATGTTCGAGGTGGCAATCAACGATGCGGTTCGTTTCGAGGTCATCGTCTGCATTTGTGTCGATAGCGAAACCTCGCTGGATTTCCAAACCGACCGATCCGTGCACGAGGAAACATCGTCCGGCGAGTTGGAACTATTCTGAATTCTGCCGTTAACGCAAACCTTGATACTGAAAGCAGCTCTTTTCAAGAGGACGCTATGAAAAAGACCGTGCTTGTCGTGGACGATTCCGACTCTATGCGACAACTCGTTACTCTCGCGCTGCGCAGGGGCGGGTACGATGTTGTCGAGTCGAGCGACGGTGTCGAGGCGCTGTCAAAACTGAATGGGCGGAAAGTCCATCTGATCATCAGCGATATCAGTATGCCGAACATGGATGGCGTCGTTTTTGTGAGAAAAGTGCGGGAACTGCCGGACTACAAGCTCACCCCGGTCGTCATGCTCACCGCCGGCTATCAGGAATTCTCACGCCAGGAGGCGCGGGAATTGGGGGTCAAGGCCTGGATGATGAAACCGTTCGATCAGGACAAGATTCTGGATTTGGTATCCCGCTTTGCCCAGACCTGAGATTCAGACTATCGGCCCGCGCCAGCCCTAACCACGCTGCAGCCTGACGCGGTTCCGGTCAAGCCTTCCCGTGGCGGGCGACCACGCCCCGGTAAAAGTCCAGCATCCGCTCCGCCATCGCGCCGGCAGTCCAGGAATGGATATATTCCCGCCCTTCGTCGCCAAGCCTTTGGCGCAACTCGGCATCGCGCAACAAGCGCACGGTTTGGGCGGCGAAATCGGCGGGATCGTCTTGCGCCACCAGTGCGCCTTTGCCCGGCCCGAGGATGTCGCAGGTACCCATCGCCGCCAGGGCGACTACCGGCACGCCCAGCGCCATAGCTTCCAGCAGCACCAGTCCTTGGGTCTCGGTGCGCGAGGCGAAGACGAAGGCGTCGGCAGCGCAGTAGCAATCGCGCAATAACGCGCCTTTGCGCAGGTAGCCGATGAACAGCACGTTGTCGGTCAGGCCGAGGGCGGCGCTACGGCGTTGCAGCCTGGCCAGCGCCGGGCCTTCGCCGGCGATCACCAGCAGGGCTTGCGGCAGTTCGGCCTTGATCTTGACCAGGGCTTCCAGCAGGAAGCCGATGTTTTTTTCGAAGGCAACCCGCCCGACGAAGAGCAGCAGCGGGCGCTCCGCCGGAATCTGGTAACGTTCGCGGAAGGCCGCGCCGTCGCCGCTGGCGAAGGTGTCGAGGTCGATGCCGGTGGGGATGATTTCGGCCGGGGTGGTGATGCCGTATAGTCTTAGCGCGGTGAGCATCGCATGGGAAGGCACCACCATCGCATCGAGGCGGTTGCATTGATAGCTGCTGAGGCGTCGCGCTGCCAGGCGCAACAGCGATTTCGGCAGGAACGGAATGTAGTGGTAAAGGTATTCCTCGAAAAAGGTGTGGTAGGTTTCCACTACCGGCAAGCCCAGGCGGCGGGCGAGGGCGGTTCCGGCGTAGTGGGCGACGAACGGCGTCTGGATGTGGATCAGGTCGAATTCTCCGGCGCGCAGGGTGGCTTCCAGCCGGCGAATGAATTTTCCGCTCATCAAGCGGTCTTCCGGGTCGAGCGGCAGTTGCCGCGAGGGTACCCGGATGACTTGTTCGTCGATGTCGCGATACGGCGGGTACTCGGGGGCGATCAGCGTGACATTGTGTCCGCGCTGTTCGAGTTCGCGGCGGAAGGTGCGGATCGAGGTGGAAACGCCGTTGACCCGCGGGAAGTAAACATCGGAAATCATCAGAATATTCATGGCGTTCCTTTTGCCGCTAGGATTCAATCAAGTTAACTTGGGGTGATGCGGAAGGTGTCGTGCCAAACCCTGAATTCGTAGCGTCGACTGCAACCAAACTGGAAAAATCGGGGTAAGCCATAGGCTGCTCTTGATGCCCATTGCTTTGAATTTGAACATGCGAACCTCGTTGCTGCAGGAAAAAACGCGTGTGCGCCGGCTATCGGCGCATCAATTGACGGCGGCGGAAGCGGAATGCCTCCACCCGCTTCAAGCGGAAGGATTACTCGGCAGCGGGTTCTTCGGCAGGGGACTCATCGACCATACCCTTGATGCGTTCGCGGGTCTTGGTGTAACGGCTGGTGCGCCAGTTTTTCATCACTTTCAAGGCGAGTTCGAAGTCGGTGTGATTCAGTTCGTAGAGCTCGATCAGGCGGAAATTTTCAGCCATGCAGAGGGCCTTGACGAGATTCCCCAAAATCAGGTTTTCCGGGGATTGCGGATCCTTGAGCAGGCGTTGTTCAAGTTCTTTTAGAACGTTCATGTTGGATAACCTCGTGTGGATAGTCTAGGTTCAGGCCTGGTGGTTTTGCATCAGCGATAGCCAGTTGAACTGGATGTCTTGTAAATGGAAGGCGACCGTTTCGAGTTGGCGGTCGATTTCGTGGAGGTCTTCCCGGATGTCGCCTTTGCCGGCGATTTTGGCGCGGGTGCGTATCAGCCCGGCAATAGCAGTGTCGATCTGGATTTCGATGACTTCGTTGAGCTTCATGCTGCCCCCAGGTTCAGATAACAAGATACAGCGAAGTTTAGATCATGATTGTGACAGGATTGTGTTATGCAGGGGCAAAATTATGCCGATGTAGCCTTCTTGGCAAATGCCTCACCCCCTCCCTTGAGCGGAACTGCCGGAATGGCTGGGCGGCACGAAAAAAAGCCCCGCCGGAAAGCACGGGGCTAGAAGGATGAAACGATATGGTTAGTACACGGATTTGCCGTCGGCACCCTTGATCTGGGCTTTCCAGGCGCTCTGCATGAGTTTCACGACATTGTCAGGCATCGGCACATAGTCCAGATCGTTAGCCAGCTTGGCGCCGTTGGCGAAGGCCCAGTCGAAGAACTTGAGCACTTCCGCAGCTTGCGCCGGGTTGGACTGGTTCTTGTGCATCAGGATGAAGCTGGCACCGGTGATCGGCCAGCTGGCCTTGCCGGGCTGCTCGGTGAGGATCTCGTAGAAGCCCGGTGCCTTGTCCCAATGGGCGTTGGCGGCGGCGGCCTTGAAACTGTCGTCGTCGGCAATGACGAATTGGCCTTCCTTGTTTTGCAGTTGGGCCATGCTCATCTTATTCTGCTTGGCGTAGGCGGATTCGACATAGCCGATGGAACCCTTGATCTGCTTGACGAAAGCGGCCACGCCTTCGTTGCCCTTGCCGCCGGTGCCGGTCGGCCAGGAAACGGAAGCGTCGTTGCCGACCTTTTCCTTCCATTCCGGGCTAAGCTTGACGAGGTAATTGGTAAACACGAAAGTGGTGCCGGAGCCATCGGAACGGTGTACCACGGTGATGTCGGCGGCGGGCAGGTTGACGCCCTTGTTCAGCGCGACCAGCGCCGGATCGTTCCATTTCTTGATCTTGCCGAGGAAAATGTCGGCCAGTGCTGCGCCGGTGAGTTTCAACTGGTTGGTGGCGATGCCCTCGACGTTGATGACCGGCACCACGCCGCCCATGATCGCCGGGAACTGCATCAGGCCGTCCTTATCCAGTTCCGTCACTGTCAGCGGCTTGTCGGAAGCGCCGAAATCGACGGTCTTGGCCTTGATCTGCTTGATGCCGCCGCCGGAACCGATGGACTGGTAGTTCATGCCGATGCCGGTCTTGGCCTTGTAGGCTTCCGCCCATTTGGCGTAAACCGGGTAGGGGAAGGTGGCGCCGGCGCCGGTGATGTCGCCTGCCAGCGCGCTGCCGGCATAAGCGAGCGACAGCGCGACGGCTGCCAAGGTTTTGCTGAAGCGGATATTCATGTAAATCTCCTGAATTGCGTCGATGATGGGGGGATGGGAAATACCAATGCTACGGCTTAAGTGTGACAGATATGTGACATTTAAGCCTGAGCGGGCAAAGCGCGTTTGTCATCTGCTTGTCATTGGCTGTGGGCATAGTCTCCCGCAGGGAATATTTCACTGCGGAGTCTCATGAAAAAAGTCGAAATCATCGGCGCGGCTTGCGGTTACGGCGCGCAAAATCATGCTTGCCAGGATGGCCCCGAGGTGCTGCGCGCGCTGGGGTTTTTCTCCGCGCTGCACGATGGCGGGGAGGATGTTTTGTGGGACGACATCATTCACTTGCCGCACGGCCTCGACGGGGAGCCGCTGCACGCCGTTTCGGACATCTGCGCCAGCCTTTCCGCGCGGGTCGCCCGCGCCTACGTCGGCGGCAATTTCCCGCTGATCCTCGGCGGCGATCATTCGTGCGCCATCGGCACCTGGTCGGGCGTCAGCCAGGCGTTGGGCGGCAGCGGCGAACTGGGATTGTTGTGGATAGACGCCCACATGGACAGCCACACTTTCGCCACCACCCCCAGCGGCGCGATCCACGGGATGCCGCTGGCTTGCTTGCTGGGTTACGGCGAGGCGGAACTGACGCGCATCGGCCAGGCCGCCCCCAAATTATTGCCGGCCAACGTGTGCCTGCTCGGCACGCGCAGCTTCGAGGACGGCGAAGCGTCGTTGCTGGCGCGGCTGGGCGTCAGGGTGTACGGCATGGCGGAAATTCACCGGCGCGGCTTCGCGGCGGTGTTCGACGAAGCGCTGGCGCAGGTACAGCGCCACACCGTGGGCTTCGGCGTCAGCCTGGATCTCGACGCGCTCGACCCGTCCGAAGAAGCCGGCGTCGGCAGTCCTGAACCCGGCGGCATCTTCAAGCATGAACTGGTGCAGGCGTTTCGCCGCCTGCACAACCATCCGCGTTTCCTGGCGCTGGAAATCGTCGAATACAATCCTTACCTCGACAACCAGTTCACCACCGCGCAGGCGGCCTGTGAGCTGTGTGCGGTCGCCACGCCGTTCTGACAACAGTGTTGAGTGCTTAATTGCTGTCGCCGCGCAATGCGCGTCGATACCGGAATTGGGCGCGAAGCGCATTCCACAACTCAGCACTAAACACTCAAAACTAAAAACTGCCTTCAACTATTCCGCCAGCGCCAGTCCCTGCATCAGGCCGGGCGGGCGCCGTTGCCGCCATACCGCCGGGGTCGGGTGCTGGGCGGGGTAAGCGAGCTGGCTCGGGAGCACGGCGCCGGTGCTCAGCAGGGCGGTGCATTCTTCAGCGGGCAGCGGATGGCTGAACAGGTAGCCTTGCAGTTCGTCGCAATCGTGGGCCACCAGGAATTCGGCTTGCGCATGGGTTTCCACGCCTTCGGCGATGGTTTTCAGGCCGAGGCTGCGGGCGAGGGCGATGATGGCGATGGAGATGCTGCCGTTGGTCGAATTCTGGCCGATGCCGCGCACAAAGGACTGGTCGATTTTCAGCGTATCCAGCGGCAGGCGCGCGAGATAGCTGAGCGCCGAGTAGCCGGTGCCGAAGTCGTCGAGGGAGAGCTTTACCCCCATTTTCTTCAACGCCAGCATCACCGCGACGACGTCCTCGGTGTTTTTCACCAGCATCGACTCGGTCAGTTCCAGCTCCAGCAGCGCCGGATCGAGTCCGCTTTCGCGCAACGCCTCGGCGACGTTGGGTACCAGTTGGGGATGTTCGAGCTGGCGCGCCGACAGGTTGACGGCGACGCGCACCGGCGGCAAGCCCGCGTCGACCCAGGCCTGGGCTTGGGCGCAGGCGCGGCGCAGCACCCATTCGCCGATCGGGACGATCATCCCCGAGCGTTCCGCCACCGGAATGAATTGGGCCGGCGAAATACTCCCTTTTTCCGGATGGAACCAGCGCAGCAGCGCTTCCACACCGACGATGCGGCCGTTTCGCGGGTCGATCTGGGGCTGGTAATAGAGCTCGAATTCTTCGCGCTCAAAGGCTTGGTGGAGGTTGCTTTCCATCTCGAGCTGCTCGCGGGCGTGCAGCTCGAGATCCTCGGTGTAGAACTGGCTGGCGCCGCCGCCGCGTTCCTTGGCGCGTTGCATGGCGATATCCGCGCTATGCAGCAGGGTGTCGGCATCCGTGCCGTCCTGCGGGTAAACGGCAATGCCG
>Ga0208566_1001145_pt1 | contig 15770 bp, 13 predicted proteins | sample PL_2010_150m_FD_184159 | JGI IMG/M metagenome (GOLD analysis project Ga0208566, IMG submission 184159) | Freshwater microbial communities from Powell Lake, British Columbia, Canada to study Microbial Dark Matter (Phase II) - PL_2010_150m... | ecosystem: Environmental > Aquatic > Freshwater >...
ACATAGGGCCGATAAACTTAGGCCCACAGCCTTCAACTTACAATATCAATGGGCAGCCCATTTCCGCACCTATTCCGGTGTTCGCCGACCGGACCGTGGCGATCATGAGCGATTTCGTCTGCGGCGCCAATGAGGCGGGTTTCCACCTAACCGGCGTCAATTTCGGCCAAGATTTGCTGGATGTCACCGCAGACAACGTCGCCGATTTCCGCAACGTCGTCACCGGCGACCCTTCACCCGATGGCAAGGGCCTGTTGGAAATCTGCCGCGGCATCGAAGTCGGGCATATTTTCCAGTTGCGCACCAAGTATGCCGAAGCGCTCAAGTGCAGCTTCCTCAACGAACAAGGCCAGCCGCAAATTATGGAAATGGGCTGCTACGGGATCGGCGTCACGCGCATCATAGGCGCGGCCATAGAACAGGGAAACGACCCGCGCGGCATCGTTTTTCCTCGCGCCATCGCCCCATTCGAGGTGGTCGTGGTGCCGATGGGTTACGCCAAGTCCGAAGCCGTGCATACGGCGGCGGATGCCCTCCATGCCGATCTCGCCGCCGCGGGACTCGACGTGATGCTCGACGACCGCGATGAGCGTCCCGGCGTGATGTTCGCGGATTGGGAACTGGTCGGCATACCCCATCGCTTCATCGTCGGCGAGCGCGGACTAAAGGATGGCACGATCGAATACAAGGGCCGCTCCGATGCTGATGCCACGCTTGTTCCAACTGGGCAACTGGCGACTTTCATCCGCCAACGTCTATGCGCCTAGCCATAGCCCTGACGATGTTCCTTTGTTGCGGTATTACACGTGCCGGAATGCAGCGCTACGAACCCCTGGCGGCCAGCGTCCAGGCAACCCTGCACGCAGCCGTTTCAGACCGGGCCGCGCCTGAACCGGAATTTCCCAGCATCATGGAAAAGATTGACTGGCTGACCGAAATGGGGCGCCGGCTGGAAAAACGCATACCGGATCGCGACGCGCGGATCGAATTCCTGAAGACCGTCTACTATGAAGCCAAGCGAGCCGGCCTCGACCCGCAACTGGTGCTCGGCCTTATCCAAGTGGAGAGCGGTTTCAAGAAATACGCAGTTTCGCATGCCGGTGCGCGCGGCTACATGCAAGTGATGCCATTCTGGATCAAGCTGATCGGACGGAGGGAAAACAACCTTTTTCACCTGCGGATCAACTTGCGTTATGGCTGCACGATATTGCGTCACTATCTGGACATCGAAAAGGGCGATCTGTTTCGCGCGCTTGGCCGCTACAATGGCAGTCTCGGCCAGCCCGAATATCCCAACATGGTCAGGGCGGCATGGGAACGGCAATGGGCCTGGAAGGACAAACCCGTCCAGTACAGTCAGCGCCAGACATTCAACTGAGCGCGGCGCCGCCTGCCGTCAACGCATTGGCAATCCGCACGAATTCCGCAACGCCGAGTTCCTCCGCGCGTGCCGTCGGCTTGATGTTGAGCGCCGCGAACTCCGCCTCGGCCAGCATCTCGCACAGGGTATTGCGTAGCATCTTGCGACGCTGCCCGAAGGCGGCCGTGACGACTTTCGCCAATACCCTCGGGTCGGATGCCGCCAGCGCCGAACCCGGTCTCGGGATCATGCGCACGAGGGCTGACGTCACTTTCGGCGCCGGATCGAAGGCGCCCGGCGGTACCAGGAAGAGCCGCTCCATTTCGAAGCGGTATTGCAGCATCACCGAGAGCCGCCCGTATTCCGGGCCACCCGGAGGGGACACCATGCGGTCAACCACTTCCTTTTGCAACATGACATGCATGTCGCGTATCCGACCCGCATAGTCGGCAAGGTGAAACAATAGCGGAGTCGAGATGTTGTAGGGGAGGTTGCCGACTACTCGCAAGATTGGCTTTTCTTGTCGGTCGCCGGTGAGTGCTGTGAAGTCGAATCGTAGCGCATCGCCCTCGTGGATCGTCAACTTCTCAGGCGCATAACGTTCGCGCAAACCGGCGATCAGGTCGCGGTCGATCTCCAGCGCATGCAGATGAGCTAGCCTGTCCAGCAAGGGTCCCGTCAGGGCCCCCAGGCCCGGGCCGATTTCCACCAGCATGTCGTCATGTTGCGGCGCTATGGCGGCGATGATCTTGGCGACAACGCCGGTGGAGACCAGAAAATTCTGCCCAAACCGCTTGCGCGGGACGTGTTTCATCCCGCCATGATTCCTGCGGGCGGCCCCTCGGGAACTTGCCCGACACGCCGCGACAAATCTATCGCCGCATCAATCGCGGCGAACAGGCTGCGCGGGTCGGCGCGCCCGGTACCGGCAAGGTCCAGCGCCGTGCCGTGATCCACCGAAGTACGCACGATCGGTAATCCCAGGGTGATGTTAACGCCATCGTCGAACGCGGCATACTTCAAGACCGCCAGGCCCTGGTCGTGATACATCGCGAGTTGCGCGTCGGAGCCGGCCAGGACGTTCCGGGTGAACAAGGTATCCGCCGGCAGCGGGCCCAGTAGATCCAAGCCTCCATGTTCGGGCATGCGCAACTTGTCGAGCACCGGCGCGATGACTTCAATTTCCTCGCGTCCCAGATGGCCGCCCTCACCGGCGTGAGGGTTCAGGCCGGCAACCAGGATGCGCGGTCTGGTAATCCCGAACTTGTTGCGCAGATCGGCATGCAGAATCCGGATCGTCGCCTCCAGGTTGTCGCGGGTGATCGCCGCAGGCACGTCCTTCATGGCCAGGTGCGTGGTCGCCAGGGCAACACGCAGTCCCGCCGACGCGCCGGTCAGCATCATCACGACTCGGAGCGTCCCGGTCTTTTCCGCCAGGTATTCGGTATGCCCGGTAAAGCGGACGCCGGCATCGTTGATGACGCCCTTGTGCAATGGCGCAGTGACCATCGCAGCAAATTCACCGGACAGACAGCCTTCAATGGCCCGATCGACCATCGCCAGGACGTAGCCCGCATTGGCGGAATCAAGCTTGCCGGGTGTCGCCGGGACGCGTAGCGGAACATGGCGGATGTCCAGGGCGGCCGCCTCGAGTCCGAGCAGGCGTGCGCGTTCGGCAAACAGCCCGCGATCCCCGAACACCGCCAGGCGCGCGGGGAACTTTCTCGCGGCGAGCAGCAGACAGAGATCGGGGCCAATCCCGGCCGGCTCCCCGCTGGTGACGGCGATGAGCGGCGGGTGACTTTCAGGCATTAGGGCTTGATCTCATTGATAGGCGCTGTGTCAACGCTCTTCAACGCGATATTCGACATAGGCACGGTCGCGGATCTGGCGCAACCATTCCTGATACTCTTCTTCTGCCTTGCGCTCGCGCAACACCTGCCGTGCCACTTGGCGCTTGCGCTCCTGCGAGACATCCTCGACGCGCCGTTCCAGCACCTGAATCAGGTGATACCCGAACTGGGTCTTGACCGGCGGGCTGATTGCCTTGATTGCCAACGCCTCCATGGCGCCTTCAAATTCGGGCACCGTGTCTCCCTGGAACAGCCAGCCCAGATCCCCCCCCTTGGAGGCCGAAGCATCATTGGAATTCAGCCGCGCCAGCTCGGCGAAATCGGCGCCATTGTCGAGGCGTTCCTTGAGGCCCCTGGCCTTGCGCAGGGCCTCGGGTTCCGGCACCAGTTCATTGATCTTGATGAGGATATGCCGCGCCAGGGTCTGCCGGAGCGACTGCGGCATCTTTGCGCCGCCCCGCCGTTCAATCACCTTGATGATATGGAATCCCGCCGGACTGCGCAGTATCCCACTGATGTCGCCGGGTTTCATATTCTGCGCCGCATCGGCATACAAACTCGGCAGGCGGTCCAGGGGACGCAGCCCGATCGAGCCGCCGCTAAGCGCATCGGTGGCGTCGGAATAGCTCGCTGCCACCTTGGCGAAGTCTTCTCCTTTTCTGAGTTGCTCCAGTGCCTGCTCGGCGCGCCCGCGGATGCGCAGCAGCTGCGTCGGGTTGGCCTGCTCGGGAAGGCGCAGCAGGATATGCGCTATATGCAATTGCTCATTGGCGGCAGTGGTGCTTTCAGGGTTGGCCAGGTAGTTGTCGATCTCGCCATCGGAGACACTGATGCGGTTTTCGACCTCCCGCTCGCGCAACCGGGTAATGGTCATTTCATCGCGGACCTCCTCGCGAAATTTGGCCCAGGCGAATCCGTCCTTTTCCAGGGCGGCGCGAAACTCTCCCATCGTCAAACGATTGCCGTCGGCAATTCGGCGCAACGCGGCATCCAGCTGTGCATCATCGACACGGGTCCCGCCATCCTTGGCCAACTGGATCTGGACGCGATCGATGATCAAGCGCTCCAACAGCTGTTTTTCCAGTACCTCGCGCGGGGGCAATTGAATACCCTGAGCCTTCAACTGCCTCTCGACGACAAGCAAGCGCGAACTCAATTCATGCAAGGTAATTGCCTCGTCGTTCACCACGGCGATGATGCGGTCAACCTCTATGGGCTTGACCACTGACGGTGATCGTGCGGTCTGTGCGGCAGCGCCCGTCGCCGCAAAGGCTACCGATAACAGGAGCATGCTGAATGGTTTCATAGGCAGTTCATCGATAAGTTTAGGTGGATGTCCGGACCATCAATCTGCGGCGAAAACAGGGTCGGCTACGGGCTGGTTGATCCGGCCATAGCCGGGAATGTTGCGTTTAAGCATGTCCAATGGATTGGATCCAATGTTGGAGAAACCGTTGAGCTCCAGTTGCACGAAGAATGCACTGTTGGAATTGCCTGCTGCGGTGGCGATGCGCTGAACCACAAAGCGCGTGGCCCAGCAACCTGCGTTGTACTCCAATCCGCCTATCGCCTCGATGATCCGATTTTCATCGAGAGAGTAGTTGTAGCGGCCGACTCCCGACCATCCCCCCGATAACGGCCACTGTCCCGTCACATCGATCTGGCTGATCTGGTTGACCGGAGCGGTTGGGTTAAGCAAATCGCGGTTGTATCTGTAGCCGGCAGAAATCACTTTACCCGGTTCAGGTTGATAGCGGCCCGCCAAGGTAAGACGATTGGTCTTGTTGTCACGTGGATTGTACTGCCAGCCGCTATCCAGATAAAAGTTCGGCCACACTTTACCGGAAACCGCTGCCAGAAGGTCGGCTGTTTTGGAGGAGCGCACATTTTCCCCGGGCAATGACACGTCCTGAACCTTGAAATAGTAACGCTGGCCGACGACCCCCCTGAGCAATTCGGAACCCGTGAGCGGATCGATCAACCGCGAGGTCAGGGCAATGGTGGCCTGGTTGGCATCGGCGATACGATCGTTGCCGACATAGCGGTTGTCGGAAAATATCTGGGCAAAATTGAAATCGGCGAGACCCGTGTCAAACACCGGGATCAAGCGTTGATCACGGCTCGGCACATAAAGGTAGTAGAAGCGCGGCTCCAGCGTCTGGGTCAGGTTCTGGCCGAACCAGTCGACGTTGCGTTCGAAGAAGACGCCGCTGTCGACGCTATAAGTCGGCACCTTTCTGGTCAGCAGGTCAGGGGTGCCGGCGGGCTGGCGCTCCAAGGCGTAGTGTGTCAAATGCAGGCCGAATTTGGGCGTGATGTAGAAAGCCGCAGTTTGGAGAGGCAGCCAGAATTGCGGAAAAAAGGTCGCGCGCCGCGCCAGCGGGAGTGTCGGATGGCTGAAATTGACGAATTCGCCGTTGAAGTTGAACGCCGTGCCGAGCGGCAGATCTGCCCGCAAGGCATTCAGGCTCAGCTGTGGCAAACGATGGTAGGGCACCCCGACGGGCGGCAGTTCCGGATCCTGCAGCGTCTGGAAGCGCTGGGCGATCAAGCTGAGATTCCACCAACTGCTGGTATAGGACACCCCCCCCTGGCGCAGCAAATTGTTTTGCGCAATGTTGGCGATCCTTGACGACAGATCACTGAAATAAGAGTCGTCCGAAACGTTGTTGAGATTCAGGTTCCCGGCGAAACCACCGCCGAAATTCTGTGCATGGATCAGTGACATGCTGCTGCGGCTGCGGTGCGCGGTCAGATCGTCGGGGAGGTATTCGAGACGCGATATGCCGTTGTAGCTTTGATCCAGGTAGCGAAATTCGCCGTTCCACTGGACTCCCCGCTTGGCCATCGCCCGGGGAGAAATGGTCATATCCATATCCGGGGCAATGTTCCAGAAATAGGGCATGGTCATCTCGATGCCACCCTTGCTGGTCGTGCCGAAGGTCGGCGAAAGCAGGCCGCTCTTGCGCTGGTTGTTCAGGGAAAAGCCTATCCAGGGCGCATACAGGATCGGCACGTCCTTGAAAACCAGGGTGGCGTCCCGCGCCTCGCCCGCTTCCCGGCCATAGTCGAGGTTGATGCTGCCTGCGCGCGCATACCAAGCCAAGTTCCCAGGGGCACAGGTGCTATAGCTCGCCTCGGTCAGGCGATATTGATCTTCCCCTTCGAAATCGATGCGCCGTGCCCGTCCGCTGCCAGTGGTCAATTGTCGCTGAAAACCACCGGTCTTTGCCGACGCGGCGCGCCTTATCGAATATTGGGGCTCCTCGAAGAATCCGACGTTGTCCTCCAACCGGAGTCGCAGCCGGGGCCCGACGATGAGGTCATCGTTCTGCGTCAGGCGCACGTTGCCGACCGCTTCGACTTGATCTTCATTCTGCCAGTAAGTCAACACATCACAGGTCAGCGTACTGCCTATCCGGCGCAACTCGACATTGCCTTGTGCACGCGTTTCGACATCGTTCCGACCGCTGATATGCCCGGCCGAAATGAAGGTCGGCCGGGGATCCTCACTGTCTCGCGAATGCGGCATCATTTGGCGCGTTGATTTCAATGTCAGATCGGCCAGCAATGTGTCCCAGCGATCCACGGAAGATCCGCCGGAAATGCCCGGCCGCTGAGGAAGGTCAGGCGGGAAAAGATCGTCGTAGCGTGTTTGGCCGTCGGCAAAAAGACTGCCCGAAGCACCTAGCATCGCTACAAAAAACACCGGTCCTCGCAGATTGAAAAGCATGCTGTGGTTGTCGATCGCGCTGGCCTGGCGATCCGGGAGAGACAGGAAATCACGCTGCCCGGATGCATGGCAACACCAATGATAGAATTTGGCGATTCTAGCATTGGGTCGCTGAACCGGCCTTGATCCCAACATGGAACGGCTGCTGCAAATCGAGTCGTGGCTTCGTCAAATTCATCCCGGAGCGACCTTCTCGCTTGCACCCGCTTCTGCGGATGCGAGTTTTCGGCGCTACTTCCGGGTCACTTTCCAGCATGGCCCGGAAGACGCCAGAACGTGCATCGTCATGGACGCGCCGCCCAGCCGGGAAAATTGTGCTCCCTGGCTGCAGGTGCGGCGCCGCTTGCAGGACGCCGGCGTCCACGTGCCGGACGTCCTGGCGCTGGACCTCGAGCAGGGCTTCCTGCTGATCTCGGATCTCGGCAGCACTCCCTATCTTGCCGCCTTGCAGCAGCGCTCAGCCCAGAACCAGGCACAGGAAATTCGCGCGCTATATGCCGATGCAATCGACGCACTGATGCGGATTCAGTCATCCGGCCGGCATGACGAGTTGCCCGTCTATAGCCGCGCGCTGCTGCAAAGAGAGATGGATCTGTTTGCCGACTGGTATGTGGCGAAACACCTCGGCATGGAGCTCTCGGATTCGCAGCGTGAAGTCCTGCATCAGACATTCGAGCGCATCCTGGCGGTGAACCTCGGCGAGCCGCAGGTGTTCGTGCATCGTGACTACCACTCGCGCAACCTGATGCTGATCGACTCGCCGGGACATGACAATCCAGGCGTCATCGATTTCCAGGATGCGGTATTTGGTCCGATCAGCTACGATCTGGTCTCCCTGTTCAAGGACGCCTATGTCGAATGGGAAGAGGAACAGACGCTCGACTGGCTGATCCGCTATTGGGAGAAGGCGCGCAAGGCCAACCTGCCGGTGCGCGCCGATTTCGGTGAATTCCATCGCGATTACGAATGGATGGGTGCGCAACGCCACCTCAAGATACTCGGCATCTTCGCCCGCCTGTTCCATCGCGACGGCAAGGACGGCTATCTCAAGGACATGCCCTTGGTGGCGAAATACCTGCGACTTACCTGCGAACGTTACCGCGGACTCGGGCCGCTGCTGAAACTCCTGGATGAACTGGAGAACCGCGCGGTACAAGTGGGCTACAGCTTCTGATGAAAGCCATGATTCTCGCCGCCGGGCGCGGTGAACGCATGCGGCCGCTGACCGACACCTGTCCCAAGCCTTTGCTGCAAGTGGGTGGAAAACCTCTGATCGTCTGGCAAGTCGAGCGCCTGGTGGCCGCCGGAATCACCGCTCTGGTGATCAACCACGCCCACCTCGGATCACAGATCGAAGCATCCTTGGGTGATGGCCGCCGTTATGGCGCCCGGATCACCTATTCCCGCGAAACGGAACCCCTGGAGTCCGCGGGCGGCGTGGTCAAGGCGCTGCACCTGCTGGGACCATCGCCATTTCTGATCGTCAGCGCGGACATCTATGTGGAATGTGATTACCGGCGACTGGCCGAAGGCAAGGCATTGCTCCAGGACGGGACGCTGGCCTTTCTTTGGCTGGTCGCCAATCCGGCATGGCACGCGCGTGGCGATTTTGCTCTCGTCGACGGATTCCTGCAGCTCGACCGCGAACCGCGACTGACCTATGCGAACATCGGGATTTTTCACCCGAATTTTTTTGCCGGGATCGAGCCGGGCACCAAGTATCCCCTGCTGCCCCTGTTCAACCGCGCCATCGCTGCGGGAATGGTCAGGGGAGCCGTGCTCGGTGGGCTGTGGGACAATATCGGAACTCCGCTGCAACTGGCGGTATTGGATGAAGCCTTGAAGCATAGGGTCTAGCGCCATGGATTTTTCACCGTTTTCCAAGCGTCGTGCCCGCCTGATGAAGCAGATGGGCACGGGCATCGCAGTGATCCCTACGGCACCCGAACAGGTACGCAACCGGGACACCCATCACCCCTATCGGGCCGACAGTTATTTTCACTACCTGACCGGCTTCGGCGAACCCGAAGCGGTGCTGATTCTGGTCGCGGGGAAGACCCACCTGAGCATTCTGTTCTGTCGCGACAAGGATCCCGACAGGGAGGTCTGGGAAGGCTTCCGCTGGGGTCCGGACGCCGCCCGCGAAGCTTTCGGCTGCGACGAGGCACACTCGATCAAGACGCTCGACGGAAAGCTCGGGGAACTCCTCGCCGACCAGCCGACCCTGTGGTTTTCATTGGGCCAGGATTCTGCCTGGGACGCGCGCATCGCCGCCGCCCTCAATGTCGTGCGCGCCCAGGAACGGGCGGGCAAGCAGGCTCCGGCGGAAATCCGCGATGTGCGGGCCACGCTCGACGGCATGCGCCTGGTCAAGGACAGCAGCGAGATCGCCATCATGCGCCGGGTCGCCGCCATCTCGGCGGCGGCGCACCGTCGCGCGATGCGAACCGTTCGGCCGGGACGCCATGAATACGAAATCGAGGCCGAACTGTTGCACGAGTTCCGCACCCACGGCTGCCAGGCACCGGCGTATTCGAGTATTGTCGCCGGGGGCGCCAATGCCTGCACCTTGCACTATGTGGTTAACAACCAGCGGCTGGTCGATGGCGAACTGCTGCTGATAGACGCCGGCGGGGAACTCGACAGTTACGCCTCCGACATCACCCGTACCTTCCCGGTAAACGGCCGTTTCAGCGGACCGCAAGCGGATGTCTACAGCCTGGTGCTCGACGCGCAAACCGCCGCCATTGCCGCCATCACGCCACAAGCGACATTTCTCGATCCGCACACGGCGGCGCTCAGGGTGCTGGCCCAGGGCATGCTGGATTTGAAGCTGCTGCACGGTTCGCTCGATGGGGTTATCGAATCCGAATCCTACAAGCGCTTCTACATGCACCGCACCGGACACTGGCTCGGTCTGGACGTGCACGACGCCGGCCCCTACAAGAACGGCGAAGCCTGGAAGCCGTTGCAACCCGGCATGGTGCTGACGGTCGAACCCGGCTGCTACATCCGCGCGTCCGACGATGTGCCGTCCGCCTTCCATGACATCGCCGTGCGCATTGAGGACGATGCGCTGGTCACCGAATCCGGCTGTGACATCCTCACCCATGAGGCGCCGAAAACCATTGCCGATATTGAATTGCTGATGCGTGAGAGCCACAATGTCTGAATCGATCGCCATTGTCGGGGGGGGGCCCGCCGGAATGGCGTTGGCGCTGGCGCTGAATCATCACGGCATGAATGCACGGATTCTTGACGCCCGACCCCGTGGTGCAGCGCGGCAGGACAAACGCATCCTTGCGCTGTCGCATGGCTCACGACAAATCCTCGAATGGCTCGGCGTCTGGCCGTCCATCGCCGCCACCAGGATCGACGCCATCCACGTCTCGCAGCAGGGTGGCTTCGGCCGCACGTGGCTGACGGCCACGGAAGCGGGCGTCCCGGCGCTCGGCTACGTGGCGGCGGCCGCCAGCGTCAGCACGGCCCTCGACGAGGCACTGGCGCAAACGCCCATCGTTTTCCACGAAAATACCCGCGTCCTTTCCGCAGAAGCGTCCGGCGATGCGATCCACCTGTCTACGTCGACCGGCGTCAGCGCAGCCAGCCTGGCGGTTTATGCCGAAGGGAGCGTCGACCACGACAGCGCGGTCGTGGTGCACGACTATGGTCAGTCCGCGGTGATCTGCCACGCGACCGCCGCAGGCCTCCAGTCGTCGCCAAGCAGGGCCGCCTATGAGCGTTTCACGCCGCAAGGGCCGCTGGCGCTGCTGCCGTTTGGCGAAGGGCTGGCGGTGGTCTATACCTGCCCGGCGAAGGCCGCCGAGGCGCTCGCCGGGCTTTCCGACGCCGAGTTTCTGCTCCGCCTGCAAGCGCATTTCGGTAGTCGCCTGCGCTTCACCACCGTCACGCCGCGCTTGGTGTTCCCGCTCGCCATGCGTTATCGAAGGACTCCCGTCGGCGATCACTGCGTCTGGCTCGGCAATGCGGCACAGACCCTGCACCCGGTGGCCGGTCAGGGCTTCAACCTGGCGTTGCGGGATGTCTGGGAACTGGCACGCACGCTGGCCACTGCGAGCGACCCCGGTTCAACCGAAACACTCGCCAGATACGCCGCCGCGCGCGGCCTGGACCGGCGCAGCACCATCGGTTTTACTGATGCCCTGGTCCGCATCTTCAGCAACGACGATCCACTGTTGCGGCTTGTGCGCGGCTTCGGCCTGCTGGCCATAGACCAGTTGCCGCCGCTGCGCAGCTTCGTCGCCAAGCGCATGATGTACGGCGCCCGCGCGTGGCCCTGAGACTAGAGCTCAAGCGCCGCCGAAACACGCTTTGCGGTAGAATTGCGCGCTTGATCCTGCTGACACCACAGATTCCCCGCCACTCGCAACGACCCGCACATGCAATTCGCCGGCTTCACCCTCCGCAATAATCTGTTCGTCGCGCCCATGGCCGGGGTGACGGATCGTCCGTTCCGCCAGTTGTGCAAACAACTCGGCGCCGGGCTGGCGGTGTCGGAGATGGTGACTTCCAATTCCTTGCTTTACGGCAGCGCCAAGACCCTGCGCCGCGCCAACCACGAGGGGGAAGTAGATCCGATTTCGGTCCAGATTGCCGGCGCCGATCCGCGCATGATGGCCGAAGCGGCCAGGCACAACGTCGATCACGGCGCACAGTTGATCGACATCAACATGGGCTGCCCGGCCAAGAAGGTCTGCAATGTCCTGGCCGGTTCGGCGCTGATGCAGGACGAACCGCTGGTGGCGAGGATACTCGAAGCGGTCGTCGGCGCGGTACCCGGCACGCCGGTCACTCTCAAGTTCCGCACCGGCTGGAGCCGGGACCACAAGAACGCGCCCGCCATCGCCCGCATCGCGGAATCCAGCGGCATCCGCGCCATCGCCATCCATGGCCGCACGCGTGCCGATCAGTATCAAGGCAACGCCGAATACGACACCATCGCACTGGTCAAGTCGCGGGTGAATATTCCGGTCATCGCCAACGGCGACATCACCACGCCGCAGAAGGCCAAGTTCGTACTTGACTACACCCGGGCCGACGGCATTATGATCGGTCGCGCGGCCCAGGGCCGGCCGTGGATCTTCCGCGAGATAGAGCATTACCTGGCCAGCGGGAAACTGCTGCCGGCACCGAGCGCAATCGAGATCCATCATATCCTGCGCCATCATCTGGCCGACCTGTACGCGTTCTACGGCGAGCAGACCGGCGTCAAGATCGCGCGCAAACACATCTCGTGGTACACCAAAGGTCTGTCGGGCGCGGCGCATTTCAGGCATGCCATGAACCAGCTCGACAGCGTCGAGGCGCAACTGGCCGCGGCGGACGATTTCTTTCTTGGTTACGATCACCAGATCATCGCCGCCAATGACAACCAAACTTACCAGGAGCCGCTTGCCGCATGAGCACCAACGAAATCGCCGACTGCGTCAGACGCACGCTCAATCGCTATTTTCGCGACCTGGACGGCGAAACGCCGTGCGCCATCTACGAAATGGTGTTGAAGAACGTCGAACAGTCCATGCTCGAAACCGTCATGCGGCATGCTGAAGGCAACCAGACCGTGGCCGCTGAAATGCTTGGCATCAACCGCAACACACTGCGACGAAAGCTGAACGAATACGAATTGCTTTGACGGTCGCTGACTGCAGGGAACTCAGCGACGCGCTGAAAGGTCTCCCGCAGGATTTTCCTCCCTAGCGTGTTCCTTAGAGAAAAATGAAACTCGAACAAGCCCTGATCAGCGTCTCCGACAAGCGCGGCACCGTCGACTTCGCGCGTGCCCTGCACAGCCTCGGAATCAAGCTGCTTTCCACCGGCGGAACCGCCAAGCTGTTGCGCGATGCCGGCCTGACGGTCACCGAAGTCTCCGACTACACCGGCTTTCCCGAGATGCTCGACGGTCGCGTCAAGACCCTGCACCCCAAGGTGCATGGTGGCATACTCGGACGGCGCGACCGGGCCGACCATTTGGCGACCATGGCAGCGCACGACATCCCGCGCATTGATCTGGTGGTGGTAAACCTCTACCCGTTCCAGCAGGCCATCGCCCGGCACGACTGCACGCTCGAGGACGCCATCGAGAACATCGACATCGGCGGTCCGACGATGGTGCGCGCCGCGGCGAAGAACCATGGCAACCAACAGGGCGGCGTCGCGGTCGTCACCGACCCGGAAGACTACGCCGGCATCATCGCCGAACTCAAGAGCCGCGGCGAACTATCCTACGCCACCCGCTTTGCCCTGGCGAAAAAGGCCTACACCCATACCGCGCGCTACGATTGCGCCATCGCCAATTACCTCACCAGCCTCGACGCCGAGAATCAGCGCGGCATTTTCCCTGAGCGACTGCAGCTGGCCTTCGACAGGGTCGACACCTTGCGTTACGGCGAGAACCCCCATCAGCAGGCGGCCTTCTATCGCGAACAGGGCCAGGCGCATGAATCCGCCACCGGCTGTATCGCCAACTACACCCAGTTGCAGGGCAAGGAACTCTCCTACAACAATATCGCCGACGCCGACGCCGCCTGGGAATGCGTCAAGGCATTCGATGCCAATATCCCGACCTGCGTCATCGTCAAGCACGCCAACCCCTGCGGCGTGGCGATCGCGGCGACGGGGGAGGAGGCTTACCGCAAGGCGTTCAAGACCGATCCGACTTCGGCCTTCGGCGGCATCATCGCTCTGAATGTCGCCATCGACCAGACTGCTGCCGAAGCGATTTCCGGCCAGTTCGCCGAAGTCATCATCGCCCCCGCAATCACCGCCGAGGCGCGCACCGTTTTTGCCGCCAAACAGAATTTGCGGGTGCTGCTGGTACCCCTGGCACAGCATGCACAGAGCGGAAGGGCCGTTACAACGCTGGACTTCAAGCGCGTCAGCGGAGGCTTGCTGGTGCAAACGGCCGACACGGCTTGCATCGTCCAGGCCGACCTGAAACTGGTAACCAGACGCGCTCCGGAAGAGCAGGAGATGCGCGACCTGCTGTTCGCCTGGAGCGTCGCCAAATACGTAAAATCGAATGCCATCGTCTATTGCAAGGATGGCATGACGGTGGGTGTCGGCGCCGGCCAGATGAGCCGCGTCGACTCGGCGCGCATCGCCGCCATCAAGGCCGAAAACAACGGCCTCAGCGTGGCCGGATCGGTGGCCGCGTCGGACGCCTTTTTCCCCTTCCGGGACGGCCTCGACGTTCTTGCCAAGGCCGGCGCCACGGCGGTGATCCAGCCCGGCGGCTCGGTGCGCGATGCGGAAGTCATCGCCGCCGCGGACGAGCATGGCATCGCGATGGTATTCACCGGCTTCAGGCATTTCAGGCATTGACAACATGACTGCCTTCCCCCCCGCCCCCTTCCCGAGGAAGGGGGTGATTGCGGTTCGCTGCGCTCCATTTTTCTTGGCTGCGCCTCCTTGGGGTCCCCCAAGGGGATTTCCTTCGGGGCACGCCCCTGCGGAGGCGCCATGAAGGTACTCGTCATCGGTTCCGGCGGACGCGAACATGCATTGGCCTGGCGCCTGGCCCAGTCGCCGCGGGTGCAGAAGGTCCTGGTGGCGCCGGGCAATGCCGGCACGGCTCTGGAGGATGGGGTCGAGAATCTTGCGCTGACCGCGGTTGGCGATCTGGTGGCGTTTGCCCAGGCTGAAAAAATCTATGCGACCGTGGTCGGCCCCGAAGCGCCGCTGGCGGCGGGCGTGGTGGATGCTTTTCGTGCGGCCGGCCTGCGGATCTTCGGCCCGACCCGCGCGGCCGCGCAACTGGAAAGTTCCAAGGATTTCGCCAAGCGCTTCATGCTTCGCCACGGCATCCCGACGGCGAAGTTCGCCACCTTCTCCGATGCCGCCCGGGCGCATGCCTATGTGGACGGCGAGGGCGCCCCGATCGTTATCAAGGCCGACGGTCTGGCCGCCGGCAAAGGCGTGGTGGTTGCTATGTCGCTCGCCGAGGCGCATGCCGCCATCGACCGGATGCTCGTCGACAACAAGCTCGGCGACGCCGGCGCGCGCGTGGTCGTCGAAGAGTTCCTCGACGGCGAGGAGGCCAGCTTCATCGTCATGGCGGACGGAACGAATGCCCTGCCGCTAGCCACCAGCCAGGATCACAAACGCCTCCAGGATGGCGACCGGGGGCCCAACACCGGCGGGATGGGCGCCTATTCCCCCGCGCCCGTGGTGACTCCGCGGATTCACGCCGCCGTCATGCGCGAGGTGATCATGCCGACGCTCAACGGCATTGCCAAGGACGGCATCACCTACACCGGCTTCCTCTATGCCGGCCTGATGATCAACGCCGACGGCTCGGTCAGGGTGGTGGAATTCAACTGCCGCCTCGGCGATCCGGAGACCCAGCCGATCCTGATGCGTCTGAAGAGCGACCTGCTGGAACTGGTCGATGCCGGTATCGACGGCCGTCTCGGCAGCGTCGAGGCCGCCTGGGACCGGCGGGTGGCGCTGGGCGTGGTGATGGCCGCCGCCGGCTACCCCGACGCGCCGCGCCAGGGCGATATCCTGCTAGGCCTGCCCCGGTCAACCGAGGACAGCCACGTCTTTCATGCCGGCACCGCGCAGCAAGACAACAATGTCGTGGTCAGCGGCGGTCGCGTGCTCTGTGTCACCGCCCTGGGCGACAATGTCCGCGCCGCGCAGAAACGCGCCTACGAAGTCGCCGAACCGATCCGCTTCGACGGCATGCAAATGCGCCGCGACATCGGTCATCGCGCCATCGTCCAGCGCGCAACCTAACTCGCATGGTCGTCAGACCACCTCTGTGCCATGAAATTGTTCAAAACCAGGATTTACGCCCCCACCC
>Ga0208566_1001147_pt1 | contig 15767 bp, 16 predicted proteins | sample PL_2010_150m_FD_184159 | JGI IMG/M metagenome (GOLD analysis project Ga0208566, IMG submission 184159) | Freshwater microbial communities from Powell Lake, British Columbia, Canada to study Microbial Dark Matter (Phase II) - PL_2010_150m... | ecosystem: Environmental > Aquatic > Freshwater >...
GATCAGTCGGTGGTCATGTATCTCGCCGTTGTCACCCTGTCGTACATCTTTGGTCGCATGCTCTTTCTGTATGTCAACCGCACGGGTGAGATGTTTTTGCGAGTCTTGCGCCTCGCCGTATTTCGTCAGATGCAACGACAGTCAATGGCGTTTTTCGATCGCAATAAGGCAGGTGTGCTTGTTGCGCGCATGACTGCCGACATTGAATCGATGGCCGAACTCGTGCAGTTTGGTTTGTTGCAGTTTTTGTCTGCTGGCTTGATGCTTACATTTTCAATAGTTGTGTTGCTGGTGCTCAGTTGGCAACTCACTCTCGTGGCAATGTGTGTCATGCCAATCATTGTTCTGGCGTCGATCAAGTTTCAACGCGACTCAAACAAGGCATACCTCACCGTGCGCGAACGCGTTGGTGCAAACTTGTCTGCGCTACAAGAGGGCATCACCACCGTGCGCGTTATTCAGGCTTATGCCCAAGAGGAAGAAACGAAAGCAAAGTTTTTTACATCAAATCGTGCGTTGTTTCAAAGTCATGAACGCAGTGTTCGAATCAGTACTTGGTATTTCGCACTCGTCGAATTCTCTGGAGTTTTTGCATCAGCAATGATGATCGGAGTTGGCGGTTGGTTGGTGCACCGTGGCGATGTCACCCTGGGCACTGTCGTGGCCTTCACGCTGCTCATTTCGAGTTTGTTTGACCCAGTGCAGCAACTTTCGCAGATATACAACACTGTGCAGTCTGCAGGTGCAGCATTGAGCAAACTGTTTGCAATTCTCGATGCCAAACCCGAAGTTGATGAGCATCCTGCAGCGATCTCACTGCCCATATCTGGTGTGCTCAAGGTTGACAGTATTTCGTTCACGTACGCAACAGGTGAGCATCCTGCGCTCAACAACGTCTCGATCAGTGTCGCACCCGGCGAAAAACTGGCACTCGTTGGCCCCACTGGAGCAGGCAAATCAACTCTTGCCAAACTCGTGGCCCGCATGTACGACCCTGTGTCGGGCACTGTGTCATATGGTGGTGTCAATCTGACGATGGCCACGATGGACTCATTACGCCAACGTATTGTCGTCGTGCCACAAGAGGGCTTCTTGTTTAACGGCACCATTCGCGACAACCTACGCATTGCTAAGACATCTGCGACTGATGCAGAAATAGATGCTGCAGTGGAAGCCATCTCAGCTACCGAGCACTTTGCACAGTTTCCTGACGGACTCGATACCGAAGTGCGCGAACGTGGCAGCCGTTTGTCGGCAGGCGAGCGTCAACTGGTTGCTCTTGCACGAGCGGCACTTGTCGACCCTGCGGTATTGGTGCTCGACGAAGCAACGTCCAATCTCGACCCAGGTACCGAAGCCGAAGTAGAGCGCGCACTCGAAAGCTTGATGAGCGGTCGCACCGTGGTTGTTGTTGCTCACCGTTTGTCGACAATCCAGCGCGCCGATCACATCGCAGTGATTGATGCAGCACAGGTAGCCGAGTACGGCACGCATACAGAACTCATTGCAAAAAATGGACGCTATGCAGCGTTGGCTAACGCCTGGCAAACTTCACAGCTTGTAACTGAGCAGAACTAAGTCAGACTTAAGTCAGAACTTTTATCTTTGCAATATCGTGAAGACATGACTCAACAGCTCATAGACCTCAATCGAGAGGTATTAGAAATTGTTCGTACAGATTTTGACGGTCTCTATTCTGGTGAACTCGGACTGAGTTCAATAATGGGTGGGCAAAGTGCTGCAAATCTTGCCATTTCAAATCTCGATATCACCCATTATGCAAATCGCCGCTCAGAAGTATTTCCTAAAAATAAGCGTGGTGCTTCTGTGTTGTCGCCATACATTCGCCACAACATCCTGACATTGGATCAGGTTTATCGAGCTGTAAAAACTGCACCGTATAAGGATCGTGAAAAGTTTCGAGATGAACTTCTGTGGCAAGAATATGCACGGCATTTATATGCTCGGCTAGGTTCGAAGATTTTTGAGAATTTACGTTTTGAAGTCAACGCTCACACACAAGGCGACGGCTGGAATAGGCAAATGCTGTGCGTCAATGAGGTGGTGTCAGAGCTTGAACAAGATGGTTGGCTTGTCAACCAAACCAGAATGTGGCTTGCATCTCATTGGACTGTACGAAATGAAATGGGCTGGCTCCATGGGCAAGAAAGAATGCATCGAGAATTGCTGGATGGTTCTCGGGCAGCCAACATCTTGGGCTGGCAATGGACTGTCGGTGCGGGAACTGGTAAGCCCTATGGATTTGCAAAGTGGCAAGTGGACAAGCGAGCTCCAGGTCTCTGCCTGAAATGCTCCTTGAGCAGTAATTGTCCGATTCGAGAGTTTCCTGAAGAGACTGCACCGCGGCAGCTCGAACGCGATTCATTGATTGACCACGACCCTGATGTATCTGCGACCACGGGTCCGGTTGCTCCCGTAAAAAGTGCTGATGCTGCGTATGTGCTTCTTACGATTGACTCTCTCGGAGACAACGATGCTGCACTTGCTGCTCATCCCGACCTGCCAGCAGTGTTTGTTTTTAATGAGTTGGCTTTAAAAAAACTGCAATTGAGTTCACGACGCATCGGTTTCTATCTACAGACTCTTCAAGATCTGAGTACTCGTAGACACGTGCAAACATTTCTTGGCGATCCGTATCAATTTGCCCGCGACAATGCCGTCGCAGTTACTTATGCACCAGTGCCATCATTCAAAAAATTCAGCAACTTGGCCGAAGTCTTCCCATATCCATGGTTACGACCCCCACATGCGGGTTCTGTGCAGAGTTTTACTTCGTGGAGGACAAAACTCGGTAAGTAGGTTGCGAGGCCTGCTGTGCTCAAGAAAGTGTTTTAGAGCTGCATGCTCTTGATCTCGAGGAATTCCTCGAAGCCATAGTCACCGTATTCACGACCAACACCAGACTGCTTGTATCCGCCAAACGGTGCGTTGGCATTGAATGCTCCACCGTTGACTTCAACTTGGCCGGTGCGCATACGACGTGCAATTGCAATCGCATGATCTTTGTCGGCAGCCCACACGCCACCGGCTAGGCCGTACACCGTGTCGTTGGCAATGCGAATTGCATCTTCTTCGTCGTTGTAAGCAATGACGCTCAAGACTGGTCCAAAAATCTCTTCTTGGGCAATCGTCATCGACGTTGTCACGTTCGAGAAAATAGTTGGCTTGACGTAGTAGCCCTTCGACACACCCTCTGGCACGCCAACACCACCGACAAGAACCTTCGCACCTTCGTCGATGCCTTTTTGGATAAAGCCATTGACGCGGTCGCGTTGTGCAGCCGATGCAAGTGGTCCAAGGTGAGTTGTCTTTTCAAACGGATCTCCTACAACAACTGCGTTGCCTGCTGCAGTAAGAATTGCTTCTGCTTCTTCAAGTCGTGCCTTTGGAACGAGCATGCGGGTGAGTGCCGAGCATGTTTGTCCGCTATTGAGAAATGCTTTGCCAACACCCGATGACACTGCCTTGGCAAATGTCTCGGTGTCGAGATCGGCACAAATAATGTTGGCTGACTTGCCACCCAACTCGAGGGCAACCTTCTTGATTGTCTCGGCAGATACTTGGCTTACTCGGCGTCCTGCACGGGTCGAACCAGTGAATGACATCATGTCGATGTCGGTGTGTGCCGACATTGCCTCGCCAACAACTGGGCCGGTGCCGGTGATCATATTGAACACGCCTGCAGGTAAACCAATTTCGTCAATGACTTCGGCGAGGATGAATGCGTCAAGTGGCGCAATCTCGCTTGGCTTGAGCACCACGGTGCAACCAGCGGCCATCGCAAATGCCACCTTGGCAGCGATCTGGTGCAGCGGGTAGTTCCACGGTGTGATGCAACCAACAACACCAATTGGTTCGCGCACAACAACTGATGATCCAACTTCGCGTGAGTACGAGTAGTTCTCGGCAATTGCTGCTGCTTGCTTAAATGAGTTGATTGGCAAACCAACCTGAATCATCTGGCTCAAGAACTTGGTCATGCCAGTCTCGCGCGAAATAGCCGAGGCAATCTCGTCCATGCGTGCAGCCAAGCCATCACCAATGCGGCTCATGTATTTTCCACGCTCTTGTGCATCGAGTGCCGACCACGAATCAAATGCGGCACGAGCAGCCTTGGCAGCAAGGTCTACTTCTGTAGCGGTGCATGAAGGAATGCTGGCCATAACCGACTCATCGGTCGAATCCCAAACCTCAATAGTGTCGGTGCTGCTTGGTGCAACCCATTGTCCGTTGATGTACACCTGGTTGTAGTTAGTCATTTTCGTCTCCCAAGGCTCGTGATGTGTCTCAACAGAGTATCTAGCCAAAGCGCCTCAATTCTCATCGCAACTCAGCCTTGTTAGGGTTGGGTCCGACGAGTTTCGGCTGGGAGGTAACTCTCAGTACCTCGAAAATCCGAAATGGCGACACAGCGATGTGTCGCCATTTTTTATTGCACAACTGGGCTACTCGCCGTACACATGGCCTCAGGTGCCCTGATGGTGTAACGGCAGCATTCGGAACTCGTCATTTTCGAGGTGCCGGTTCGACTCCGACTTGGGGCTCCTATAAAACGAACGATGAGGTGCTCGCGAAACTTCTTACCAAGGATTGACGGTCTTGGGAAACATCAAGTAGTCAGGGCCGGTTGGGGAAACTCGACCGGTCCTGTTTTTCTGTCTGGATACTTTTGACAAGTACACTTCGGATTGACGAGTTTTGGCTGGGAGATAACTTTCAGTACCGCAAAAGTATGGAAGTGGCGACACAGCGATGTGTCGCCATTTTTTATTGCACAACTGGGCTACTCGCCGTACACATGGCTATAGGTGCCCTAATGGTGTAACGGCAGCATTCCGATCTCGTCAGTTTGGAGGTGCCGGTTCGACTCCGACTTGGGGCTCCTATAAAACGAACGATGAGGTGCTCGCGAAACTTCTTACCAAGGATTGACGGTCTTGGGAAACATTTAGTAGTCAGGGCCGGTTGGGGAAACTCGACCGGCCCTGTTTTTTCTGAATGGATACTTTTGACAAGTACGATACGGGTTGACGAGTCTTGGCTGGGAGGTAATTCTCAGTTCCGTAAGAGTATGGAAGTGGCGACACAGATATGTGTCGTCATTTCTATTTATCGAGCAATGAGTAGTAGGTACACTCATTAGTGACGAGATTGGCGCAAGGAATTGTCCTTGTGAAACTTCCAAACTACGAGTGGCGACACAGCAATGTGTCGCCATTTTTGTTTCTCGGCTTAGCCAAGCGAGCTAAACAGATCAGGAAACACCCTCGAGACCTTCGCTGTTAAATACTCGCCATAGTTGCCAGTCCACGCCTGCACGCTCGTGCCATCCCATCTGCGCGCCGCATCATCGGCAACTGGTGCACCCTCCAAGGGCAACGCCGTCACCTGCGCATCCCACGACGGATCCATAAAAAATGGAAACGACAATCGTTCACGTCCACTCACATTGCGCACCCGATGCGGAGTAGAGCGATATCGCCCTTCCGTCAATCGATCAAGCATGTCTCCTAGGTTGACCACAAAAACATTTGGCTCGGCTGGCACATCAATCCATTCATCATTTGGCATGCGCACTTGCAATCCACCACAGTCGTCTTGCGCCAAGATCGTCAGCAACCCATAGTCGGTGTGCTCTGCCACACCCCACTCGCTTGGCGCACCAGTAGTAGGGGGATAGTGGAAGATACGAAACAAGCATGTTGGATCTTTTGCAATCGTGTTCTCAAACCACAGTGAGTCCATGCCCAATCCCATTGCAACTCCACGCATCAGCGCCATTCCCAACTCGCGCATTTGGGCAAACCACTCCAACACCGTCGGCCCTAAGTCGGGAACAAAATCGGGAAACAAATTGGGCCCATGCAGCGGCACACCACTCAGCAGAGATTCTTCACCGACATACAAACCCTCTTTACGATCGGGCACACCCGATGTCAATTCTCCGCCAACAGGAAACCATCCCCGCCATGCCGACCCCGCCAACGGCATCGCCACCAAAGCCTTCTGACTCTCTGGCAAAAAGAAAAACTCCCGCGCCATCTCATCCATGCGACTAAACAACTCGGCCGAGACCCCGTGCCCCGTCACCCGAAAGAAGCCACTTTCCCTGCACGCCCGATCGATCTCGTTCGCACACCCGGCAATGTCTCCGCCCCGGCCCATCAGGGCACTCACATCAATTAACGGCAGCGACTGCATGTGTTGATATTACGGCGCTCGACATGATGGTGATGGTCCCGTAAGCTCCGGAACAATGGCGAACCTTCCGACAAGTCCGGCAGAAGAAATTCTGTGGAGGGAGGCTGTCTGGGCAGAGATGCAATCGCATCCACTTTGGCCTGATTTGCCTCCTGATTTCTTGCGCGAGTTAAAGGTGTATGGCGGAGCTGCCGGAATTTATTCAGAGATGTCACGAACGCGTGCAATTTCGCCAAATGGCATCGCGATTTCTGTGTTACACACAGGTCGTCATTATGCCGATGATGTGGATGATGATGGGATCATCTATCACTATCCAACAACTAATCGACATGCGAGTAGTGACCAGAGCGAAATTGACTCAGTAAAAAACGCAGGGAAGCTGGGGATTCCAATTTTCGTCATTATTCAGAAAGGAAAATCTCGACAAGTTCGTCGTGCATGGGTAGGCGACAGCGATGATGTGTCTCGATTGTTTCTTCTCGAATTTTCGGCAGTTCCGCAATCGCAGTTTGTCGTAGAACCAGACCGCAGTGAGCTATTTGTTCCTCGCATTGCACGACCGACTACAACGACTCAAGTTATGCGTCGTGAACGTAGTTCTCGATTCAAGTTTGAAGTGTTGAAGATGTACGGAAGCAAGTGTGTGCTGTCTGGACTTGCCGTGGTTGAAATGCTTGACGGTGCTCATGTCATTCCTGTTGACAAAGGCGGAAGTGATGATCCTAGAAACGGACTACTGCTTTCCGCTTCGCTTCATCGAGCGTTGGATGCAAATTTATGGGCCGTACACCCAAAGACGTTGAACATCGAAACTCGCGCCAAAGGCCCTTCGTTAGACAAAATGAAGATTCCGATTTCGAGTTTGCACGGTGTATTGGTGCTTCCACACGATGAAGCGATTGAGTTTCGATATGAACTTTTTCTAAAGGCGAGTTAGACAGTCGCCTTGAACTTGCCCATTAAGTAAGGCCCACTCGCAACGGGTGCATAGAGCGGCGGAGCGTCGGTGAGGCAGGCGATGACAGCATCCCAATTGGGCTGGTGGAAGTAGGCAATGGATTGTCGGCGGGACGCGGGGTCGTGTTGGGCCGGGTTGGCAACGCGATGGAGTGTGGAGCGCCAACGGTTGTTTGTCCAACGGGCCATGAGATCACCGATGTTGATGATGAAGGCACCGGGGATGGGAGCGACTTCTTGCCAGGTGTTGTCGGGACGTTGGATTTGGAGTCCGCGTGAATTGTCTTGGGGCCACAAGATGGTGAGGGTGCCGTAGTCGCTGTGGGCGCCAGCACGAAGTTGGTTGGGTTGAGGTGCGTGATCTTGCGGAGGGTAATTGAGTGCGCGAAGTGCGCTGATGGGTGATGTGATGTATTGGTCGAAGAAGTTTGGCTCGAGTTGTAGTGCTGTGGCGAAGAGTCGCATGATGCGAGCGGCGAGATCTTGCATGGCGTTGTAATAGTTGTTCCATGACTCGGTGAACGCAGGTGGGTGTGTGGGCCACGGTGTTGGGGCGTAACAAAAGGCGAGTGCATCGGGGTCGGTGATGTGAGTAGGGATGAGTGGTGGACCACCGTTGAATGTTTCTTTGAGATCGGGTGGGGTCACGTTGCCGAGTGATGCACTGAGAGTTTCGGCTTCGTTGCTCATGTATCCGTATGGATAGCCAGGGTGAGGAACTTTGGATTGTTGTTTTTGATCTAGGGCGAGATCGAAGAATTGGTGGACGGCTTGCCACATATTGTGTGTGATGTCGTGAGAGATGCCGTGATTGGTGATGGCGAGAAAACCGGTGTGTTGACACGCTTCGTCGACGAGTTGGGCAATGTGTTGTTGGGTTTGTATGTCGCCTTGCTCGAATGCTGCGAGGTCGATGAGTGGCGCGGCCTCAAGTGTCACGTGACTAACGGTAGTTGGCGGACTTTAAGTCGATCGAAAACCTTTTTGTCACCTGAGGCGTGTCAGAAAGTAGGTAATCAGGAACACATATATCCAACCAAGGATGGTCATGGCAGCTGTAAACAAGAGTTTGTCTATGAAGTCTTGGATTGACGATTTTGTTTCGTAACCAGCCATCACTATGTCGTGCTTGAGGGACGATTTCGTGGAAGCGATTGATGATTCGAGTTGTCTTATCTCTGATTTGAGTTGTCTCACTTCTGTGTCGATATCACGTTGAAGCGTGTTGAGGTCACTACCTGTTACTTGCTGTGAGAAGGAAAAGTAGGTCATGAGCAGATCATTACTCACACCGCGCTCTGACTGTCAAGCACCTACTTTCGTTTGATCAAAAAAGATTTGATCAGGTTCAATGTTGTCTAGATGACGAACTTGGCGATGGTGATCATGGCGCCGATGATGGTTAATGCGAATCCAGCTTGCCAGCGAATATCTGCCTTAAACAATTGAGAGACTCGTCGGTCAAGGTTGGCGAAGTCGGTTGCCATATCGCTGCGCAGTAATGCTGACTCTGTCTTTGCTTCGCCCCGCACGGATTTGATTTCTGACTCGACTTTGGCGAAGCCAGTTGCCATTTCGCTGCGCAGTAATGCTGTATCTGTCTTTGCTTCGCTGCGTACAGATTTGAACTCTGACTCGACTTTGGCGAAGCCGGTTGCCATTTCGCTGCGTATCACAATGAAATTGGCATCGATGGCGATGCCCATGTTGCGAAGGTCTTGAACGGTCGCGGGGGAGTCTTTGGTCTTTTCGGGCTGGTCTGCCATCAGGTTTCCGATCTGGTTGATGTCGAGTAGTGCTGCTTGCTGGCTCATGGGATCCTCAATTTCTCTGGGCCTTGATGGGGCTTTGTGAGGCTCATGTGTACGCGAGTGCGCAAAGTATGACATCAGTGTTGCTGTAGTTGTCAAGTATCGTGAAAGGGTCATGGCGCGCGAAAAGGTATATACCCGAGCAGGGGACGATGGAACCACGGGTCTTTTTTATGGTGGTCGCGTGGGCAAAGATTCTGCGTTGCCGCGGGCGTATGGCGCGGTTGATGAAGCACAGTCGATCTTGGGTTTGGTGCGCGCCGAGGCTGGCAAAGGCACCGAACTGGATGACATGGTGGTGCATATATGTAGAGACCTCTGGGTGTTGATGGCCGAGTTGGCAACGTTGCCCGAAAACCGGCACAAGTTGGTTGACGGCAAGACGCGAGTAACAGCCGAGATGGTGACCAACCTTGAGACGATGATTGACTCACTTGATGAGCGCTTTACGCCGCCAACTGACTTTGTTGTGCCAGGTCAAAACAAAGTGTCTGCGCTACTCGATGTTGGTCGCACTGTTGCGCGCCGAGCCGAGCGTCATTCGTTGGCTGCTGCTCCACCACCATCGCAATCGACTCCGTATCTCAACAGATTGAGCGACTTGTTGTGGACACTTGCCCGCTGGCAAGAGGGCGAGTCGTTGGCAGTGAAAGACGTCATTTAAAAAATTTCTACAGTCACAAACATAATTCATAAAACAAATTAAACGAGGAGAAGAAATGTCAATCAACTTTGAAGTAGCGAGCAAGACTCCAACAGATGTGAGCGCAATCGGTATCGCTGTGTCGACAGATGGTGCGATGCCTAAAGAGGTTTCGTTGTCACGCAAGGCACTTGAGGCCGTTGGTTTTTCGGGCAAGGTTGGGCAGACATCGGTGATCGCTGCCGATCGTGGTGCGGTGACTGTGGTTGTTGGCATTGGCGAGTCGTCGAAGGTGACTGCCGATTCGTTGCGCAAGTCGGCTGCGGCTTTTGGTCGCGCGACTTCGTCGTTTGGTTCAGTTGCAACCACGCTTGCTGGCGTGGCAAAAGTAGATCGCAAGTTGGCAGCACAAGTAGTGGTCGAGGGCATTTCGCTCGCCGTGCATCGCTATACCGATTTGAAAACAGTTGATAAGAAGGCGCCAAAGTTGTCGTCGGTGACTCTTGTTGGCACAACGGCCAATTCGGCACAACTGAAGGCTGGTGCAAAGCGCGGCCAAGTGATCGCCAATGCCACCAACATGGCACGCGATTTTGCGAGCATGCCACCTGCACACCTGACTGCGACAATGTTTGCAAACCATGCAGTGCGTATTGCTGGCGAGACCGGTTTGAAAGTAGAAGTGTTCAATAAAGACCAACTGCTTGCAATGGGTTGTGGCGGCATGATCGGTGTCAACCGCGGCAGTGTTGAGCCACCACGCATGGTGCGCTTGACCTACAAGCCTGCAGGTGGCGCAAAGAAAAACTCGAAGCCGCACCTGATCTTGGTGGGCAAAGGCGTGATGTATGACTCGGGTGGTATTTCACTCAAGCCATCCGATCCTTCGCACGCGATGATGAAGGGCGACATGAGCGGTGCTGCTGCAGTGTTGTCGTCGATGTCAACGCTCAAGGCGCTCGGATGCACAAACCAAGTGACTGGTTATTTGATGTGCACCGACAACTTGCCTTCGGGTAGTGCAATGGCGATGGGCGATGTGTTGCACATGCACAATGGCAAGACAGTCGAGATTTTTAACACCGATGCAGAGGGCCGTTTAGTTTTGGCCGATGGTTTGTCGCTTGCCGCAAATCAAAAACCAGACGCGATTGTGGACATTGCAACACTCACGGGCGCATGTGCTCGTGCATTGGGCGAAGGCATGGCCGGCGTGTTGGGCAACAATCAAAAGTGGATCGATCAGTTGACTGCATCGGCTGCACGCACTGACGAAAAACTGTGGCAGTTGCCGCTCGAGCGCGAGTATCGCGTTGGGCTCGACTCGGTAGTGGCCGACATGAAAAACGTGGGTGGCGAAGCCGGTGCGATTACTGCTGCATTGTTCTTAGATGAGTTTGTTGGCAGCGTGCCGTGGGCTCACCTCGACATTGCAGGACCAATGTGGTCAAACTCTGACAGCGGTTGGTTGCAAAAGGGAATGACTGGATACGGAACGCGACTCTTGATTGACGCTGCGCTCAACTTCAAGCGTCCATCGCGCTAATCCCAGTAACCGTCGTTGCTCACGCTTCACCAAGCGTGAGGTATCTCACTTGGCGAGTTCGTCAAGTATTTCGCGATCACGCTCTGCGAGCTGTTTGACGCGATTTATAAACTTGGTGTCTTTGCGGACACGATCAATTTCGCTATTGCCGGAGTGGTCGGTGGCGGGTGACGGTGTTTTTTGCTGGGGCATGATTTCATGATATTCCGACAGCAAGATGACTCTGCGGTCAATTTCGAGCGTCCAACCGCTAAAACAAAGGGAAATATTCCCTTCGCAAACTTGAAATTGCCGCACACAGTTAGGTATCAAAATGATACCTTGGAGGTATGGCAATGACATTACGGCTCACAGACGACGAACAGCAGGCGCTCAAAGAGCGGGCGGATGCTGAGGGCGTTTCGATGCAAGATGCTGCTCGACGAGCAGTGCGCGAATATGTGGAGCGTGGAGCACACGTATCTCGAGTTATGGAAGCAGCCAAGCAAGTGATTGCAACGCATGGTGATGCGCTTGATCGCTTGGGTCGGTGAGCGGGCAAGTCGAATATCTCGAACTTGAAGATGTCGTTGCCTTAGTGGCGATACTTTTTGGAGACCCACCTCCAATTCGAGATATTGGTTTATTAGGTTCTGCTGTTGCACGACCACGAACGAGTGCGTTTGGGCAAGATGCGTACCCAGACATCTTGACTAAGGCTGCGGCACTATTGCAATCGATTGTCAACAATCATGCATTGATCGACGGTAACAAGCGACTCGGATGGTTGAGTACGGCCGTATTTTTAGAAGTCAATGGTGTGAAGGCACTTCGAATTTCGAATGACGATGTGTATGACTTTGTCATTTGGGTTGCTGCAACGTCGCCTGCAATTGAGGAGATTGTTGCCAGGCTTCGGCTGTTGTTTGACTAGCCCTTTTGGGTGCCGACTTTGATGTCGCGGAATGGCGACTTGGAGTCGATACCAACATCTTTTGGCAACCCGAGCACACGCTCGCCAACGATATTGCGCATCACTTCGTCGGAGCCACCAGCAATGCGCATGCCTGGTGCGCCGAGCAATAACTGGCTCCATGCATACGTGCCCCACTCGCCGGTGTCGACAACAAGCTTTGCGCCAAGGATGTGTGCAACGAGATCGTTGAGTCGCTTTTGGTTGTTGACGAGGGCCATCTTGCCGATCGACATCTCTGGCCCTGGCAATTGACCAGCGCGCATCTTGTCAGTGGCGCGTTGGCTCGTAAAGCCAGCAACACGAGAATTGATGTAGAGGTCGGCGAGCATGTCGCGCACGATTGGATCGTTGTCTAACTCGTAATGACGGATCATGGCAACGAGGCGAGTATGAATGTTGTTTTCGCCAGAGTCGGCTGCACCGATGGATGCGCGCTCGTTCATGAGCGTGGTGAGCGCGACATTCCAACCATTGTTCACATCACCTAAACGATGATCGTCGGGTACGCGCACTTCGTTGAAGAACACTTCGTTGAAACTTGCTCCACCTGTCATCTGGCGCAGTGGGCGAATCTCGACTCCAGGTGCGTGCATGTCGACAATAAAACCAGTGAGGCCTTTGTGTTTTGGCAACGATGCGTCGGTGCGGCAAATGATTTCTCCGATGTCGGAAAACTGCGCACCTGATGTCCACACTTTTTGGCCAGTGATGCGCCACTCGTCGCCGTCGCGCTCGGCCTTTGCTTGTAGCGAAGCCAAGTCGCTGCCTGCGCCAGGCTCGGAAAATAATTGGCAACCAACGATGTCGGCGCGCCACATTGCTTTGAGGTACTTGGCTTTTGCGGCATCGGATGCATGGGCCAAAATTGTTGGCGCGACCATGCCGAGACCAATCTGAAATGCGCCGAGTGGGGCGGTGCGATACTCGCGCTCAACTGCGTTGTATGCGCGCTCATGCGCAGGAGTTAAGCCTGCGCCACCAAACTCTTTTGGCCCAGTGATCCATGCAAAGCCTGCATCAAAACGCTTGGACTGCCAGTCTTTTGCTTTGGCCAGCATCTCGGCTTCGGCGTCGCGGCTGCGCTCTTCAAACATTGACACGTTGTCGGTGCCTTCACCCCACGTGAACTTGGTCTTGACTTGTTTGCGTTCGGCGTTGGCCTCAAGAAACGTGCGAGCAGATGCAGCAAAATCTTCGACAGAAAGAGATGTGGATGTCATATCCCCAAAGATAGTTGAGGCAATATGGTTTGGGCGAAGGCGAGTCAACTAGTCTCTAGCCCATGGGTCAACCTGTTTCCGTCGTCCAAAAACCATCAGCAACACCTGGTCGGGTTCGTTTTGAGATCAACCGTTCGCTGACCGGTCAGGGCCACGAGCGATACGCAAACATCTCGGCTGCAAATGGCGTCAAGCCTGCAGATGTGCTTGCACAGCGCTTGTTTGCAACGGGCAAAGTGAGTGCAGTGCATGTGTATTCCAACGTGATCACTGTTGATGTGGCTGATGGTGCGAGCAACGATGGTTTGGCCAAAGTTGTCCAGGATCTGTATCAATACTGGAAGCCTGGCATGGCTCCGAAGTCGACTGAAGAGCTGCTGGCAATGGTGCCAAAGAGCGCTGAGTCAGCGGCCCAATCAACGACAGACGCAAGCGGGGCACCACTTTCAGCAGCGGCCAGCAAAATTCCGGCCGCGCTGTTGGCTCGTAGTCAAGCAGCACTGGCAAAGGCACAAGGTAAAAAGGTTTAACTTGCGAGGGGCGTCAGCGACTCATTGAATTGTGCACTAACTTGATGGCTACACCGTGAGCATCAAAAATCTAACTCTTCATGAAGTTGCAGAGATACTTGACGTGCACTACATGACCGCATATCGGTATGTTCGCGAAGGGCGTCTGCATGCCATCAAAGAGGGACGCGGCTGGGTGGTCAAGTTGAGTGATCTGAATGCCTTTCGAAAAGGTTTTGGTTCTGCGGTCGTGCCCAAAACCGGAAATCGAAAAGTTGCTCCATGGAGCGATCGAATGTTGCTACTGCTGATCAGCGGCGATGAGCGCGGCGTAGTGACTCTGATGGAATCAGTATTGCGATCTGGAAATGACTTGTATTTTCTGTATCTCGATGTGTTGGTGCCAGCAATGAGAGCAATCGGGAAGAAATGGGAGAGTGGTGAGATTGACGTGTTTGTTGAACACCGCGCCAGTGGCATTGCATCTCGCTCAGCTGCACGAGTTGGATCACGATTTTCGAAACGCGGTGTGCGCAAAGGAACGGTGTTGATTGGTTCGCCAGAGGGAGAGTGGCATGTGCTGGGGAGTCAGTTGCTGAGCGACTTGATCCATCTTGAGGGGTGGAAAATTGACGACCTCGGGCCCAACGTGCCAGTGGAATCTTTTGTGGCTGCGGCCACGCAGATCCCTGATGTAGTTGCTGTATGTATTGCGTCGACGATGAAAGAAACTCTGCCCGCAATGAGAGAAACGATTGCCAAAATCAAGAAGACATTAAACAACTCGATTCCGTGCTTTGCCGGAGGTGCTGCAGTGCTCGACTCGGAGCACGCCGAAAGTTTGGGAGCCGATTACTGGGCCAGTGATCTGCGAATGCTGCTACCGATGCTGAAACAGCACGCCATTCGCACCTAAATACGCTCAATAGGCGCCCGATAGTGGCCAAATAGTAGCCAAATAACTACGAACATATGTTCGCTACAGTGAGGGCATGTCTAGTTCGCTGCCCGTAACCCAAGCTTTGCAGTCAATACTCCCTGAGGGTGTGTTGGTGCGCGGACGCACCGTGTTGTGTAGTGGCGATGCCGCAATGTCGACTGCATTGTTGTTGGTGTGTGCTGCCACCCAGGCCGGTTCGTGGCTTGCCATCGTGGGTGTGAGCGATCTTGGATTGATGTCGGCATGTGAACAAGGTGTTGCATTGCAACGCACGGTGTTGGTGACACCAACCGATAATAAAAAAGATTGGACAAGCACGGTTGCTGCTGTTGCCGATGGCTTTGACGTGATGATGCTTGAGGTGCCGCGAGACGCGAGTGAGTCTGATGCGCGACGTATTCAAACCCGCATTCAGGCGCGACGCAATGTGCTTGTGTTGGTAGAAACATCGCGACACGCAACACCGCGATCGGTATTTGCACCCGATGTGGTGTTGCATACACAGACCACGAGGTGGGACGGTATCGAGCATGGGGCTGGCTATGTGCAAAGCCGCCACATAGGTATAACAGTGAGCGGCAGACGTGTGCCGCGAGCGATGCAACACGTGTTGCAACATGTTGGCTAGCAATGGTTGAGCAAATTGGTAAACAAATTGGTAAACAAATTGGTAAACAAATTGACGCAAGTGAAGTCACGCGCGTTGCAGTAATTGCGTGCGCCGACTGGCAGGCAGTTGCTGCGCAATGCGAGTTGTATTCGCGCAAACAATGGTTTGATGCGGTTGCGGTATTGCATGCGCAACGCGTAGTGGCGCGTACTGCTTATGCTGCCAAACAAGGTGTGCAAATAGGTATGCGACGGCGCGAAGCACAAGCCGTGTGTCCCGAGTTGCATATTGCTGCCAACAACAAAGAGCGCGACAGATTGATGTTTGAGTCGGTAGTGCGCGCGGTTGGCG
>Ga0208566_1001148_pt1 | contig 15757 bp, 17 predicted proteins | sample PL_2010_150m_FD_184159 | JGI IMG/M metagenome (GOLD analysis project Ga0208566, IMG submission 184159) | Freshwater microbial communities from Powell Lake, British Columbia, Canada to study Microbial Dark Matter (Phase II) - PL_2010_150m... | ecosystem: Environmental > Aquatic > Freshwater >...
CTTTTAGAGGTCAATATGTTCGATAAAACACCAATAGATCAAATGGTTACAAATGCCTTGCTGAGCTTTGACGATCTGCCTGTCAGCAACCAATTGAATCTATTCGATTATTAACCGGACAGTAGTGTTCTTGGGTATAAATACAACGTGGTATTTACAATCCCAGCGGGTGTGACTCAAACTCTGGTAATCTTTCATTGTGATTCTCCGTCTCTTGATCAAGACTTCAGAATCACAATGACCGCCGTATAGGTCAAACCTTGGTGAGTCCCCCGGCATAGCCGGGGGTTTACCTCACTGAATTAATGCGAGTTGTGAGTCCGGCTTGCCCAGTCTTATATTTCATCAAATCGTGCGATCAGTTTTTCAATGTATGATTGGCCCTTCACAATGAGGAGCAATCGATGGGCTGGAACGACCACATTGACGACCACTGCGAAGTCAGTAACCTTCCCCCAGAGGCATTCAGTCCGTTTGATGGACCTTTTGACCCTCAAGATCACTGGCTACGAACAGCAGACAAAGACGAACAGTTGATCGCTATGCGTGCGTGGTTTTTGGCTCGCCACTGTGATCCTGCTAACGAAACGCCTTACGATGGGCATGAAGGCGGCTACGTGTTCATTCACGGTGGGCCGTACGATCCTGCCGACGTAATACCAGGACGCTTCGATGGAATTGTGGACGACGACATCATTCAAGAAGTCGTCGACGAGATGCATGCCGAACATGGGGATCAATGGGCACCCGTGCATTATGGCCCTCCCGATGAGTATGACGATGACTATGGTGTCTTTGTTGAAGAACGAAATGAACCCTTCCGGAAACTTTGTGACCGCCTTGAGCAGTCGCTGGAAGTTCTAAATCTTGAGGGTGACACGCTGGCAAGGTTGCTTGCGCAGAAGTTTGTGTTTGTTTCTGTAATTACAGCGTTCGAGTCTTTTTTGTGGGAGACCGTCGTCTACTGGGTTGACCACAACGAGGCAGCAGTCACCAATATCGTGACAAGGATAGAAGCATTCAAAAATCGGCCGATGAAACTTGGCGAAATTTTCCAAAAATACGCAAGCTTGAAAGACGACATCAAGGGGCATTTGCAGAATCTTGTTTGGCACAACTGGAGAAGCGTCAAACCATTATTTACGCTCGGGTTAGGGATCGAAATTCCTAGTTTCGAGCCATTTAGCGCTTCGCTCGTGAAGCGCCATGACATCATTCATCGAAGTGGTTTTACGAAAAATGGTTGGCCCATTACAGTTGATACCATGGAAATCCGCGCTCTCTGCGAGCAGGTGCGGGTGTTTGCCTTTGCCGTAGACGAAGCACTTGATAAGCGAAATCGGGAACTGAAGTAGCGCGTGGATGCGGTGAGCTCTGCGAACCGCACTGATACTCTTTGGGTATCAATCCCGAACGATGCGGTTCCTTCGTCACCACATCCTACGGATATTTTCGCCCTACTTACGATTGTCGAACTACCAGCCGCCACAGCGATGTGACTTCCGCCGCGCGGGCGGCGTGGAGCGGGTCGTTGGGGTCGGAGGCTTTGGGGTGATGCGGACGCACGTCCGTCTTGCCCGCGACTTCCAGCCCCGCCGCGTCTATGGCTGCGAGCAATTCTTCGCGGGTGCGCAGCCCCAGCAACTCGGCGAAATCGGACAGGATCAGCCAGCCTTCGCCGCCCGGTTCCAGGTGCTCGGCCAGCCCGCTGAGGAAGCCGCGCAACATGCGGCTGTCGGGGTCGTAGACCGCGGCTTCCAGCGGCGAACTGGGGCGCGCCGGCAACCAGGGCGGATTGCAGACGATCAGCCCGGCCCGGCCTTCGGGGAAGAGATCGGCTTGCTGGACTTCCACTTGCCCGTGCAAGCCTAGTTGCTTGATGTTTTCGCGCGCGCAGGCCAGCGCCCGCGCGTCCAGCTCGGTCGCCACCACGCGCGGCACGCCGCGGCGTACCAGTACCGCAGCCAGCACGCCGGTGCCGGTACCGATGTCGAAGGCCAGTTCCGCCGGGGGCAGCGGCGCCTCGGCCACCAGTGCGATATATTCGCCGCGCACCGGGGAAAATACCCCGTAGTGGGGATGTATCCGGCCGAATAGCACCGGGATTTCCACCCCCTTCTTGCGCCATTCGTGGGCGCCCACTACACCCAGCAGTTCGCGCAGCGCAACCACGGAATCCTGCCGCGCCGGGCCGTAAGCCTCGCGACAGGCTTGCTGGACATCGGCGCCGCGCCGTAGCGGGATGGTGTAGTCTTTTTCCAGCGGCACCAGCAACATCCCCAATAGGCGCGCACGCTGGGCCTGGCTTTGGCGGTGCAAGTGAAATGCTTCGGTGATCGTCGGTTCCGGCTTGGGGGCCTTGCGCGCAGCGCGGCGCGGCTTGCGGTCGAGACGGCGCGACAGGGCCTGCAATAGTTGGCGGGCGTTCTGGAAATCGCCGCGCCACAGCATCGCGCTGCCTTCGCAGGCAAGCCGGTAGGCGGCATCGGCGGTGAGGGTGTCGTCGGCGATCACCACCTGCTTGGGCGGTAATACGCCGCTCTCGGAGCGCCACAGCGCAGAGCGGGTTTTGCCGGATTCTATCCAGCTTACAACGGGATGGTCGTTCACAAGGAGGCCTTCGCTAACAGCAGTAATGGTCACCCAATCCGGTGAGATTCGACCATTGTAACTCAGGCAGCAGGGGTTCCATCAGGCGTAATCACCCGGCGCCTGAAATGTGCGCAAGGGGGCAAACGGTGAAAGCCGGTTCAGCGGGTCGTCAATGGAATGACATCGGAAGCGTGCTTCTTGGCCTGTTTGGCCGCCTTCTTTTCCTTGGGGTTCAATGCCGGCTGTTTCTTTACTTCCTTCTTGCTTTGCTTTTCTTTGCCCATGATCCTGCTCCTCGTGAGTCCCCGCGAACTGCGGGTGCAGTTTTCAGTATAGACCGATGGGTAACATGAAACCGCTTGTCAGGAAATAAACCTAGAAAAAGCTATTGAACCGCAGAGGACGCGGAGGGCGCAAAGGAATTCAAATGCTTAGCGTAAAATTCGGCCTCACCAAGCGGGTGGCCGATATGGTTTGCTAACCCTCTGTTTTTCCTCCGCGTCCTTTGCGTCCTCTGCGGTGAATTGCGGTTTTTAGGATAAAACGTTGCAATTGATCGGCACGGCGGTATCGAAGCGTAACGCAGGCCCGAAAAGCGCGCCAGCGTTCAGAACTCCAGCGACTCGGCGATGGCCCGGATGCCTGCCTGGGCGCAGGCATCGTCGGCGTCTCCGCCCGGGGCGCCGGATACGCCGATGCCGCCGAGTAACGAACCCGCGCCTTCGATCATCCGCCCGCCGCCCGCGCCAAGGAATCTGGGATGGTTGCGCAGGCCGCTCATCGGCTTGCCCGGTTGGGTTTCCTCGGCCAGGGTGAGGGTAGGCGTTTTGAAGCTGACTGCGGTCCAGGCCTTGTTGACGGCAACGTCCACGGTATGCGCGCCGGCGTAGCGATCGCGCAACAGCACCTGGGGTAGCCCCGCTTTATCGACCACCGCTACCGCCACCTGGTAGCCGTTCTTGCGGCATTGCGCCAGCGCGGCCTGCGCTGCGGCCAGCGCGGTTTCCGGGGTCAGCGATTGGCTGGTGAAGGTGGCTTCCTGCGCCTGTACACCGAATGGCGCGCACAGCAGCACGGATGCTAGCTTGAGGCTGATTTTCATATTTTTCCCCAAAGGGTGATGGTAGGTAATCCGGGTGTATCGTCAGGCTTGGATGTAAACCCACCCCTGCTTTTCCCGCGCCATGATCAGGTCGAGCGCCGAGGGGGTGATGACGGCTTCCGGCAGCAACTGGACATTGACGCCCTTGCGCCGCAGTTTGTCGATGGTCACGCCGCAGGCATAGAAATTCAGGTCTTTGTATTCGTGTTGCAAGGATTTGATGCGCTCGGGATAGGGCGAGGCATCGGCTTGCAGCAGGCGCAGGCCTTCGCCGTTGGCGACGATGTCGAGCTTGACCGGGGTGCCTAGCTTGTTGGCGCTACGCAGCAATTCCTCGGCCTGGTCGAGGGCCGCGTCGAAACGCACGCTTTCGCCGGAAAATATGTGCAGCACCAGCTTGGATTCCTTGGCTTGCGGTTCGGCCATGCGGGCGTAGTTGTGTGCCGGTGCAAGGGATTTGTCGCTGTGCAGCAGCCAGCCGGCGCCAACGCCGAGTAGCGTAAACAGGCCCGCCGCCAGCGCGTGGGTGAAATTCGGCGAGTTGAAGCGCCCGCGCCGGGAATGCAGCGGCTTGCTGCCGCTGGTTTTCAGCGGATAGGCATTGCCGACCATTTCCTTCAATTGCCACAGTTCGCAGATGCGTTGTTTGAGTTGGCTGTCGGCGGCGATCAGTCCGAGCAGGCGGGATTTCTCCGCCGAATCCAGTTCGTTGTCGACGAAGGCGTTGAGCAGTTCGTCGCTTACCGGGTGTTCGGTTTTCATTTGAACCTCGCAATATTCGATGCGGCTTGCGCCGGTTGGGCTTCCAGCAGGATGTCCTTGAGCGCCTGGCGGGCGCGGCACAAGCGGCTCATCACGGTGCCGACGGGGATTTCGAGGATGTTCGCGACATCCATGTAGGACAGTTCTTCCAGGTCGACCAGCGTCACCACCTGGCGTTGCCCGACCGGCAGCTTGGCGATGGCGCGGCGCACGCGCACGACCATCTCGGATTGCTGGTAATCGTCCTCGGGCGTGCCGTCGCTCGCCAAGTGCTTTTCATCAATCTCTTCGATGTCGAGCGCTTCCTTGTAACGGCGATAATGGTCGTTGAGGCAGTTGGACAGGATGCCGAACAACCAACTCTCGAGCGACTCCAGATCGCGCAACTGGCTGGATTTGGCGATAGCCTTGGACAAGGCTTCCTGGGCCAGATCCTCGGCGAGCGCGCGGTTGTGGCACCAGGACAGCGCCAGCCGGTGCAGCCGGCCCTGGTTCTGCTCCAGGCGCTTGATGAAGTTTTTTTGCCCGTCGAAAAGTCCGAAAATATTCATGTGTTTCCCCGTTTAGAGAGATGGACGGAGGGCGAGGGGAATTTATTCCATCGGCAGCGAAAAACTTTGCGGTCTAAAGCCCGAATTTCGGCAGGATTTCCAGTACTGTCGGCGCGGGCAGGCCGCCGACAGCCGCCGTTCGGTTCACCAGCTTGTCCCGTGCCACTTGCAGCGCGGCCTTGCGCGCCGCTTCGGCGGCACGCAACTGTTGCGCATCGCCTGCGGGCAATTTCCTTTTCAGCAGCGCTTCGATTTTCGGCAGCAGGCCGCCGCCCTGCTGCAGCAACAGGAAAATCTGTTGCGGCGGCAACAAGGTGAGATGGGTTACCTCGTTGACCAACAGCTCGTCGCGCTCGCGCTGCAAATCGGTATAGGCCTTGATCGCCTTGGCGAGCTGGTATTTCTGCTCCAGCGCCAACGGCTTGCCCGACTTGGCCTCGATCTGGTCGAACAAGGCAGTGCTCGCCAGCGACGGGGCGATGGCGCCGAAAAAGAACAGCAGTGCAACCAGCCAGTTCCTCACTTTTTTGCAGCCCCTGCCGGTTCGTTCAAGTCGTCATCAGGCCAGCGCCGCGAAGTATGAACCACCGCAAGAATTTGTATGTCGGCGCTGCTTTCCCGATAGGCCACGATGTAAGGGTAACGTCGGACGACCAACTCCCGCGTCTTTTCCAGTCGGCCAGGACGGCCGATAGCGGGATGGGCTCGTAGCGCCTCCACTTCTTGCCGGATTGCGGCTATGACGCGTTGTGCAGCAGCGGGGTTTTCCTTGGCGATATATTCACGAACGCCGCGCAGATCGGCCAGCGCATCAGCCAGCCAACGCAGTGTCATTATGTGTGTTGCTCGGCAAAGAAGTCATTGACCTCTGCATCGCTGGCGAACTCACCGCGATCCGCAGCCGCAATCCGCTGGCGCAGCACTTCGACATAGCGACGGTCTGCGGCCAGATAACCGGCAAGCGCTTCGTTGATGATTTCGGCTTCCGGCCGGTGCGTTTCCTCGGCCAGTTGGTGAAACTGGCGCAGCACTTCGGCTGATACGGCGACCTGATTCATAACGTGATCTCCTTTCAAGGCAGCACTCAATTGCTAGGCGCAGGGTTATTTCATTCCTGCGAATACCCGCTTGGCCGCCTCGATGGTGGCGTCGATGTCGGCATCCTGGTGCGCCGCCGAGACGAAGCCGGCTTCGAAAGCAGAAGGCGCGAGATAGATCCCTTCTTCCAACATGCCGTGGAAGAAGCGGTTGAAGGCGTCCTTGTCGCATTCCATCACTTCGGCGTAGCTGGTCGGCGGGGTGGCGCGGAAATACAGGCCGAACATGCCGCCCACGGCTTGCGCGGAGAAGGCGAAACCGGCTTCGTGCGCCGCGGCGATGAGGCCGTCGGTGAGTTTGCGGGTGGTGGCGGCGAGGCGCTCGTAGAAGCTCGGTGCCTGCACCAGCTTGAGCGTGGCCAGCCCGGCGGCGACCGCCACCGGGTTGCCGGACAGCGTGCCGGCCTGGTAGACCGGTCCGAGCGGGGCGAGTTGCTGCATGATTTCGCGTTTGCCGCCGAAGGCGCCCAGCGGCATCCCGCCGCCGATGACCTTGCCCAGCGTGGTGAGGTCGGGGGTGATGCCGAACAGGCCCTGCGCCGAAGTCAGGCCGACGCGGAAGCCGGTCATCACTTCGTCGAAAATCAGCACCGCGCCGTACATCTTGGTCAGGTCGCGCAGGGTTTGCAGGAATTCCTGGCTGGGTTTGACCAGGTTCATGTTGCCGGCGACCGGTTCGACGATCACCGCTGCCACTTCCTTGCCGATTTCGGCGAAAGTGTTTTCCAGTTGCGTCACGTTGTTATAGTCGAGCACCACGGTTTGCGCGGCGACTTCCTCCGGCACCCCGGCCGAGCTGGGATGGCCGAAAGTCAGCGCGCCGGAACCGGCTTTCACCAACAGGAAGTCGGCGTGGCCGTGGTAGCAGCCTTCGAATTTGATGATCTTGGTGCGGCCGGTGTAGCCGCGCGCCAGGCGCACCGCGCTCATGGTGGCCTCGGTGCCGGAGCTGACCAGGCGCACTTGTTCCATGCTCGGCACCAGTTGGCACAGCAGTTCGGCCATTTCCAGTTCGCGCGAAGTCGGCGCGCCGAAACTCAAACCGCGCGCCGCCGCTTCCTGCACCGCCTTGACCACCTTGGGAAAGGCGTGGCCGAGGATCGCCGGCCCCCAGGAGCCGACGTAGTCGATGTAGGATTTGCCGTCCTCGTCCCACAGCGTGGCGCCTTTGCCGCGATTGAAGAACACCGGCGTGCCGCCCACCGAGCGGAAGGCCCGCACCGGCGAATTGACGCCGCCGGGAATGGAGATTTGCGATTGATCGAACAGGGTTTGGTTGCGTGAAGTCATGGTTGGTTTTGCCTTAATCAATGCAAGGTAGGTTTCGAAAATAATTGTGCGAATTCGCTGGCGGTGGTGCGGATGCTACCGCTGTCGAACACCGCGCTGATCACCGCCAGCGCATCGGCGCCCGCCTCGATCAGCAAGCCGGCATTGGCGAGGGTGATGCCGCCGATCGCCACCAGCGGCACGCGCAACTCGCGCTTGGCCTGGCGCAGCAGTTCGAGCGGTGCGGCGACGGCGTGCGGCTTGGTCGGCGAGGCGAAGAAGCTGCCGAACGCGACGTAATCCGCGCCGCCGTCCTGCGCGGCGTGCGCCAGCGACAAATCATTATAACAAGAGACGCCGATGATCCTGTCGCGCCCGAGGATCAGTCGCGCCTCGCGCAAACTGACGTCGTCGCGGCCCAGGTGCACGCCGTCGGCGCCGACCAGGTCGGCCAGGCGCAGGTCGTCGTTGATGATCAGCGGCACCGCGAAATCCCGGCACAGCCCCAGCAATTCGCTGGCCTGCTCGAAGCGCAGCGCCACGTCTTGGCTTTTATCGCGGTATTGCACCGCGCGCGCACCGCCCTGCAGCGCCTGGCGCACCTGGTCGAGCAGCACGTCGACATCGGCGTACTGCGGGGTGATCGCGTACAGGCCGCTAATCGGCAACGGGGGCTTCATCCGTATCCTCGGGCAATTCGCGCGCCCAGAACAGCCGGTCGGGAATGAATTGCCCCATGCCGGGACGGAAGCCGGCGCTGAGCGCCTGCCAAGTGAATTCCTGGGCTTCCTTGACCGCCTCGGCGAAATCCAGGCCGTGGGCAATCGTCGCCGCCAGCGCCGACGCCAGCGTACAGCCGGAGCCGTGATAGCTGCCGGGCAGGCGCTGCCAGCTGTCGCTGCGCACCACCCCGGTTTCGTCGTAAAGCACGTTCTCCACTTGCGGGGTGTTTTCGTGGGTGCCGGTGATCAGTACGTATTCGCAGCCCAGTTCGATGAAATATTCGGCGCATTGCGCCAGGGTCGGCGTCTCATCGTCGTCGCGCCCGTGCATCGCCAGGCGCATCGCCTCGACGCTGTTGGGGGTGATCAGGGTGCATTGCGGAATCAGCATTTCCAGCATCGCCGAGAGCATGTCGTCGTCGACCAGGTCGTCGCCGCGCCCGGAGGCCAGCACCGGGTCGAGGATCAGCGGGATGTCGGGATAATCCGCCACCACTTCGGCAATTGCCGCCATGGCTTCCACGCTGCCGATCAGGCCGACCTTGAACACCGCCACCGGCATGTCTTCAAGTATGCAGCGCGCCTGGTCGGAGATCCACTCGGCTTCTATCGGCAGTATGTCCTCGACCCCCAGCGTGTCCTGCACGGTAAGCGCGGTGACCACCGACACCGGATGGCAGCCCATGCTCGACAAGGTCAGGATGTCCGCCTGCAAGCCGGCGCCGCCGGTAGGGTCGGACGCGGAAAAAACCATAACAATCGGAGGCGTTTCGGACATGAAAAATTACCAGAAATAAATGAGGACGATGATACCAAACGCCAGGCGATACCACGCAAAAGCGTTGAAATTATGGTGCGCCACGTAGCGCAACAAGCCTTTTACCGCCCAGAATGCGCTGATGAAGGCGACAATAAAGCCCACCGCGAACATCCCGAGATCGTCGAACTTGAGCAGCGCCCAGTTCTTGTAGACATCGTAAAAAGTCGCCGCGAACATGGTCGGGATCGCGAGGAAAAAGGAAAACTCGGTGGCCGTCTGGCGCGAGAGTCCGAAAACCATCCCGCCGATGATCGTCGCCCCGGAACGCGAAGTGCCGGGTATCATCGCCAGCGCCTGGGCGAAACCGACCTTGAGCGCGTCCTTCCAGTCCATCTCGTCGATGGAATTGACCCGCGGCTGGTGGTTCATCCGCTCCACCCAGAAAATGATCAGTCCCCCGGCGATCAGCGCGATCGCCACGGTGAACGGGTTGAACAGGTAGGTCTTGATCGCGTGGTGGAAAGCCAGCCCCAACACCGCCGCCGGCAGGAAAGCGACCAACAGGTTGGCGACGAAGCGGTTGGCCGCCGCCTCGCGCCCCAAGCCGCGCACCACGCCGCCGAGCCTGGCGCGGAACTCCCAGCACACCGCCAGGATCGCCCCCAACTGGATCACGATTTCGAACACCTTGCCCTTGTCGTCGTTGAAATCGAGCAAATCGCCGACCACGATCAGGTGGCCGGTGCTGGAAACCGGCAAAAACTCGGTGAGGCCTTCGACCAGGCCGAGGATGAGGGCTTTGAAAAGCAATAGGATGTCCAACGGATACGCTTTCTTGTGAAGTTACCAGTAGGTGCTGATCGGATATTGGCGTATCGCTTCATCCGGCGTCAGGATCGCCATCTGGTTGGCGATAGCCTGGCAGATCAGCAGGCGATCGAAAGGGTCTTGATGATGGGGCGGCAATTTTTCCAGCGGAAAAACATCGTTTTCCATCATCGGCAAACTGGCGATGCCGTGACGGAGCCGTGCTTCCGTTACGAATTCGCGCGGCGTGATGCCGCCCGGCAGGCGCATTTTCCCATTGCGGTGCTTCACGCCGATTTCCCAGGCCGAAACGGCAGAAAGATAAACCTCGTTTTCGGGGTCGGAAAACATCTCGGCGGCCACCCGCGACAGGCGGCCTTCCACACAGGCAAGCCACACGAAAGTGCAGGTATCCAGCAGCAATTTCATCCCTTGTTGTCCAGATAGGGGTCGGGGGTTTCGCCATTGAACGCCTTGAGCAACTCGTCCGGCAGCGGCTCCCAGAAGCTATCCGGCAATTCGTACCCCTCCTCGCGCGGCCCCAGCCCGATGGGGCGCGGCTCGCGGCGCGGCTGCGCAATCGGGCGGATTTCCGCCACCGGCACGTTGCGGCGGCAGATCGTTACCGTCTCGCCTTTATCCAGGGCGCTAAGGTATTCGGAAAGGTGGGCTTTGACTTCGGCGATGTTGGCGGTAATCATGGCATTTCTGACCTGACTAGGAAGTTGGTCAAGTATATAACTATGATGGGTCGAGGGAAAGGTGTTTATGGCGAGTCGACGCGCAACGCAATAGCCAACGGTCGTCGAGGAAGGTCAGGCGTGGTTGGTGTATTCGTCCCGTTCCCTGACCTTTTCGTCGAGAAGGGAAGCGGCGTCATTTGTGATGAGAGCGCGCTTTTTCAGGCGCGCCAGCTTGTCGGCATCCTGCTCAGGCATCAGCAACAGGTGTTTGCCGTGGCGCTTGGTTTCCCTCTGTTCGCCGGGGATGGGACTCGGTCTTTCACAATGGGCAGGCCGCTACTCAGATCAAATGCCGTGCCGCCAGATAGCCTTCTTCGGCAAGGTCGCGCAGCACCGGGTCGCCGGCGTCGATCGAGTTCTTGTACCAGACATCCTGGCGTTGTTCCTCGGAAAGGTCTTCATCGTCGCGAGCGAAGCCGAGACCGGGCGGTGCGCCTTGATCCTCGGTGAGGATCACCGCCGCGAGTTCCGGGTATTGCTGAAGTTCCCACGACCAATCGACGCTTTCGCCGGCGCGCTGGTGGGCGCGCTGGCGATGGACGCGCAATACCCCGTCGCCGGCATAGCGTTCCCAGCCGGCGTCTAAATAGGCCGCCGCTTGCGGCCAGCCCTGCGCCGTGGCGTGCCACAAGCCGGTTTCGACCAGTTTGACGGCGCTCTCCGGCAGCGTTTCCAGCTCGACGCGCGCCCGCTCCAGGCTGCCGTTGGCCTGATGTCGCCACAAACCGGCGCGGCCCAGCAAGGGCGCATCGGAAATATCCAGCCCGGTGATGTCGGCCAGCGCGCCGAGGTCGCCGCTGGAGCCTTCGTTAGGAGTATGCAAGGTACGGGGCTTGACCATCTCGCCGGCTTGGGCGCGGCGTAAATGTTGGCGAGTAATACCGATAATCCGTATTGTTTTTTCGTCGTTGGAAGGGGCGATTTGCTCAGCCCACACTAGCGCATCCTCCGCCTCGTCGAGGCGTTGCAGGTCAATCAGGGTATCCGCCAGCGCGTTGGCGAGCACCGGGTCGCGATGGAAACGGGTTTTGGCCTGACGGTAGGCGGTGACGGCTTCATCAAGGCGACCGCTGATGCGCAGGGTGTGGGCGTAATCGGCCGAGCACACCGGGTTGTCGGGAAACAGGCGGATAGCTTCGCGGTAAACCAGTTCGCCCAAGTCGGTCTGGCCGTGCAACACCAGTGCATGTCCAAGCTGGGCGTGGCCTTTAACACCATGGGGAAAGCGCCGCCGGGCGTGCCAGTACACTGCTGCGGCACGCCGCCAGTCACCTTCCGCTTCCAGGGCGCGCGCCAGCAGCGACCAAGTGTGAGGATTGTTGGGTTCCCAGCGCGCCGCTTCGTGGGCGAGATCGCGCGCCCACGCGGGGTCGAGATTGAGCAATGATCCACCAGCCGTACAAAAAGCCCGCACCAGATAGTAGCTGTCACCGCTTTGCTGGGCATAAAACCGATGGCGATCCAGAAAGGCGTTAAGGAGCGGTGTGGTTCCTGAAATGTCCGAGGCCAGGCGTTCCAGCAACGGAGTCAACTCTTTTCCGTGAGGGGCCATAAGAACCCCCTTTCCTCCCTTTCCCTTGGCCTCGTCAAACGCAGCCGGATAACGCCGATCCAGCCAGTTGCACACGGTCTTGGGTATTTCCCGCGCCTGGAGCACTTCGCGGAATTTGCTCGACCAGGTTTCCTTGCTCATCGGGTAGACGGCGGCGAGGAAATCCACTTCGTCCAGCCATTCCTTGCCGCTGCGCTCGCCCTGCCGCACCCGCGCCGCGCCGTAGTCGAGCAGGCCGCGCAGTAGTGCTTTGGGCAGGCTGCGTTCCGGGGTGTTCTTGTCGTCGGCGGGCATCTTGCGCAGGCCCAGCAGGGCGGCGCGCACATGTTCGAGGGGGCGTCCCTTGCGGACGACGGCCAGCCACAGGTTGAGCAGGTCGCGGTTTTCCTGGCCGTGGGCCAGGGCGATCAGCAGTGCGCTTTCCGGGTCGCGGCTGGAATCGAGGGTCACGCCTTGCAGCCAGGCGCGCAGGGCGCCGTGGCGTTCGACGCACCAGGCGCGGGTTTTCGGCAAGGGCAGCCGCACCACGGCGCGGAAGGCTTCCACCAGCGATTCGGCATGGACTTCGGGGATCAGATGATCCGGCATGGGCTGACCGATGCGTTCCGCCAGCCAGGTTTGCATGGCCTGATCAATGGTGGCGATTTCCTCTGGTTTCAGGAGTTGCACCAAAGCGTCGGCGGGACTCGCCCGGTCGAAGGGGCCGAGCGCTACCCGCCCGGTGAGCAGGGCATCGAGCGCCGCCGCCGGATCGGCGGCGAAACGCGCGCGCCAGCGCAGGACGGCGGGGCTGGTCACGGCGGTCGGCGTCATGACCGGCTCCCGCTGGTCGGTGCGCCGAAATCGTCGCGCCCATAGTTGAGTTGTAACCAGGGCAAGTGGAAGCCGCGCGCCTTTTCCAATGGCATGGCAACGGGGTTGGCGATGACGCCGACCCGGTGGAAGTGCTCAGGCTTGTAGGCGATGCTGGGGTGCAGCAGTTCCACCCCCATGCGGTAGTCGCTCTGGTTGGCGACTTGGGAGAGGTTCAAGGTATGGCCGCGAAAATCCGCACCGGGTTCGCCTTCGGCAGAGGGAAACGGGGTGGGAAAAAAATAGGGGTTCAAGGTGCCATCCAGCAAGGTTGGCACGGCGGGAAAACCTTGGCCGTCTTTCAGGCTTTCCAGCACTTCTTTAACTGTGTAGCGCATCACGACGATTTCCACCGGTTGCCCGGACGACCCTGGATCGCAATACCCCAGACCGAGGCGGTCGCGCAGGCGTTCGGCCCAATCGTGTTCGTCGCTTTCCAAGATGTCCTGCACTTCGAGTTCAGTAGTAGCGAATAGCGGGCGCTGGTCGCGTTTCGCGTTCCAGCGGGAGGTCAGTCCCTTGAGGAAGTCTTCAGCGGCCTTGTCGCCATTGCCGAATTTTTCGATATACAAACGCAAACTCTCGCCGACGATGCCAGCCAATTCGCACGGCTTTGCAGCGCCCTCGACCCGGATCAGGTACAGGTTGGGTTCGATTTGGGCCAAGCGGTTGAGATTGTTGACGACACGGAAAGTCAGGGGAATCTCCGGTTTGCCATGCCCGATCTGGATTTCGCGCTTGAGGAAAAAATTGTGGCGTCCGTGCCAGTCGTCCAAATCGGCCACAGCACCGGCACCGAGAAGGCCAGCGTACAAATCCACGGCTGCATCGCTGGGTCGCTCGTCCCACAAGAAGTTTTCGATCTTGGCTCGCTCCTCGCCATCCGGCGTCGCGCCGCCGAGTTGACGGGCGAGGTAGGGTTGCAAGGCGGGAACGCGGCCAGGATTCATGCGAGACGGTAACTATCTGCCGGACAATGGGATTTGCATCTTAGACCAATCACGCCTTGCGGTAAACCTGCGCCCCGCTTTCGACGAATTCCGCGGCTTTTTCCTGCAAGCCTTTGGCTAGCGCTTCGTCTTCCGAAACCCCCTGGCTTGATGCGTAGTCGCGCACGTCCTGGGAGATTTTCATCGAGCAGAATTTCGGGCCGCACATCGAGCAGAAGTGCGCGACCTTGCCGGCGTCCTTGGGCATGGTTTCGTCGTGGAATTCGCGCGCCTTGTCGGGGTCGAGGCCGAGGTTGAACTGGTCTTCCCAGCGGAATTCGAATCTGGCCTTGGACATCGCGTTGTCGCGGATCTGCGCGCCGGGGTGGCCTTTGGCGAGGTCGGCGGCGTGGGCGGCGATCTTGTAGGTGATGATGCCTACCCTTACGTCTTCCTTGTCGGGCAAACCGAGATGCTCTTTGGGGGTGACGTAGCACAGCATGGCGCAGCCGTACCAGCCGATCATCGCGGCGCCGATGCCGGAGGTGATGTGGTCGTAGCCGGGGGCGATGTCGGTGACCAAGGGGCCGAGGGTGTAGAACGGCGCTTCGTCGCAGTATTTCAGCTGGAGATCCATGTTCTCCTTGATCATGTGCATCGGCACGTGGCCGGGGCCTTCGATCATGGTCTGGACATCGTGTTTCCAGGCGATATGGGTGAGTTCGCCGAGGGTCTTGAGTTCGGCGAATTGCGCTTCGTCGTTGGCGTCGTACAACGAGCCGGGGCGCAGGCCGTCGCCGAGGCTGAAAGCCACGTCGTAGGCTTTCATGATCTCGCAGGTTTCCTCGAAGTGGGTATACAGGAAGTTTTCCTTATGGTGCGCCAGGCACCATTTGGCGAGGATCGCGCCGCCGCGCGAGACGATCCCGGTCATCCGCTTGGCGGTCAGCGGCACGTAGGCGAGGCGCACCCCGGCGTGGATGGTGAAGTAGTCCACGCCTTGTTCGGCCTGCTCGATCAGGGTGTCGCGGAAGATTTCCCAGGTGAGTTCCTCGGCGCGCCCTTCGACTTTTTCCAGCGCCTGGTAAATCGGCACGGTGCCGATGGGTGCGGGCGAGTTGCGGATGATCCATTCGCGGGTTTCGTGGATGTTCTTGCCGGTGGACAAGTCCATCACGGTGTCGCCGCCCCAGCGGATGCCCCACACCATTTTTTCGACTTCCTCGCTGATGCTGGAGGCCAGCGCCGAGTTGCCGATGTTGCCGTTGATCTTGGTGAGGAAATTGCGCCCGATGATCGCCGGTTCGAGTTCCGGGTGGTTGATGTTGGCCGGGATGATGGCGCGCCCGCGGGCGATTTCGGCGCGGACGAATTCCGGGGTGATGATCTTGGGGATCGCGGCGCCGAAACTCTCGCCCGGATGCTGGCTCTGCATCAGCTCGGAGAGGTTGTCGCGGCGCTGATTCTCGCGGATCGCGACGAATTCCATTTCCGGGGTGACGATGCCCTTGCGCGCATAGTGCATTTGCGACACGTTCATGCCGGCGATGGCGCGGCGCGGGGTGCGGTGCAGGTTGAAGCGCAGCTCGGAAAGGTTGGCGTCGTCGAGGCGCTGTTGCCCGTATTGCGAGGACAGCCGGGCCAGCGGCTCGGTGTCGTTGCGATCCAGTATCCATTGGTTACGGATCGCCGGCAGTCCCTGGCGGATGTCGATTTTGACCGCCGGGTCGGTGTAGGGGCCGGAGGTGTCGTAGACGTAAACCGGCGGATTGGTTTCCGCGCCCATCGCGGCCGGGGTGTCGCTCAGCGTGATTTCACGCATCGGCACGCGGATGTCCGGGCGCGAGCCTTGCACGTACACTTTGCGTGAGTTGGCGAAAGGTTTGACCGCCGCTTCGTCGACTTGGGCGGTGGTATTGAGGAATTGGGGATGGGCGTTCATCAGGTGCTCCTTGCAGTAAAACGTAAGGAGCATTCGCGCTTCCCTACGGCGGCATTGCCCGCGTCAGGTTCAAAGGG
>Ga0208566_1001151_pt1 | contig 15720 bp, 18 predicted proteins | sample PL_2010_150m_FD_184159 | JGI IMG/M metagenome (GOLD analysis project Ga0208566, IMG submission 184159) | Freshwater microbial communities from Powell Lake, British Columbia, Canada to study Microbial Dark Matter (Phase II) - PL_2010_150m... | ecosystem: Environmental > Aquatic > Freshwater >...
GAATATTATTAGGAAGAGATATATTGAATAATTTCTCCATTCTTCTTAATGGAAAACGAAAGCTTTTTCAATTCCTTTAATAAATTTAACTTCAGTATTATTGTTTGTCTTCTAAATTATTTTCGCAATATACGGCCCGATAAAATTCATCAGCAGTATGAACAGCGTAATGAGCGTTATCGCGCGCACGATTTTTTTCGACTTTCTTTTTGCGTACCTTTTCGCCACAGCCTCGACCATCAGCCCGCCGTCAAGCGGATGGATTGGAAGAATGTTAAAAATTCCCACGAAAAAGGAGAGCATCCAGACGAACGCGAGAAGCGGATACAAAACAACGAAATTTCCCGTGTTCGCGGTGTTGAGGCTTGTAGTGACGCCGAGGTACGCGAGGTTCGGTATGTTCGTGTTGTTTCCGAGGACTATGTTGTACAGGCTTCCGCCCGACATCGATGCCGTTTCTTCGCCGGATATTGCGGTAATGATTACGTTATCCCCTACATTGTGCTTTGAAAGCTTGCTTAGCAAAAGGAGTTGTCCCATCATTTGCGGAGCCTTTTCCGAAGTCGTGTTCGGAAGTTTTGAAACAAGCAAGAGCGCGGAATAATCGTTAAAACCCAATTGCGGGGTTCCGTCAAAATCCTGTATGACCATTCCGGGCTTCAGTCCGGCAAGGCCTGCGGGCGAATTCGGAGTAACGCTTGTCAACAGCAAGCCCGGCTGCACCGCAGCATTCCACAAAAACGTTTGCGCAGCAAAAAGTACAACCAGCCCGATAAGGATGTTGATGAAGCTGCCCGCGGCGAAAACGCGAAGCCTTGTCCACAATCCTTTTTTCGCAAGCTGCTTCTCGTCAGGCTCGACGAACGCGCCGGGAAAAATCGCAAGCAGGAGCAGGCCGACGCTTTTCAATCTCACCTTCTCCATTCTCGCAATCACGCCGTGCATGAACTCGTGCGGGATGAGTATGATAGCAATTGTGATTATCCAGAACCAGAACGGTATGCCGATAACTCCGGGAATCGACGAGGGCTGGCTCGATGGTATCGGCAGAACAAGCCCCGCGGAAGGCTCCTTTATTTTTCCCGACAGCGCAAGCGCGGCTGCCTGCGACATCGAGTACAGGCCGAAAAACATCGCGCCGAAAGCGACAATCACGCCTATCGTGCCGAAAATTTTCCAGAAGCGCGGCGCGGCTTTCGCAACCGAGCCGATGAAATTCCTGAATCTTGTTGTCCTTCGCATGAAAAGCACATAATAGCTGAACTGTATTTTCTTCCTGTCGCGATAAATCAGCGCCGCAAGCAGTGCGAAAAACGCAAGAACCGAAAGCAGGTAATAGTCAAACATTATGAGAGTTTGATTCCGGGGTTTAAAAAGAATTTTTCTTAATAAACAGGAACATATCATATTGAACATGAAACCAATTTCAGAATTTTATGCAACAGACTACAATACGGTGTGTAACAAACTACATAAAAGTATGTAATACATTACATAAAGCTTTATAAATGCTAAAAACATATTAACATTATGACAAGCATGGAAGAGCACAAGAAAGCCGTAAAGGAGTTGGAAGATGACATGCAGGAAAAGATAAGGATGCATCTTCTTCATGAAAGGCAAAAGATTATCGGCTTTGCCGCCTCGGAAGCCGCAGCAAACTGCTTTGCCATACTTCTTCATAAAAAGAACCTTATTTCCAGCGGCTTCAACGTGAACCATAAATGGTTTGCATCCCTTGAGAGGGCAAAGGAGAAATTCCCGTTCGAATTTCCGCACAAGAATAAGATACTTGAGCTTCTGGTGAGGGAGTAGCAGCTTAGGGACAGGCTGTGTTATGGAAAAAGCAAATCCCGAACGAGGCGGAAGAGGCGATTAAAACATTCTTTGAACTGAAGAAGGTAATAAAAGAAGAAACGGGTGAGGATATATGAAAAGGGAAGAAGCTTTGTCATATGCATATGATTTTGTCCATTTTCTTGCGGGCAGGATGAACGATAATGCAAGGAATATTATTCTTTTCGGCTCGGTTGCAAGGGGGGATTTTGACAGGGAAAGCGATGTTGACATATTCATAGATACGCCCGAGAAAAAAGCAAAGGAAGTCCGGAAAGCGGCTGACGCCGCGCAGAACGAGTTTGAAATATATTCCCGGCGCACGTGGAAATTGCAGGGGGTGGATATGCCGATAAAATCCATTGTCGGAGACATAAACTCGAAAAAATGGGCTGCGCTCAAGAGGGAGATTATAAGCAGCGGCATAAGCCTGTACGGAAGGTATAAGGAGCTTCCGCAGGAGCTTAAGCACTGTTTCATATTTTCCTTCAGCCTTGCCAATCTCAAGTACAAAAATCAGGTGAGCGCAATCAGGAAGATTTACGGCTACTCCACGAAAAAAGGGAGGAAAACCTACAAGCATGCGGGAATCCTGGACGAGACAGGTGGAGAGAAGCTGAATCCGAGCGTTGTCATGGCGCCTGCGGAAGGCCACAAAAAATTGCTTGATTTTTTCAGGAAGAACAGGGTATCGTTCAGGATAAGGGAAGTATGGACAGGATAACTTTTTAATTTCGCTTTAATTATTCCGCCATTTCCATGCGTATTTTAAAAAGAATTTTTCCTTAATGGGTCCCTTTCTTCCCGCTGTCGAAGTATTTCCAATACCACGCGTCGCAGTCAGCGCAGCCGAAAACCATCTGTTTGTGTTCGCACATTTTTATCGCCTGTCCGTCTGGAAACCGTTTGTTTTTTTCATGTCCGTCACATCTGCTTCGCCTTTCTCGCTCATATAGGTTCCTGCTGTGGAAATATCTTCTGCGATGCAACATCCTGTCGCAAAATCGTATTAATTTAGAAAAAATATTTATTTCTTCAAATATTTCAAAATGCTTTTTCCGTAACTGTTTAGTTCAATTGTATTTTTCAGAACGGCTTCCTGCATATACATGCTGCAATTATATGCGTCTTTGCTTTTTAAAAGAATAATCGGGCATTGGACCGTTTTGATTGCCGCCTTTGGTCTTTTCATCTGTTGTATTGATTGCCGATGCATTGCTGCTTTTCTATCTGATACCCATTTATGGACTGACTGGCGCGGCATTATCCACGACAATCTCCTCGTTTGCGCTTCTTGCATTCCTTGGGATATTCTTGAAAAAGAGCTTTAGAAAGAAAGCGTTAATAAACGGTTTCTAAAAAAGCTTTATGAGAAAGTTATGCCAATACAGCAATAAGTTGCGGTAATTTATCAGAAATAGGTGTTGCAATGGTAACAGAAGAAGAGATTAAGAATCTGGTGATTGCAAGGCTTTCTGCAATGCCGAAAAACATGAAAATATCAATAGGAACTTATGGCAGTTTTGACAAGTACGAGCTTATTGAAAGGGTGAAAAAAAGGGATGAAATAGGCAGGAAAATAATAGAAGTGCAATTGTTTTATCTTAGAAGTATGAAGAGTGGATTAGTTGCTGAAGTTATACAGGAACCATGTGTTTAGAATATTTATTCGAATGTTCCGATTGCACAGGCTTGCCGTCAATGCTATCCACGCGCGCAGTCCAAAGCGGGTCATAGCTCTCCGCGAATGCGAGCATGAACGGCTTTATGATGTTTCATTAGACTTCATAGCCAGAATATCATCAGCATCCAATATTTTTACACTGTCAATGACCGCCTCTTTTTTCTTTTTGGTTATGAACACTTTCTCAGCTTTTATGAAATCCGACTTTTCCATGAATTTTTTCAAATCACCGCTGTCATATTTTCCCCATTTCACTTCACCGACAAGAACGGCCTTGTTTCTTACGGTTATTATGAAATCTATCTCGTTTGAGGGCGTCACATGGTATTCTTTTTTCCCGCCATAAACGGAAGCAAACAGGTCTGCAATGAAATTTTGCACTGCAAAATTTATTAATTTCTCTATCGCAGGCAGGACTTCCTCAAAGCTTGCATCCCTATCTTCAAAACCATACCTGTCAGCCAGATAGAAAAAAGCTTCCATTATTGGCGAAGACAGCTTATACATCTTTTTCTTTGAATTAAACACGGGCAGCGATTCTATCAGCCCCATGGCTTCCATATTTTTTATGTAGGGCAATATCAGGGAACTGTCCGCCCTTTCAATCAGCTTCCTTGACGCGAGAATCGATGAGATATTCTTGTAATTCCATTCCCCAGCCCCTATAAGCCTCAATACGGCTTCATATATCTTTGTGAACTCCCTCTCCTCTTCCGTGAATATTTCCCCGACAAGCGAAGGTATCGTGAGCTTCGAATATTTCAAAAGCCCGTATACGACTTTTGCGCTATCGTTTTCTTTCCTGAAAAAGGGGATTGTCCACGCGTCAGCAAGATAAGGCGCAAGCTCTATCGACTGGATTGAACCCATTTTTTTTGAAAGCTCCCTTAGCATGTTCTTTGGCTTGATTAAACCGAGTTTGTATTGCATTGCCAGTCCGAGAAGCGGAGACTTGCTTCCGAACAGCTTTTTTATTACTCTCATGCTGGAGCCGGAAAGCATGAGCTTTCCTTTTGGATGAAGAGTGGATATTTTCTCAAGAACGGGCTCGGGAAGCCTTTGGAATTCGTCTATGACCACTGTTTTGTTGGCAGAAAGCAGCTCCGATACAACCCTCGAAAAGTCGTCCATGCTGTTTATTACGCTCAGCACAAACTTTTCAGCCGAGATGCTGCCGTCCCTGTTCACGCGGAAAAAAACATCGTAATCGAGAAAGTTCTTAATCAGGAAAGTTTTGCCCACCTTCCTTCTTCCGTAAATCAACAGCCAGCCTTTCATCTTTTTTATCTCGTCCGCTTCGTCCCTGTAGATGATTTCTGAACTCATATTCATGAATGGCGGTTCAGGATTTATAAAGCTTTATCTTTTCCACCCTTTCCAGCCCGAAATTTATCAGATACCCGCTTGCCATGAACACAAGCTGCGCAGCCAGTATGTACATCGTCCCCTTTGCCAGACTCATAGCCCTTAATGGCAAAAAGAAAGATATAAAAGAACTATTAATTTTTGCGACAATTTTCAAAGAAAGAGCAAGACCGCACAGGTTAAAGAGTTGCTGTGCAAAGTGTTGGCTCACAATATCTGTTGTGTGATTCGAGAAACGATGGAAATATGAATCAAAGCCGAGTTTTGCCTTTATCAATCCTGTTGCATCATATATTATATTGGATGATTTTGTTGAATCCGTGTTAAAACAAAAGGATGCTGCGGCAATTGTCCTATTCGGCTCTTACGCGAAAGGGCAGGAAACAATGGAAAGCGATATTGACATACTGCTAATAACCAGAAGAAAGTTTGATATTGATAAAATGACAAAGGACATTTATGCAAAATATGGAAAAGAGATATCCCCGATAATGCTATTTCCGAATGATTTTAAAAGGCAGAGGGACAAGGCGATATTAAAAGAAATCATAAGCAATCATTATATTTTGTACGGGGCCGAGAATTTTGTAAATATGGTGTTTGAAAAATGAAAGCTGAAGAGATACTTGTGAAAGCGCTGAAAAGGGCTGATAACGAAAGTGGCAGACCACAATCTTGTTGTTATGACCGATTTGAAAAATCTCGGGCATGAGGACTGGGTTGTTATCGCCGCCTATTACGCGATGTACCAGTCTGCCCTGGCATTGCTCACGAAATCAGGAATGGAAAGCAAGGAGCATGCCGCGACCGCGGCCGTTCTGGAATATTTCTTCGGGGAGAAATTAGGCAGGGAATTGATTGGAAAATTCAACGAGATAAGGGAGAAAAAGGAAATGGTTGAATCGGTAACAATACAGGAAAAATACATTGATTACATGTGGAAAATGAAGAGGGCGAGGGAAACAGTCCAGTATGGAATTTCCATGAACTATAAGGAAACGGATGCCGTAATGAAGAATACAAGGGAATTCGTGAGCAAGATAAAATTGGTGTTAAGCGAATTGGATGAAAGAATGATCGCTATAATAACAGAAAAGAAAAACAAGCTGAAGGAAATTGCAGCGAAGTCCTATTAATTCTTCACCCTGCTAGTTGACACAAGCATTATCGTAAACACAAACGGAACTTCAAGCTTTAGGGCCGCCGTTTTCTTATTTTCTTCTGCAAGTTTAGGAATCAAATCAGCGTACGGAAAATCTTAAAAGCCGTTCCGAGAATTTGAACTCGCCGACCCAAAGATAGCTGCCATCAAAGGCTGGAATTGCAGGCCAGAAAAGCTTGTTCCTGCCTATTTCCGGGGTTGTGTCTGTCAAAGCTTCTGCGCCCAAAATCACATCCGCATTTTTTCCTGCAATGGCATCCTCAATGTTTTTCCAAATTAAGACGCGATTAAATCCCGTATCGCCTGCAAAAAGATGTCCCTGGGAGATTAAAGCCCCCTGAGGAAGGTTGAACTTGCCTGCCCCGCCAAGCACCGCAAGCGGCTCGGCGGATGACGAAAGACCATCCGCCGCGTAAATGGAAATTGAGCCGCCCGGCGTTTTGGAAAGTGTTTGAGTGACAACTAAATATTTGCCGTCGCTCGAGAGCCGTCCGGGACTGTCAGCATCAATTGTGAACTTGGGATTCGAATCTGCGGAAGGAACGCCTTCCCAAACATAAATTTTGCCTGCTTGGTTATCGGAAAGGTAGAAATATTTGCTGTCCATCGCCACCCCCTGCAAATCCTGAAATTGCACATTGCCAATTTTATTTGTAAAGATAACATCAGGAAGTTCGCCGTTGAGAGGAAGATTGCTCCAGATAAATACGCTTCTTTTCCCGGCCAGCGCTAATACATTGCCGAAAAGCGCGTTATCCCATGGCGCATCGGTCAATGAATACACAAAATCGGGATGAGCGTTGCTTTCATCCGGCAGGTTTTTCCACACATACAGCCTGCGATCGAAGTCGGAAGAAACAAACAAACTTTTCCCGTCGGTTGCAGGCACGGCGTTGCTCATTATGAAATTTGTGTCCAGCGTATTTGTATTGATGTCCGGGCTGCCTATGGCAAAATCTGGTTTGTCATCAATTTTTGCCGGAACGGAATTGAAAACGGCAATTTTATTTCCATTGTCAAGGGAAACGTATAACCTGCCGCCGGCGATTGCCATTCCGGAACCGTCGCCGCCGACCAGGCTGCGGTCGCCAACATTTAAATCGGGTTTGTCATTTTCATTTTGCGGGAAAGAATTCCAAATATGCAGTCCTGCGCCAATCATAATTAATTTTCCATCGCTAAAATCGCCCTGCATCCAAACTCCCCTGGGGTCGGAAGGATCGGCCATAAAGAAATCATAAGGCGCATCGTCGCTTGTCGGCCAATTTTTCCAAAAAAAGTTTCCAATACCCGTTCCTTGAGACTGGCCGGCAATCTTGGAGTTATGGTCGCCGACAATAAGATGCGTGCCATCGCTTGTTATTGTCCTGGGAGTTCCAATATCCCCTTTTCCGTTTAAATAAATGTCGGCCGGCTGGTCATTCTGTGTCGGAAAACTGTTCCAAAGCAAGACTATCCCGTTTTGCGTGCTTGTGACCGCTAATTTTTTCCCGTCAGTCCAAGCGCCCCATGGCCATTGAATGCTACGTTTTTTTTCCGCCTGCAATTGCTGCAAATCTCCCTGCGCTGAATTTATAACCAAATCGGCAGCCTGCCCGTTTTTTGTCGGAAAACTGTTCCAGATTAAAATGCGGTTGTTGTAAGTATCGGTGACAACCACTTTGCCTCCGCCAACTGAAACGCTGACAGGCCAGTTCATCTGGTCAAGACCGGTGCCGGGATTATTTGTAATAAAATCTTTCTGGCCCAAAACCAAATCAGGCGGCATATTGCCTGTTGGCAGTTTATTCCAAATCAAAATCCTGTTATTGTTTCTGTCTGCTAAAAGCAAACGTACGCCATCGCTCGCTGCAGTCCCCGGATGATTGAACAAAAGAGATCCTCCGGCATTGTTAAAGTCAATTCCAGAAAGCATTATGTCCGCATCCTGCCCTGTGGCAAACCATCCTGCGGGTTTTGTTGAGACTGTTTTGTATGCCGCAGCTGTGGATTTCACTGTAATTTCGGCCGGTTGGATTGTTTGTCCCTGCTGCGAAGATTGCATTGGCTGCCTTTGTGTTTTCTGAAGGTTAAACCAGCTTCTGCAGGATTCCGGAAAATTAACATCATTTTCATTTTTACCTATGCATTCAGGCGGTGCGGATGGCGAGGAGTTTTGCCGGGGCTGTCCGGTTTGAACTTGTGGCTGGGTTTCTTTTTCTGCCGGCTGGGTTTGTTGAAACTTTGTCAGTGAAAATATCGCAATACCCGTTACAACGATAACAATAATGCCTATTAAGACCAGAGATGATAATCCCTTGTTCATTTTATCTCCTCAAATTTTCTAAGTTTTTTTGTTTCATATGCATACTCAAATAATTCAGGCATAGACTTCCAGGAAAGCCGCGATAAACACGACAGCTATAGAAAGCGCAAGCAATAGCATGGATTCCTTAAACACATGAAGAAACGCTTTCATATTCCTCCTTTCTTTCACGATGGCAACCGATACGAATCCTCCCGCTATCCCGCCGAGGAAAAAGGCGAGGAACTCGAGGGGCGCGTGCGGAAGAAGGTTGGCGGAGCCTGCCGCAAACTGGTAGAACATTTCTTTCTTCAGGAAGGAGGCAAAATAAACGCCGAGAACGGAGGCGTTCCACGCGAGTATCCATATCGAGCCCACCCCGAAGACAACGGATGCAACAAAGGACAGCAATATTATTTTCACATTATTGAACAGAATCGCGTCAAGCGGTCCGCTGAAAACGGCGGCTCCCGTTGCCGGCTTGACGGATGCAATAGCATCAAGCTGAGGCTTTATCATCGCGGAAAATTCCTCAGGCAGAAGCAATGTAATAAAGAATATTGAGACAAAAACCCCGATGAAGAAAAGGCTGAACAGGAGAATAATCTCCCTATGCCTTTTTAGAAACCCCTCATCCCCGGCTTTCCTTTCTTTCTTCTCTTCATAGGAAAAAATCCTGTTGAATATCGGTGCCATTCCGACGGTTATGAGCAAGGGAAAGACAACGCCGGCATATTCCGGAAAGACAAGATACGCGAGGGCAACCGACGCGAACGACACCAGTATCGACAGCAGAAGCATGTCAATTGGCTTGTTCTCAATCTTCTTTGCGCTGAAAAGTGACTCGAGCACCATTTCATAAATATGAATTGCTGGATTTATAAAATTGCGGCTCTGCAGAAATTCTCATTATGTATGAAGATAAAAATCAGGAGCGCCGTTCAGCCGGAAGTAGAACCGGCGGACGCAGTTGTGCTGAACGCATACTTCGTATGCGTTATTTGGTTGTATGCGTCGTTTTGCTGCCTGCTTCAATCGGTTGCGCTTTCACAAACGGCTGAAAAGGCCGTTCTGATTATGATATTCATTTCATATCGGATATTTTACGCAAGGCGGAAAAAACTATATATTCCATTTTCTGTAAATTACGTCTATGCTCGAAAACCGAAAAAGGTTTTCGGCAACGGTCTGGTGATTTTATACCGTTGCGAAGAAAGGATATTTAACAACGGTATAAAAATCAGGTGACCTTATGTTCGGAAGCGGGAAAAAAAAGATTGAGGATGTTGCGGAGGAGGCGAGGAAGGCGCGGATGAGAAAGGTAATGGAGGAGGCCAGCCCGCACGTGCGCCCGGACGCGGGAAACTCCAAATTTTACGGAACCGATTACAGGCAGTTCCTGAAAGAGATAAAAACGGAGCCGCAGGGATTGTACGAGAAGTCGTGCTCGTTCGCGGAAAAGCTGCTCAGGATAAAGCAGGACGCCGCGGCAAGCGCCGGCATGGAGGAAAAGCTCAAGACCGCGTACATCAACGCGTCGCCCTCCGGAGTGCTGTCGCTTTCCCTGCTTTTGCTGATTATCCTCCCTGCGACAATACTTTCCCTGCTGCTTCTCGGCTTTCTCGATTTCACGTTCTCGATACTCATGCTTCTTTTTTCCCTTGTGTTGGTTTTCCTGGTTTACAATTATCCGGAATCGCACGCAAAATCCGTGCAGGTGAAGATGAGCTCGGACATAGTGCTTGCCATACTTTACATGGTAATCTACATGCGCAACAACCCGAGCATCGAGGGCGCTGTGAAATTCGCGGCCGATAATCTGTCAGGCCCGCTGAGCTGGGATTTGAAAAAGCTGATGTGGGACACCGAGGTCGGGATTCACGAGAGCGTTGACGCGGCGCTGATTTCGTACCTCGCGAAATGGAAGGACAAGAACCGCGAGTTCGCGGAGTCGCTGCACCTGCTGCGCAACTCCACAAGCGAAATCGATGTCAGGAGGGATGCGATGTACGACGAGGCGATTTCAGTAATCCTCAACGGCACGCGCGAAAGGATGAAGCACTATGCGCAGGGCTTGAGAATGCCTGTGACCCTGATACACGCGATGGGAGTCCTGCTTCCGATAATCGGGCTTGTGATGTTCCCGATAGTCGTGCTGTTCATGCAGGATGCGGTGAAGCCGATATTTATTTTCATAGGATACGACATACTGCTCCCCGCGTTTCTTTTCTGGTACATGAACTACATACTGCAGACGAAGCCGCCGACATTCTCGCAGCCGGACACGACGAAGGTAAAGGGGCTGGCGCCGATGGGAAAATTCAGGATGGGCAAAATCCTCGTTCCGATAATTCCTGTTGCAATACTTGCGGCGCTGCCGTTTCTGTTGTTTGGCATATCCGGGCTTCCCGCGGCGGAGAAAAGCCAGTCTGTCTTTTCCTCGATAGTCATAATCATAGGGATGGCCGTGGGAATTTTCACGTACACGATTCTTGACAGCTGGCAGAAAATGAAAATAAGAAACGACATCGAGAAGATAGAGGACGAATTTTCGGAAGCGCTTTTCCAGCTCGGAAACAAGATAGCGGGCGGCACGCCGATAGAGGTTGCAACCGACAGCGCAATCGAGAACATGAAGAGCATGAAAATATCCGAACTCTTCTGGAACATAAGCGTGAACATGAAAAAGCTCGGCTTCAGCTTCGAGCAGGCTTTGTTCGACAAGGAATACGGCGCGGTTTGGGCTTACCCCTCGCGGCTGATAAGGTCGGTGATGCAGGCCATCGTGCAATCTTCGGAAAAGGGAGTGCGCGTTGCCTCGATGTCGATGCTCACCGTGTCGCGGTACCTGAAGGGCATGCATGAGGTGAAGGAGGAGATAAACGAGATACTCGGCGAAACCGTCTCGAGCATGAGGTTCCTTGCGCTTTTTCTTGCGCCCATCGTTTCCGGTGTCGTCGTCACGATGGCTGTCATAATAATGAGAATACTTTCCTCGCTGTGCGGGCAGATTGGAAACCTCGCCTCCGAAACCGACATGACGGGATTCTCGAGCTTCGTGTTCTGCGCGGGCTGGGGGCAAAACACGGGAACGCCGCCCATCAGCCCCAACGCTTTCCAGCTTGTCGTCGGGATTTACATGCTCGAAACAATAATACTGCTTTCGTATTTCATAAACAGGATAGAATACGGCGACGACGCAATCGGCCTGCGCGACATCATCGCCTACACCGTGCTTATCTCGACCATCGTGTACGTGGCGAGCTGGTTCGTGACGCAGGCGATGTTCGGCGGGCCCATCGAGCAGCTGCTGATGTCGAGCGCTCCGAGAACTTGAGAATTATGGAATGAGTAACTGAAATGCTGATAACGGCGTTGGTAACGACCGGCTTAAAAAGTTGTTCTGATAAATGATTCAATTCATGCACGAAATCGGAGATTTCGGCACGCACAAAATCCTTCGGATTTTGGCGGAGTCGGAATCGAAGATTCCGTACCTGCCGAAAAGCGAAGCTTTTCGTGCATATTGACAGTATCGTTCAAATGAAAAACAGGAACGCCGATAGCAGCACTCTCTTACAAACGAAAAAGCCGTTCTGATTATATGATTTCAAGCAATAATATAGGATTGACCTAACTTATATATCTTTATAAGTCTGGTTGAGTATATATTCAAGAGGTTTTTCTATGCAAATACCGCTGCAACTCAAGCTGAAAAAGAAGGCGCATAAAGAGATAGCCAGATTGCAGGATATAGTAATTGATACTCTTTATAAAATATTTCCCAAGGCGGTTTTGCACGGAGGCACCGCCATCTGGCGCTGCTATAAAGGAAACAGGTTTTCCGAGGACATTGATGTTTACATGGAAAAGGATATTGATAAGATAGAACTTTTTTTCAAAGAAATGGAAAAAATCGGCTTTAAGGTTGTCAAAAAAAGAATAAGGGAAAATTCATTATTTTCCAAACTGGTTTTTGAAGGAACGGAAATAAGGTTTGAGGCAATCTTCAAGAAAACGTCGGGAATAATAAAAGAATACGAGACTATAGATGGGATTTTAACAAATGTATACACCTTCAGCCCAGAATGCCTGATAGAAGAAAAAGTTGATACTTACTTGGGTAGAAGAAAAATCAGGGATTTATACGATATATTTTTCCTGCTAAGATATGTTAAAGAGCCTTTAAGCATTAAGGCAAAAATTTCTGAGTTGTTGAAAAACTTCAAGGAGCCTGTTGACGCCGCCCAGCTAAAGGTTCTGATATTGTTCGGGGCAGTTCCTACAAAGAATGAAATTCTTGATTATCTGAGAAGCTGGATGAATATGCAGCAACTTTAATGGTGAAAAAAGTGAGAGAGAAGCATATAAAAAAAGTAAGGGATTTTTTCAGAAAGACCTCTGTCGCGGATTTGAAGTCCGTGAAAATGATAGTCGGCGGAAGCGATTATGCCTATCAGATTATAAATAATCTGTTAAAAAGAGGCGAGATAAAACGGATTACGAAAGGATATTATTCAATCCATGACGACCCTGTTTTGGCGGCATACTGCTTTAAGCCGTGCTATATCGGTTTGGAAGAAGCCATGAGCTTTCACGGGATATGGGAGCAGGAAACGAATGTTATCTTAATTACAACAAAAAAAGTCAGGAGGGGAACAAGAAAGATTTTCGGGACAAACGCCCAGATAAGAAATATCCTGCCAAAATATTTTTTCGGCTTTGATTATTTCAAATACGGCGATTTTATCGTTCCGATAAGCGATATTGAAAAGACATTCATAGACATGGTTTATTTCAGACAGATTGGCAGGAACTTTGACAAAAAAATTCTGAGAGAATTCAGGAAAAGGATTGACAGCAAAAAATTCAATTCTTACTTGAAGAGATATCCCAAAAGATTTGGAAAGAGAGTGTTGGCGGTTTTGAGATAATTATTGACTTTAACATATCTGCTTTACAGCCGCTCATCCCGCTCGCTTAAAATAAAATCCGTTCATTCTGATTCAATTCATAATTTTTACCCGCCAATCACATACGGCGCCGACGGCTTGAACTTCACCGCGAAATAAAGGTTTTCGAAATCAGTTGTGCCTTTTTTCACGATTTTAATAGTCGGGTCGGTTATTTTCACAACAATCTCAAAATCAGACAGCGTAAATTTGTAATTGCCCGTGTATTTGCATGACCATGTCTCGGAAGTTGAATAAGATGTGCTATAGCACGTCTGATAGCAGGTGGAGCAGCCATCCTTACCGCAGTTGCAGGAATAAGCGCAGCAACTATAGCTTCTGCAGCCGCCGCTTCTGCTGCAATCATATAAATACTGATAATAATGCTTTTTATCCCATTCATATTCATGATGGTTTTTAATATGGGAATAGCTATAACTGCTCTGCTGGTTTCCGCAACTGCTTGTGCAGGAGCCTGATGAAGTTGTTTTGTCATAACTGTAACTGCAGGAGCCAGCTTCCGCATTTCCGCTCGCGGTGCCTTCGCAGCTGCCGTAATGATTTTCCGGGGTTTTATAGGCGTTCAATTCCCATGATTTTGCATAACTCGCGGCAGCGGCGACATCAAGATTTAAGCCCGTCAGGTAAACGGAAGAAACGGTTTTCTCCAATTTCGACAAAACATTATTGATTTTGCTGTCCAGATTAACCCAGTCCGTGTCCATTACCGCGCCTTCTTTTGTGCAGCTCACGGATTTTCTCGATTCGGAACAATCGTCGCTTCCGGAATATGATTTTGAATCCGTTTGCGTTCCTTCAAAATCGTTTATTGATGCCAGCCCGTCCGTGCCGTCGATTCCGCATATCAGCGATTTTTCCAGAAGGCTATCGATTTGCGCATATATCTTTCCGCCTTCCACCTTTCCCGCGTTTGCCCCTGCGTCCGTGCTGTTTGCAATATTATAACAGTTTGTGTTGTAGCTGTTCCATTTGCTGTTGCCGCTTTCGATATTATCAACATCAAAATTAACGTCCAATATCTTGCAGCCCGTCAAATCCGCCCGAGAAGATAATTGCGTTCTTGCTGCAATTGACTTCGTAATTCCGCCGCAGTCGAACTTTCCGCTGTTTATCCACACCTTATTCCAGTCGCGCACGTATGTGCCGTTCCCGTAAAGCTTCTGCCCGATTCTCGCGAGCAGCAAATATCTTATTTGCTTGTTTATTTCCAAGCCGTTTTCCGAGGAGGCGTTCACGAAAAAGCTGTTGGTCTTTTTGTAAACCTGCTGCGCGTCAAGGCTTATTTTCACGCGGCCCTCGTCCATCTCCAGTCCCGCTATTTTCGGCGGCGCAAAGTTCAAGCTTCCGCCGTTTCCAATCTGCGCCGGAAATCCCGTTATCTTTCCGCGCAGCTCGCTCTCGAACTTGTCCCGCAAGTCCTTGTACGAAGGATTGTTCGCGCTCCACGAGTAGCAGTCAAAACCTCCGCAGGCTTCGCCCAGCTCTTTCGCGGTTATCTCCGTCACAATCTGCGCAAACTCGTTTATGTTTTTTTCCGTGAGGTAGAAATAGTTTATGGAAGAAAGTCCGGAGTAAACCCTGTCTGATAATTTTTTCTCATTATCGGAGTAGAATTTGAAGAGAACCGCAACGATAAGCATTGATACAAGCAGGCCTATCACGGCGGCGGCTATTACTACGCCCTGAATCAACCCCTTCGGGGGGCTTCGCCCCCAACGTGCACGGAAACTTCGTTTCCGGCTCCGCCGAAAAGCAGGGCTTTTCGTGCGGTTCCCCCTTTCTTTTTTATTTCGTGACATACAAAACCCCTTATTCCGCGACATATAACACCAGCCAATAGTTCTCGGGCTTTATCGGAACCGAGTCCCTTGTCCCGTAAGGCGCCCTGTTGAAATCCTCATCCTTCCCGGTTTTTGCTATCGTGATTATTCTTTTTGATATATCCGATTGTGCGTTATCATACAAAAACAGCCAGTACTTTTTTCCCGAGTAAACGAAACCAAGATAATCCTTTGCAGTGGAGGAAACATCAAAAGCGCGGAGGACGCCGCTATCGTAAATTTTTGGATTTAGAGTGTTTTCGTAAACAGCATAAACCAGTGCTTTGTTGAAAGTTATCCCGTTGCCGTCTTTCATCTCAAGCAGCGAGAGCAGCGCGTCCTGCGTTGACACCGGTTGGTATATCAAATCGACTATAAAATTTTTTGTTATTTTCGCGCCGAGGCCCATGCCCGCCGCTATTATGACGCCGAATGCTATGACTATCACAAGCAAAAACACGGTCTGAAAAAGCGCGAGCACAAAACCTTTTTTCATTGCATCACTTCAATATTTGCATATTCCCGTTTCCCATTTGCAGCCTTCCTTTTTGCATTTTTCCGCTTCCAGGCAATTGTAGCAGTTCAATCCTTCATTC
>Ga0208566_1001152_pt1 | contig 15717 bp, 20 predicted proteins | sample PL_2010_150m_FD_184159 | JGI IMG/M metagenome (GOLD analysis project Ga0208566, IMG submission 184159) | Freshwater microbial communities from Powell Lake, British Columbia, Canada to study Microbial Dark Matter (Phase II) - PL_2010_150m... | ecosystem: Environmental > Aquatic > Freshwater >...
CATGCGCGGCACCATGCGGTCGCCCATTTCCACGACCGTGAGCTCAACGCCGCGGGCCGCCAGCGCTTCCATGATGATACAGCCGATGAAGCCGGCGCCCATTTGCACGACGCGCGCTCCCGGCTTGGCTTTGGCGATAATCTGGCGCGCATCGGCCAGGCTCCAGCAGGTGTACACGCCGGGCAGGTCCATGCCCGGGATGGGCGGGTGCACCGGGTGCGAACCGGTGGCAATCAACAAGCGATCATAGGCCAGCGTCTTGCCGTTGGCGAGTTTGACGCTCTTGGCGGCGGTATCGATCTTTTCCGCCATCGAATTCACCAGGCTGATGTTCAGGCGGGCGAAATGATCCTGGTCCTTGCGCAGGTGCGTACCCTGTTCGGCGATGTTGCCCATCAGCAGATAGGGAATGGCCATGCGCGAATACGGCGGTTCCGGCTCATCGCCGGTCAGCGTAATCTCCGCGTTCGCATCGAGCTTGCGCAGCGTTTCGGCGGCGATCACGCCGGCCGGGCCATTACCGATGATGACATGTTTCATATTGAGTCCCCAGACAAAAACGCCAAGGCACCGGCTCAGCCGGACACCTTGGCGGTGGAACGAAAATTACAGGCCGAGGCGCGACAGGGTTTCCTTGGTCGGCACGCCATGGGCGTCCCAGCCCCGCACCTTGTAGTACTCCGGCCGCATCTTGTCGATGCCGCTGACCAGGCCCCTGGCGGGACCGGTCTTGGCCGGCTCGGTCTTCAGGCGTGGCGGCAGGTCGTCGTCCTTTGCGGTGAAGCCGGCGGCATTGTTGAACTGGCGCTCCATGTTCCAGATGCGCTCGCCGACCAGCGCCAGCTTTTCCATGGTCCAGTCGCCCTCGCAGGCGGCGTCGAGCTGCGGTTGCAGGTCGGCCAGTGTCCAGGCAAAGGTGGTGAACACGCAGATTCCGGCGGAATCGAACACCGAAGTGGCATCCTGGAAGGCCTTGACCAGATCGGCCTTGCCTTCGGTCACCAGCGGGTCGGTCTTGACCGGAATCCCCAGCACTTCCGAGGCCACGGTATAGCTGCGCAGGTGGCAGGCGCCGCGATTGGAAGTCGCGTAAGTCAGCCCCATGCCCTGGATGCCGCGCGAATCGTAGGCCGGGAATTCCTGGCCCTTGACCGACATCGACAGTTCGGGCTTGCCGTATTTGGCGCACAGGCGCTTCGAACCGAGGCCCAGTTCCTTGCCGAAGCCTTCACCCCTGGCGGTCATCTCGGCCAGCTTGCACAAGGCTTCCGCAGATCCGAACGGCGCATCCATGCCGATCTGTTCCTTGGTCAGGATGCCGAGGTCATACAGTTCCATGGCGGCGCCGACGGTGGCTCCGAAGGAAATCGGATCGTAGCCGTCCTCGTTGCAGATCATGTTGGCGAACGTCAGTGCCTCCAGGTCGCCGACGCCGTTGGCGGCGCCCAGCGCCCAGGCGGCTTCGTATTCGAGCCCGCCGGTCGCGCCCCAGTACTCTGGTTTGTTGACCACGCTGAAATGCGTTGCGTCGATCTTGGAAATGCGCCCACAGGCGATGGTGCAGCCAAAGCAGGCGGCATTGGTCACCAGATTGGCCTTGCCGTCGGTGGGACGTTTTTCGACCATCGCTTCGGCGGAAATCTTGCGCGCGCCCTCGAACTGCACGTCGCGGTGATTGCGCGTCGGCAGCGCTCCCATCTCGTTGATCACGTTCATCAACACCTGGGTGCCGTAAGCCGGCAGGCCCTGGCCGGTGACGGCGTTGTCCTTCAGCACCTGTTTGGCTGCCGTGGCGGCCTTCATGAACGCCTTGGCATCCTTCATCGCGGCCACGCCCCGCGTTCCGCGCACCGCCACCGCCTTGAGGTTCTTCGATCCCATCACGGTGCCGACGCCGGAACGGCCGGCGGCGCGATGCAGGTCATTCACGATGCAGGCATACAGCACGCCGTTCTCGCCGGCGCGGCCGATGCTCGAGACCCGCACTTGCGGATCCTGGTGGGTCTTCTTGATGATCTCCTCGGTCTGCCACACGGTCTTGCCCCACAGGTGCGCGGCATCCCTCAATTCCGCCTTGTCGTCCTCGACCGACAGATACACCGGCTTCGGCGATTTGCCTTCGAAAATGATCATGTCCCATCCGGCGAACTTCAACTCCGCGCCGAAGTAACCTCCGGAGTTGGAGCAGGCAATGGCGCCGGTCAGGGCGCCCTTGGTAATCACCGAATAGCGGCCGCCGGTCGACGCCGGCGTGCCGGTCAGCGGGCCGGTCGCCATGATCAGCTTGTTGGCCGGCGCAAGCGGATCGACCTTCGGATCGACCTCGTCGACGAAGTACTTCGTCGCCAGGCCGCGCTGCCCGAGGTATTCCTGGGCCAGCTTCATGTTCAGCGGTTCGGATTTGCAGGTGCCCTTGGTCAGGTCAACGCGCAGAATTTTTCGTGTCCAAGCCATGTCTGTCTCCTCTTATGCGTTGGCGCGGGGTTGAGTGTCGGTCTTGCCGGCCCATTGGCGCATCTTGTCGAGTCCGGTCCAGTCGGCATCGACATAGGTGATGGCGCCGGTCGGGCAAGCCGTGGCGCAGGCCGGATCGCCGCCGCACAGGTCGCATTTCTGTACCTTGCCGGTTTCCGCGACGTAATTCACCGTGCCGAACGGACAGGCGATGGTGCAGACCTTGCAACCGACACAGGTCGCCTCATTGACGACTTTGGCACCCGTCGTGGCATCGATCCTGATCGCATCCACCGGACAGGCGCTCATGCACCATGCTTCGGCGCACTGGGTGCAGGTATACGGAACCTTGCGGCCTTCATGCTCGAAATTGAAGACCTTGATGCGCGATTTCGAGATATTGAAAACCCCGTAATTTTCGTAGGAACAGGCCATTTCGCATTGCAGGCAGCCGGTGCATTTGCCCGGATCAATGTGCAACGATTTCTGCATGGTGTCGCCTCCTGGTGGATGATTTGTTAGGCTCGAAAACCTGTTTTGAAGTCTACACTGCGGTCATGCAACTTGAAACATAAATCTCTGTTGCGATGCAATAAGCTCAGGCGTCGAGCAGGAATTTACTCACCACGGCGATCTGTCCTTCCTGCATCAGCATCGGCGCATGGCCGACGTCCGGAATTTCGACGACTTGTGCTTTCGGACCGCGCTGCGCCATCTGCGCCGCCGTCTCGGGCAGCAGCAGGTCCGACAGCGCGCCGCGCAGCACCAGGGTCGGGCAATGGATTGCATCGTAATACGGCCACAGCTGGATGTCCTTTCCGCCGGCCATCGCCTCCCGGAACGGCTCTGCGATGCCGGGGTCGTAGCGGAACTCGACCATGCCGTCGGCGGCGCGGCGCACCACATGCTCGGTGAGATGGCGCCACTGCGCATCGCTGTGGCGGCCGAAGGTCGGGCTGACGGCGCGGACGAATTGCTCGGCATGCTCCAGCGTGTCGAAGCGCGGATCGTTGCCGACGTATTCGGCGATGCGCGCCAGCGACGCCGCGGTTATTTCCGGTCCGACGTCGTTCAGCACCAGGCGCGTGATCGGCGTATTTTCCTGCGCCGCCAGCGCGATGCCGATCAACCCTCCCATCGAAGTGCCGACCCAACGCACGGTTTCGACATCCTGCCGGGCGATCAGCGTCATCATGTCCGCGACATATTGCGGGACCGCATACAGCGCCTTGAGTTTCAGCCAGTCGCTAAGCCCGCGCCCGACCACGTCGGGACACACGACCCGGTAGGTCCCGCAAAGCGCCTCGGCCAGTAGATCGAAATCGCGGCTGCAACGCGTCAGGCCATGCACGCAGATCAGCACCTTCGGATTCCGCGGATCGCCCCATTCGGTGTATGCCATGCGGTGCAGGCCGGCAGGGCTGGCGCATTGGACGGTGCGTTGGCGCATAGTGAACATCGGAGATCCTTGGTTGAAGTGTAAGCATTAGATGCCGGTCTCTACAACATCGTCATGTTGGCGCAAGCGCCCACGGGTCAATGCCCATGGTCCAGCGGACTAATCACGCCACGCCCGCCGCGGTTCAGCACATGGGTGTAGATCATCGTCGTCGCCACGTCCTCATGCCCGAGCAATTCCTGCACGGTGCGGATGTCCTGCCCATTCTGCAACAGGTGGGTGGCGAAGGAATGCCGCAAGGTATGGGGCGTCGCCGGGCGGACGATGGCGGCGCGTTGCCTGCGTGCGCGGATCGACCGAAAACCGCGCCGAAGGAAATACATACTGCCAGCCCCAGCTCTTGCCGGCAGCGGGATACTTGCGTTCCAGCGCATAGGGCAGGTACACCTCGCCGAAGCCCTCGGCCAGATCGCGCTGGTGGAGCGCCCGCACCGACTCCAGATGCCGGGCCAGCGGCCGCACGCCGACTTCAGGCAGCATCGTCACCCGATCCTTGAAACCCTTGCCCTCGCGCACCAAAACTTCGCGCCGCTTGAAATCCACGTCCTGCACGCGCAGCCGCAGCGCCTCCATCAGGCGCAGGCCGGAGCCATACAGCAGCACGGCCACCAGCCAATGCATGCCGGACAATTGGGCCAGCAGGCTGCGCGCCTCCTCGACGGTCAACACCACCGGCAGGCGCTTGGGCTTCTGCGCCTGCTCGACCTTGTCGAGCCAGGGCAACTCGGTGTCCAGCACTTCTTTGTAGAGAAACAGCAGCGCCGAACGCGCCTGATTCTGCGTCGAGGCCGCCACCCGCCCCGCCACCGCAAGGTAAGTCAGGAAGGCCTCGACCTCCGCTGCTCCCATCTCCGCCGGATGACGCTTTTCGTGATGAAGAATGTACCTGCGTATCCATTGGACATACGCCTCCTCAGTACGTATGCTGTAGTGCTTGAGGCGAATCTTGTTGCGCACGCGATCCAGCAGCCGAGGCGCATCAACCATACGAAATCAAGTTCACGCAGTGAATTGGGAGGCCTAATGATAACCCATCTACATGAGCCGAGGAAGATTTCCAGATTTGTACTGACGTATTTACCTCCCGTAATTGGGAAGGTTACTTAATAGTTGGGCGCCGAGTCGTTTCCTTGATGAGACTTAGCGCGTATCATTTTGCCCATGAGTCCAACCGTTTTTCGTAAAGGCGGCTTCCGTTTCTATTTCTTCTCGCGTGAGGAAACGAGAATGCATGTACATGTTCAAACCCAAAATGGCGAAGCCAAGTTCTGGCTTGAACCTGCTATTGAACTGGCACAGTTCATAGGTCTTTCCCGGCGCGAGATTAATGAAGCACTCCGCCTTGTTCAGGAGCATGAAAATGACATCCGCAGCGCTTGGCATACCCACTTCCCTCGTTGAAGTTACCAACATCTCCCAGCACGGCTTTTGGCTGTTGCTGGAAGATGAGGAGCTTTTTCTTCCGTTTACTGAGTTTCCATGGTTTAGAGACGTTGCGGTCGGAAAGATTTTGCATGTCGAGCTTCCTTCTTCCAATCACCTCTACTGGCCTGAGCTGGATGTCGACTTAGCTGTTGAGTCTATTCGTCATCCCGGGCAATTTCCGCTGGTCAGCAAGCTCAACGCCCAACCCGGCAGTCAACCGGACGCCGAATAGGCAGGGTTGCTGTTTCATGATCGGCCTCGCGCGGCGCCGGTTACTTCTACGTTGGACACATTCTTGCCCGTGAGCCACACCGTCAAAGCAACGAAAAAACAGCTTGAATGTGGCGTTGATCTGCCGCTGATTCCGTAGTTAGACCATATTCGTGAGACGTACGATGAACGACCGAGGATTTGGAAAACGGATTGTGCAGGAACTGCCACGTTGGCAAAAGGAGGGTTGGGTGAGTGTTGAGGGTAGTCAGGCCATCCTCGCAGATGTTTCCGCACGGCAGCCTAAAATGGCTTGGGCTTCCTCACTTGCGCTGGCCGGAGCACTCTTGCTCGGCGTCGGTGTCATCACCTGGTTTGCCGCACACTGGAACGAAATGAGCAAGCTCATGAAGCTTGTTCTCATTTTCATCGCCCTTACTGGTAGCCATGTTGCGTATGGCCTTTGTCTGACCCGCGCCGCGCTGCCGAAACTGGCACAGGGCATGGCGCTCCTTTCGGTGCTGTTCTTCGGTGCCGCGATCATGCTGGTCGGCCAGATTTACCATATCGATGCGCACTTCCCCGATGGCATCGCGCTATGGGCGGCAGGCGGTCTGCTGACGGCGTGGCTGCTTAACTCTCAGCCAGCAATGGTGGCTTCGCTTGCTCTGGCCGCATTGTGGACCTGGAACGAGCAGTTCGATTTCCGTGTGATGAACTGGCCGCTGCTCGGCTACATGATTCTCGCCGCCGTACCGCTCTACCGGCACGATTGGAAGCTGGCCGCGCGCGGCTGGGGCGGCCTACTCATCCTCTGGATGATCGGCTGGCATGCCCAGCCGTGGATCGGCGAAGTCTGGGCGTCGCATGCGCACATTCGCCTGTTCGCCTTACAGGTGCTCGGGCTAGCAGGCTGCTGGGCGCTGGCGCTGGCCAGCGAGCATCCGTTTGCGCGTGCGGTGCGCGCCGATTTCCTGCTTGCCGTGCTGATCGGTGCCTTCGTCTTTACTTTCCCCGATTTTGCGTTGCGCCACGCCAAACCGGCAAGCGACCTCGCGCCGTGGCTCGCTGCCCTTGTCGGCGCGGCGGCAATCTACGCCGCCGGGATCATCAGCCTCGTCCGAGCAAGCGAGCTGGCGGCGGTTCGGCTGCGCATCGGCATCGCGCTGGCAGTCGTCTTTGCGCTGCTGCTGGCATTCGAAGTCATCGTGCCGCGCAGCAGCAGCATGCCCGCGCTGTTCTGGAATGCGATCTTCCTCGGCGCGCTTTACTGGGTCGGCGACCTGGGTATCCGCCACGGAGACCGCGCTATGGTGAACCGTGCCTTCACCGGCTTTTTTATCTGGTTGCTGGCCCGCTACTTCGACACCTTTTGGTCGCTAATGGACCGCGCGCTGTTTTTCATGGTGGGGGGCGTGCTGCTCCTCGCCGGGGGAGGCTGGCTGGAGGGCAGACGCCGGGCACTGTTGCGCGACATTGAGAGCGGGAGGCAGCCATGAATCTCTGGCTGAAGATCGTGCTGCTGGTGCTGGTTCAGGCTGCCGCGCTGGCGGCGATGATCGCCGACAAGCAATGGACGCTCAACACCGGCACGCCGGCCGTGCTGAAAACTGTACCGGTTGACCCACGCTCGCTATTCATGGGCGACTACGCGCGCCTCGCCTATTCGATCAGTCAATTGCGTCTCGACGGCGAAACAGCTGTTGGTGGCGACAAGGATTTCAAACGCTACGACACGGTCTGGGTCGCGCTCAAGCCCGACCCAGACGGTGCAAAAGCCATTTCGGTGCATCACCAGCGCAGTGCCATTACGCCTGATCTGCTGGCGCTCAAGGGCGAGGTTCAGCATCTCAACGAAGCCGAGTGGGATCGCACGTCAAACAAATCGGTCAAGCAACGTACGCTGAATGTGCGCTATGGAATCGAACAATACTACGTGCAGGAAGGCACTGGCGCGCAGGTCGAAAGGCCGCAGGGGAACGAGAAGGTCTCGATTCTTGTCGCAATCGATCCACGCGGAAAGGCCGGTATTCTGGCAGTGTTGTTAGACGGACGGGAGCGCTACCGGGAAACGATGTTCTGATGAAACCCGCTACCGTTCTTGAACCCCATAGACAGGCCACGGTTTCTTCGTGGTTCTGTCCAACCCATCATTCAAGCGGGACGCGCTAAAGCGCGCCCCTTAATTCAGACGTTAGCGGTCATGAATAGACTCCTTTTTGCGTGCTTGGCTCTAGTCGCCTTTTCATGTGTTGGCGCCAAAGAGTACGCGCCACCGGAGCAACTCGACCAGTGGATGACCTACTACTACTTGGATCCGCGCGCGGATGAGGTCCCGGCTGCACTAGAAGCCCTGACGGCGAAGGGCTTCTTCGAAAACGACGACGTTCAAGCACCGATGTCCGGTTTCTTCACCGAAGTATTCCGCGCGAATCCAGGCAAGATTGACGAGTGGATCAAGCCCTTCATTGGCGTTCCAAAACGTCATATCCTCTACTCTGGTCTGTGGATGGCGAATTCAAAGGAGAGTAAGGCTGCCCTTGAACGGCTAGCTAAGGGTGCCGGTCCTGAAGAAGCCAAGCAGTTGAGAAGCCTGCTGTCATCACCGCCGCCGACTGTTGAATCCATGTCCATTGATAGCCCGGCTTCGTTGGACTATATGTGGGGATGTTTCATGGCATCTGGCGCCGAAGCACCGGTAGTGCGTGTGATCGACCAGATCAAACTTGTAAACACCAAAGGTAACGTCGGCAGGATGATGATCGGAGGGGCAGCAAAGTGGTCCGTTTCGGCCAACGCAAGGCAGCACGACAAAGTGCTGAAGATCGTCAAGGCTAGAGTTGCGACCACAGACCCGGAAACGAAGATGCAACTACAAGACATCCTGAACGGAATCGAGGCGGAGAAATCGAAGAAATGACCGCTAACAAGTTGTTCCAGCCGACGTCCCAGCCGCGCTTCGCGCACCTGGGACGCGGCTGAACAACGACGTTAGACGTCACCACAAAAGGAGCCATCTGCATGAGCGCAATTGTCTACAACGCCCAGAAGCCGTTGAAGGTAGCGTACAAGCAAAACCCGGAATCGGCGACAGTCACCGACCATGCCAGGACCAGCGGTCAGGATGCCCTTGACCCATTCCATTCGCAAGTGGAGCCGATGGATGGTTGTGGGGTTGTCATTCCGGTTGGGGTACATGCCGCAGTCGGAGGAACCCACGACGCCCCCACTCCTGGTGACCTGCTTTGCGCAGCCCTGGCTGCATGCCAAGACTCTGCCGTGAGAATGGTTGCAAACATACTTGGCGTTGAACTGACTTCGCTCGAGGTCCGTGTCACCGCAACCGCGGACGTACGCGGCGCCATGGCCATGGATCCGAACGTACCTGTCGGATTTCAGTCGATGGCTTGCGACGTGAACCTTCAAGTCAAGGATGGAACTCCGCCTGAGCTATTGGAGAAGCTTCGTTTCGCAGCCGAGCGCTGCTGTGTAGTACAGCAGACACTGAAGTCGCCTCCGCCGGTCAAAACTACATTTACCTTTTAGCTTTGGATTGCCATGAGAAGAGCGCAGAGTGACGTCTAACGAATCCATCAACACGGACGCCCGGCGATGAATCCGCCGTGCGCCGGTTATGTCAAACGATCGGCGTCAGACTCAAACCTGCTGTCACCATAGGAGTACTATTTACCCATGCAAGTCACTACTGGTACTGTCATTGGCGGTAAGGTCGTCGTCGAGGGTGTTCCCCTTGTCGAAGGCTCAGTTGTCGCTGTACTCTCGCGTGAGCCAGAGGAGCCGTTTGCTCTCTCGTCGGAAGACGAAGATGACCTTCTCGCGGCCATGGCGGAGATCGAAAGGGGCGAGTTCGTCTCAGCCGACAAGCTTCTGGAGAGCCTGCGCAAATACGGCTAACAATGGCGCTTCGCGTTAAGGTCTCCGCGCGCGCTGCATTGCAGATACATAAGGCCGCTGAATGGTGGGCCGAAAACCGACCAGCCGCGCCAGGTGCGGTTCGTACGGACATTGGCGAAACCCTGACTTTGCTGGCACAGCAGCCCGGCATCGGCGTCGCCTACGAGGGTGCCAGGACCAAAGGAGTTCGCCGCTTGCTTGTAGGCCGCATTCGGTACTTCATTTACTACCGTGTCACACCCGAAGCACTCGAAGTGCTGACAGTTTGGCACGTGAGCCGTGGCAAATAACCCTCTTTGTAGTTGCATGACGCCAATCGGGTAAGGGCCGGCTTTTAACCGGCCCTCCCCACACCACCCGGCATGCGGGTCCGCACCGGGCGGTTCATCAAGAGGGTTACACGTCGCTCACGTATGTCCGTGCGCAAACGCGAATGGTTGGCGGCATGGCCCAACGCCGTCTACGACTCACCCGGTCGGGTTCAACATCCAGATCGAGTTGTCCATCGCTCCCCCTTCTCCTCATGTTCGGCCCTTCGCTGCATCTTCCTCGTGAGAAGGGAGGCAGCTACTACGACCTCTGATGAAACTACTAGCCATTCGACTAGGCTAGCAAAAGACGCTAGTTATGCTGACTTCTGTCCGGTCACGGCGAAAATCCCTTCCCGCCGCGCTATGGTCCTGCCCTGTTTGCTGCCTGTTCGCTCGCTTGCGGCTGGCAGCCTGCCGCAGCGCCTGGGCCTTGGTGATCCAGTTTCGCCCTTTCTGGAATTACGGTTCAGCAGTACCCGGCAATCTTGAACGTTGGGCGTTTTGAAGTCAGCACCTGCCTGGTGTGGTGACAAAAGGCACACGGCGGCGTAACATTTCTCTATGAAACCATTTCGCTGGAGTCCGGCGAAGAGCGAGAGCGTTAAAGCAGATCGGGGGATTTCGTTCGAGAGCGTTGTTGTCTCAATCGAGTCCGGTGGGCTGCTGGACATCTTGGCTCACCCAAACCAGGCGAAATACCCCAGGCAGCGAGTTCTTGTAGTCGCATGTGACAACTACGCCTACTTGGTACCGTTTGTTGAAGAGGAAAACTATTTCTTTTTCAAGACCATAATCCCAAGCCGCAAGGCAACGAGGGACTATTTGAATCAAGGTGAAACAGATGCCGAAAATTGACGCCTACGAACTGGAAGTCCTCATTGCCTTTGAGAAGGGCCAGTTGAGGTCCGTTGCTACCAAGGGCGAGCTTGCGAAGTTCAAGGCAGCAGCGCGTGCTACGGCCATTAAGGATCGCCGGGTCAACATTCGCCTGTCCTCTGGCGATCTGAGCGATATTCAAGTTAAAGCACTTGAAGAAGGTGTGCCGTACCAGACGCTCATCGCCAGCGTTCTCCACAAGTACGTTACGGGCCGTCTGGCCGAGCCGCGCGCTACCAAGCAACCGCGTCGCCCTTCAACAAAACGCCGTGCTGCCTCTGGCAGTTGACGGTTCGCTTTGGCGCCAAGGCCCAACCCGTCGTTCGAGCCGACCTCACGCACAAAGCCGCGCGAGGTCGGTCAACTTCGACGTTGGGCGTCATTCATTGAGCCACGCCTCGTCGCCGAGCGCCAGGCTCTGCGGCATTCGAGGCGACTCGCCTACGTGGGCATGTCGCTATGCGCGTCGCACTCGGCTTGAAGGCACGTACGGGTCGCGCCATACTCGTTGCAGTGGCCGGCGACGTATTCGACCCGCAACTCATCGAGCGCTCGCAAATGCCGCTTCTGCCCGACGGGGCCCATGCCCCGTATCACGCGGCCGAAGGGCTCGAGCCAGCGGACGCGCGCGAAAGCGTCAGGCGCAGCATCGCGTCGGCGCACCGTCTTGCCACGACGGGAATACGCGAGGCTGCCCGGCGAATCTCTGAGGCGGGCCACGAGCTGTGCGGCTGTGCGGTACTCGTCGGAACCGGAATGCCGACCTGGAGCACGGATGAAATCCTTGCCGTCCACGTCCGCATGCACAAAGCCGAAGGAGAGTTGTTCCGCGATGTTCTCGTTGCGGGCGCGCGTGCCTGCGATCTGGCGCTATCGACGCTGCCGGACAAGTCGGCTATAGATGACGCTGCGGGGATGCTCGGCCTGACGCGCGCACGACTCGACAAGCATCTCGCAACGCTGGGGAGATCGGCCGGGCCACCATGGGGCAAAGACCAAAAGGAAGCAGCGGCCGCTGCGCTGGTAGCGCTCGCGCTCCGCAGCAGCAGCGATCCCCCGCTATGACGCCCAACCCTTCCATCGAGTGGATCCACTTCGGCCTGCGGCCCCCGCGGTCCGCTCATGTCAAACGTCAGGCGTCACCATGCGTCCATCAGCGCTCCCGTTGTAAGTCGTAAGCCCAACCCCCGACCGCACGGCAAATCAAAAAAAGGAGAATTGATCATGCCCACAGGCACCATCCGACTTCACCGCGTGCTCCGTGCAACTCCGGAGCGTCTCTATCGCGCGTTCTTGGACGCCGACGCAATGGCCAAATGGCTTCCGCCATACGGCTTCACTTGCAAGGTTCACCACCTGGATGCCAAAGTTGGCGGCACATACAAGATGTCGTTCACGAACTTCACGACAGGCCACGGTCACTCCTTTGGCGGCGAGTATCGTGAACTCGTGCCGTTCGAGAGAATTCGCTATACGGACAAGTTCGACGACCCAAACTTGCCGGGAGAAATGCAGACCACCGTCACCTTGAGGCGAGTGTCGTGCGGAACTGAGGTCGACATAGTGCAGGAAGGGCTGCCTGAGGTCATTCCGCTCGAGATGTGCTATCTCGGCTGGCAAGAGTCACTCGCACAACTTGCGACGCTCGTCGAGCCCGAGATTCCAGGGTAATGAAGCGACGCCCAACGATTCGTTCCAGGGGACTGCCTTCGCCAGCCACCAAACTCAAACGTCAGGTGCCACGTATTCAATCACACAGAAGGTGAAATTATGAGCAGGTATTGCCAAAGTTGCGGAATGCCAATGAGTAAAGACCCTCAAGGCGGAGGGACGAATTCAGATGGCACAAGAAGCACAGACTATTGCAGTTTATGCTTTGTACAAGGAACGTTCACATCTCCCGATTTCACAGCAATACAGATGCAAGACTTTTGTGTTGAGAAGTTGCGGGAAAAAGGAATACCAAAACCTTTAGCGTGGTTGCTGACACGAAATATCCCAAAATTGAACCGTTGGAAAAGCGCATGACTGCGCAGCCAAACGTATATGCGCACACATCACCCAACCCTGCGCTCAACGCGGACGCCCCCGTAGGCGGTTCGCAGGTTAACTCTACTCGTTAAGCGCTGATTACGGTGCATTCACAGTCCTCATCGACCATGTGGAAATACCTGATGGGCTGGATACTGATGTTGCTCGTTTCCATCGCCAACGGAGCCGTAAGAGACTTCACTTATGGCAAGCACATGGACGAACTAACGTCTCACCAGCTCTCTACCGCGAGTGGCGTCCTGCTGCTGGGTATCGTTATCTGGGGTTTTTTCCGGCGCTATCCGCCATCGTCCAACCGGCAGGCGGTTTCGATAGGCCTGCTGTGGATGACACTCACTGTAGCGTTTGAATTCCTGTTCTTTCGTTATGTTGGCGGACATTCATGGTCGGAATTACTCGCCAACTACAATGTGTTGAAGGGTCGTGTTTGGGTTTTCGTGTTGGTCTGGGTGACAGTCGCGCCGGCTGTATTTTTTCGCCTAAGGCGCCGCGTCTAAGAGACGGTTCAACACCGACGCCGCGCATAGAACCGGGCAGGCCGGCTACCATTATCTTAGACCCCCGAAGCACCTGGTCGCCAAACTCCGACGGCAGCGTTCGGCAGTTGTGGGAGTCCACAGACGCCAAGGGCGAGTGGGCCGTTGCATTCGACGGAAAGTACACCCGGAAGTAGCGCGCTTTGAAGCGGCGGCCCAAGCCTTCCTTCGAACCGACCTCGTTTGGCCTACGCCCTCCGTCATCCGCTCATGGAAGACGGTAGGCTTACGCATATGCGCAACGCCATGCAAAGCATGTGGCATCCGCCCGACGTTCATGTCAAACTTCGCTGGCTGCGAATGTTGTCCTTGAATAGGAGCCGGATATGAAACTCGCCACTGTCATAGGCATCATGGGGGTGTTGCTGATATTCCCTGGCGCTGCCGCAGACCTCAAAGGAGGGGTCGGGCCGAGCACTCCCATCGACGATGGCAGGTCCTTAACCGCCCTAAGGCGCGCCGCCGCAAGCGGGAATGCGGAGGCGCAGCGGCGACTGGGCTTCAGGTACTACCACGGGGAGGGGATCGCACAAGACAACGCCCAAGCCGTAGCCCTGTTTGAGAAGGCCGCGGCCGGGGGAGACACCGAATCGGCGTCCAACCTTGGCCGGATGTATGAATTTGGGATGGGCGTGAAGCAGGACGACCATCGCGCCGCGGAATGGTACCGGAGGGCGGCGGAACTGGGGGAGCCCTCCTCGCAATTCAGACTCAGCGTCATGTACTACCAGGGCCAAGGCGTGGCACGGGATCGCGTCGAAGCGGCAAAGTGGTGGAATCTCGCCATGGCTCAGGGCGGTGAATTCACCGAAAGGATACGCGCGTCGGTGGAGTCGGCGGAGGGAAAACTCACCCTGGAGGAAATTGCCGAAGGAAAACAGCGGGCCGCGTTGTGGCTCAAGCTCGGTAATGGGAAACAATAGGAGATCGGTGAATCATGATGACCGAAACCAAACCCTATCCACCTTACAACGAGGAGCTGGTGTACCTGATGGGTGGCGAGAACAAGTCCGATGAGGTCGCCGACTTCCCCACCCTTGATCGGCGGATGGTGAAGATCGGCGGCAAGCTGTCGATCTAAAAGCTGTCGGACGGAAAGCCATTCCTTGAAGACGGTGCCTGACTCGTCCGTCCATAGGAGCGGCCGCGCGGCAGGCAGAGATAGATTTTGAGCCGTACTGAGTTGACACCGGGCACTTGCGTCGAGGCGCGGCGCAGCGCCGGGCATTGCCCCTCAATGGCCGGTTGGTTCCGATTTCAGGCATGCAGGCTTTCCCACCCGCAAGAAGGAGGTTCATCGTGAATAAGAAGTTCTTCGTCGCCTGGGCACTGATCTTTGTCCTGTGGATGATCGGAAGTTTCATTGTCCATGGCGCCCTGCTGGAAACCGACTACGCGAAACTGCCGTCCATGTTCCGTCCGGAAGCCGACGCTCAGCAGTACTTTCCATTGATGATCCTCGCCCATGTCATTCTGGCCGGCGCCCTGGTGTGGATCTACGCTCGTGGCGCAGAAGCCAAGCCGTGGCTGGCTCAAGGCCTGAGGTTCGGTGTGGCGATCGCGTTGCTGACGATCGTGCCGACCTACACGATCTACTATGTCGTCCAGCCCATGCCGGGTATGCTCGTCATCAAGCAGATTGTCTTCGACGGAGCGCTCGTGCTCATCCTCGGCGCCGCGCTTGCGTTCCTGTACCGAAGCCCGCAACGCGCGTGACCCAGCGATCGAGCGGCCGCGCTCCGGCCCGCGACCTTGGTCGTTCGCCCAGGTCAACGGTCGGACCTTGATCCTATCCAACGGGGGCATTTAAATGAGTCTGAAAGACATCGAACCGGACATTCTCCTCATCTTGCTTGGCTCGTTGTTCATACTGATCGGCGCGTCGGGCAAGCTCTTTATCGAAAAGTTTTCGATTGCCTTGGCTTCGATCGGCCCAAGGCTGCTGGTTTCCATATTGGGGTTGGGAATGTTGGGAATCGGCATCGTCGGCCCCAACAAGCTGTTCCCCGATCAGTCAGCGGTTGCGTCGACGGCGAGCCAAGTTGATTCATCCTCTGCCCATCCCACCGGACGGCCCTGGTTTCACAAGATTTCGGGAACCTATACAGGCATCACCACCAGCGCGGGCGCCGACCATCCCGTCAACACCACCTTGGCCGTAGATGCAACGGGCAACATCACCGGGACCTATGTCATCGAGGAACCCAAGAAGACGCTGGGAGGAAAGTTGGACGGAGCGAAAGTGCTGGGTCCTGGATCGATTGAGTTGGATTGGAAGGATGATGCCGGCCGCGGGAAACTTCGAATCGCCTTTTCCGAGGACTTGAACAGCTTCTCCGGCAATTGGGGCGGCGAACGGCAATTGGCGCTCAACCACAAGTGGACCGGGTCGAAGCGGCAGTAGCGCAGCACTGGAGTAGCCGCAACGACGTCATGAACCATCAATTGCTCGCCGATGCGGTGCTGGTCCTCCATGCGG